>Ga0181612_151657_pt1 | contig 11734 bp, 5 predicted proteins | sample HoacroProtozoa21_FD_119630 | JGI IMG/M metagenome (GOLD analysis project Ga0181612, IMG submission 119630) | Hoatzin crop microbial communities from Cojedes, Venezuel. Combined Assembly of Gp0051906, Gp0051904, Gp0051908 | reverse complement strand
GCCCCAGTTGAGTCCCCACACACACCCCATGACCCAGCAGCACCATTTAAGCTTGGCCCTGGAGCCCCATTTAAGCTCAGCCCAGGGGCTGTAGGTGTGCCTGTCTCCAGCCCTGTCTCCTGGATGGACCTTCGACCTGCGTCATGGTAGGTAGTTTGTCTCCTGGATGAACCCCTGGTTAAGGACATTGCAGCCTTCTCCTCCAGCCCTGTCTCTGGTTCTACCTCCTTTTGCTCCTGGCTGGAGTACCTCTACGGACCCTGGGCCTGGTTCATTGCTTGTCTTGTCTGGGGCTGGTGATGTACCTGCATAACTTGGGGACACTTGAATTCTGTCTTCCAAAACAGCTTAAACATTTCAGGATGGAGTTTTGGTGATCCTCCGTCACATTTATTGCACACTCACAACTGAGTTTCAAAAGTGGAACACTAGAATCTTCTGATGCTTGAGGCCTGCTCCTCACTTGGATTAAAGCAGTCTGGTCCTCTAAATATCAAGCAGTAGTTGCCTACAATCTGTTTGCACCTCTAATTATAGATAGAAAGGAGGACAGAATTGGCAAGCAGATTTTTTTCCTGAAAAAATGAACGATTTAGTAAAATTGATGAAAAATGAGATGAAAGCAGTTCAGTGACAGAGATCAGTGTTGGATTCAGAAATTACCAAAACCTAGTTCCTTCTTACAGTCTATGCGGAAGTAGGAATGGGACAGGGAATATCCTGCACATAGAAGCATGTAAATTCTTTCCCAGATTTAAGCAGGACCTTTTCCATAGCCTGGGTGGCAATTGCTTTCACTCCAAGCAGCTACAACACAGGCCACAGAGCAAGGTCTCAATGCAAACAGCAGCCTGACTTTGTCCACAAGAAATTTTAGACCTCATTCAACATCCTACCCGTTCCATCCGAGGCTTGGGAATAATCCTCAGTGCCAGTAAGAGCAGTTTCTAGCATTTGTGAAGGTTTGGGGTGTGCTTTTTTTAACTGCCATACTAATTAGAGGTGCTAAAAAGCTAACTTGCAGTAACTACGTGGTGAGAAACAGCTTTTGAGCTGGACTGCGTCACTGCTCTTTACCCACGCTGTTCTCCTTTTACTACAGTAACCAGGACAGGGTTTCTGTGAATCACTGACACAGCCTACTCAGTTTGCCCCTCACTGTATTTATCTGGAAGCAAGCAAAAGACAGCTTTGAGTATCAGGAATTAAAACCAGGATCAAAAGCCAACACGCACATCCGGAATTCTAAGTCCACCAACTAAGCCAGGTAGTTCGTAAAGAAGGCAGGTCCCCAGAGCGGACCTCGCACCGTACCTGCCCAAGAGCATGCTGAAGCAACGTGGGATGGCCAACAAAGCGAACATTGTCGATCTTCAGTTCAAACTTTTTGCCACACATGTCTGACTTGGTAGCCAAAATTGTTGCCAGGATGACATCTGAAAACCTTGAAGAGCAGAAATAGAAGTTATTACAATTTTCACAAAGCATACCCCCAGAATATTTAACTCATAAGTTTTTAAAGTATTGTAAGATGTGTCTACATTGCTGCACCTGGAGTACCACCAATTATGGAAAATTAAGAACCCCTTAATTACATCTCTGAGATCATCACAATTACAAAACAGGAAGCATTCACGACAAAGACTGCAGGGGCATGCTTATTTAATTATGTGCTCAGCAAAATACATTGGAAAGATTAGATGCAGTTTGCTTAAATATAAAAACAGCTCAAGTTAGCCATTGCCTGGATTTAGCTGCAGGTTAATGAACTTACTAAGCAACTACATATCGACACAGCCTGTCACTCAAGCACAACAGAGATCTTTAAGCCACCCAGTATGGCAGAGGAGAAGGCAAGAAAGAGCTGATTCAATTAGAAGAAACGTACAACCAATGCTTGTCCTTCCTTTCCCAAATCTCTTCAGTGACACTCAAAGTTACTCACTTAACAGATCTGAACCTGTGGTCAATCAACCACCAGCACCCTTCCGAGAGCTGCCTGGCCTCACCTGGGCTTTCTCATTTGATAAACCAAACTGAGACAAATTCTTGACAGGGCAGGCTCTTCCCAACACCGACCACGGTGTTACTGGATTGCTCTGGATCAGCGGTGGGAAGAAGGCAGCTGCGAGACAGCAGGGCAAGCATCTGCAAGGAGTCTGCCTTGTGAAAGACAGCTACCACTGCAGAAACGGCGGTAAGAATCCAGTGTGACAAGGGAGGACTTCTGCAACTGCTCTTTCCAATGGCCTTGCAACATTGATCTGGTCTCTACAAACCCTTGTTTTCCTCAGGGTGTCCCCTGAGACAGTGGAGTTCACATCCACAGGGCAGAGGACCTCAGTCAGCTGCCAGGGGGAACTTGTTGTTCTAGGATAGGAGCAGTGCAAGGTTTGGTATTAGCAAGTTCTTTCCTCATCTGATTTCTCGGAGTTTCCCACTGAACCAAATGAATTTCAAACCAGTTTCTGATGAGACCAGTTTTTAAAGACTGCAAATGTTTATTGCCTTTTCTTTATTTACATTCAGGGATGTGTGTCCCTGCCAGACCATCCCCCTCCACCAGGCAGGTATCCCAGATAACCCAGTATCACTCAGAGAAAAGGGCAGGCATGGGTGTGTGCTGCGCTCACCTTATCTCTCGGCCACAAGTGAGCCCTTGATGCCCACAGAAGGAATTAATGTACCATACTCCTGGTTCACTCTGAGTGAGTTATGGAGCACTATAGAAATTAAGACAAATCGATACAGCCAGGTCTCTTGTGTGTATCCATCTGCATATGACCCAGGGAACATTTCTTTCATCAGACCTACATATACTGAAGATGAAGGACAACGCAGGGGCTTTACAAACTGTCAAAGCCCCTGGTGCTTGTACAAACAGGTCATCCTGACCACAGCATGCTGCTTACGGTTGGCTTATGGAAGGAGGAGATCTGTACAAACTTCCAAATCCCTGGCTGCTCTGCTCCAAACACAGCTAAGGGCAAGCAGAGAGATGGGGAGACTAGCCAGGGCCTCCCGGGGCCACCAAGCCCACACTCCTCAGCCACCACACTGCAATGAGCTGTGCAAAGACACGGAGCTCGTGAAGAAAGGGCAAAGCATCCTCAAACGGGACCCGGACTGACAGTCCCTGGGGATCACATTCAAAATAGGAAAAAAAGTCACCATGACAGCAGCGAGCTTTTCCCCCTCTTTTTGCCCTGTTCAGCTGTGTTCGTTAACAGGCTCATCATGGAGCCAGGAAGGCTGTAACAGCAAGGGATCCAAAACGAGCATATGTTTTGGCGGGTGAAGGGAGAAGGAGGGTAAACTAGGAAATGCCTGCTTGCTGGTAAGAACTGAGCTACTCTTCCCTCCCCCAGCCTTGGCAAAGGATACCTTGGAAGCTGGAAAACTGATCGTTATGATGACTTTCACCACTGTTAAGATTTGACTTTTACAAGGAATTACACCAGCGTATCTTTTAAGAGATAAATGTGGTGCTGACCATAACAGTTCAGCAGTTCTCCCGGAGACCTCAAGCACTAACAGCCCTCTGTCTGCCCCACCTTGCGTGTGTCTCTGCGGGGAGGAAGAGATTAAAAGGGTTGATTTTGTAAAGTCCTCGGTATCTCCTCGCTAGCAGAGACCCCTCTTTCTGCGAGAGAGCTGCCACTGCAGCCAGATGACAGACTTAGGACAGATGACTCTGAGACGGGTTACATGGGTGCTACCGGAGGGTACAAACACCTGGTATCACCGCAGGCTCTCCCAAGAGTGACCTGGACTCCAGCCCCGTTCTCCTCGTCTGACAGCCTAGATTTGTTGGGTTTGCTGGTTTGGGTTCCCCCCCACCACAATGCTCTACATACTTTGTACATTTCTTAGACCTCAGGATGATTGGGAGATTGAGGGACAGCAAATATATTACTCCCATCATTTCAATTCATCATCTCAGCTTAGAAAATAAGACTTTTACTTCAAATATTTTAATACTTATTTTCTAATCTCTGGGGTGTATTAAGATGACCTAAAAATACTGACTTATCAGAGCCCAGGATTTTGTTAGAAGCAGACTAGGTTTCGCAGTTGGGCAGTAACAGTCCCTTCCTTCATAAGATCAGTCTGAGCATCGTGATATCCAGAGGGAAGCAAACCTCCCCTGTACTAAGAAATTCAGCAGGCAGAAACTAAATACAAAAAACAAAAGCTTTGATTTGCCCAAAATATCCTACCACTCCTATCACGAGCTCAACATAGCAGCAACAGCAGACAATCCAGCAGTAGGATACAGACCACACTAGTGCAGATCGACTGCTGTCACCAGCTTCTCCTCCGGAAACCCAGCTGAAACAACAATTACTTTAGCTTTAGCACGCGGAAAAGGAGGGGGAAAAGAATCTCAAACACAAATTATTTTTTTCCCCAAGAACAGATAACTGTTTACATGCCACAGGAATCCAAAGCAAGGTTTTCATAAAGAATTCTTCTTTGAAGTAGTTTAGAATGGGAGCTGAGTAGCTAGGTGAGCGTCTTTATGTTAAGCAGGGACTAGAGATGCAGTTTAATACTCCCGGGGCCCTGGGCAGAGATAAGCGCTTTTCGCTCCACACGTTCACAAAGGGGGTACAATGCAGTCATTCGGTTTCGCTTGGTGGGGCACCCAGAACAAGCAACCAGCGCAGCTGCTGAAAACCAGGTCTCTGAAGAGGTCTCCGTAATTACTGTGGGATTAAATAGTTTACTCACTGATCTATATTTTTAAGTCATTGCTCATCACAAATCAATTTGTTTTAGGACTCCTTGTTGGAATAACTACAATGCCAAGGCTACACTTGTTGCATTCTTGGAGGATCACAACTTTTTTCAGTTCACAGAAGGGAGAGTACCACACCCATTCTGGATACCCTACAGGAAGCACAGAAATGTTAGTAGGACCTTTGTAATTAACCTAGCATAAACCTTTAGCAATACGTTTCCTACAGACATTGCGATTTAGCATATAATTATCTCATCATTCGGTGTACAACAGAAACCAGAAACAAAGCACAATTAAAAGGATGGTGAGAAAAGAAAGCCACTCTAGACAAAGGTGATTGTTTAGAACGTTTGGTCTTACCCCGAAACCAATTGCTCATCAGTTAGAGGACATTGGTCTCTGAAATGGGAACATGGCCATAAACACAAAACAAAACACAACAGGAAAAAAAAATAAACGAGGCAAGTACACAAAATAAAAAAAAAAAAAAAGAGATAATATTAAAAACTAGGATGAACTATTAAGGGTTAAACTCCTGTAAAGGAAATACAACTATCGAGAAGAGCGAAAAGTTAATGGTAGGTGAATTCCAGGGATATATTGCAGGCTGAGATTGACAACACAGAGAAAACAGGCTAAGGCATTTTAGTCCTCTCACTAACACCGGCTGCTGTAATGTGTTCTCACAATATGTTGCATTTACAAAGCTGTATTTACAGTGCACTTTTTAATTCATGCTTACCTTAAGAGAAAATAGAAGAGGTTGCAGTCTGATTTAGAGCAGATTCTAAACTTCAGTTTCTTTTCTAGACTACTACTAGCGTTTTCACCAAAAGAACATCCCATGCAGCCCCAAATGACCCACAGCTCTTCACAATTGGTTCTGCTGCTTCCATACCCACAAAACTCAGAAAAACAGGATGCCAAACGATTATTGCTGCATGCACAGCCAGGATTCTGTAAAGGGCCTTGCACACAGAGCCGCTGCTGCTCCCCCCAGGGATCTAAACAATAGGTATAAGTCTGGCCAGACTCACAGCACAAGCATGAAGTCATTTTCCATCTCTGTCTGCCCCAGGCAATAAGCAAAATCTTAAGAAGAGTAAGCTGAAAAAGCTTCCAAGGCAAAGAACCTAACAACCTTCTTTACAACAGGTGTACAGAGCGAGGCTCTGTTATCAGCTGTACTCACTTTTACATCAGAGAAACAAACACCTATTTTAACAGTCAACTGCTTTTTTTTTCCAAATAACAATGATAAAAAGGACTTGTTTCCTAAAACAAATTTCCTAAATATACTGAAAAATTAATTTGATAAAAGCTTTATACTGTCCACGTTAGAAAGGGGAGACAAAGTGAAAACCTCCAATTATCCATCCAAAAAGACAGCAGATTTCTACTGGTCATGCTGAAAAGGGAACCTAGAGCAATCCTAAATGTCAAACTACACAAAGGGGGTGATATTACAGGAAGGGTGTTTAAAGGGATGGATGGATGAATGGAAAAGCACGGGCTGACAGAAAGGAAGCCTTTCAGAACAAATACAAGGAAGAACACTGGAGTCCAGTGAAAGGGGGACAGAGGATACAGAAATGTTATCACAGGAGAACTACTGTTTGTTAGAAAGGGACATTCAAGTCCTTGTTTGTCAGTAACTTGAATTTTTTTATAACAGAAGCATTTGGCCAATTAATGACATCAATGCTGTCAAACTTGCTAAACCTCCTTCAGTTAGGCAGTTATGCTATCAAAAAACGCAGCGTCTGGGGTAACATATGTTACTATACACGCATCTTCATTAGGATTTTTGCTTGCTGACTATACCACCTTCAGAAAACCTACAAAACCATTTAGAACCAATTTAACAAAGCATTATCTTGCGGCTTCAAAAGAGCAATTGCCTCACTTTTTTTTGGGGTGGGGGAAGAGACTGGCAGGCACCTCCATAAGCTGTGAGGGGTGTGTATACCTGGTAATACATTCAAAAACTGAAGGATGTTTTTGAAGAGAGCAAATCATGAATGGCTGAGAAGAAGACAGCAAAGAGGGACACTTGACAGGCAATGTGTTTTGACAGCGACAGTATCTTCTGAATACCTGTTTGTTGCATGGCCACCATCAACACACCTCAGCCACTTTTGCTGCTTGACTTGCTTTTAAAAGGAAGAAAACTCTATATTCTGAAGACCCAAACACACAGCTCCATTGAGCAGAAACTAATACAAGCAAATACACACCAGTGACCTAGAGGCAGGATTGTCATGAATAGGCTGCAATTGTCTATAAAAACCAAAAAGCATAACAATGACCAGGAAATTGAGGCTGAAGGTGAAAAGAAATCCAATTATGCATACAAATATGCTATACGGAAATGGAGAGTTAAGGCACCTAAACTGATCTAATTTTGTCCTTTCTGAGGCCGTAAAGAAATCTGTACACCTCAACTGCTCCAGGAAAGGTCTGCTCAACAGTAATTGATCTGGGTTCCAACAGCTTAGGAAAAAAGCAATAGTGAACCTCATCTAGGATACAACTGGTGTTAGATCTCTAGTAAACTAGAGACAGACATCCAGTATAAAAAAGGATTAATCCAACCCTCGTAAGAACTATTGCAGCAACAAGATAAATCTGAAATAACCTTTGCTACTGAACATGAAAACATGGGAAAGACCCAACCCTTTCACATTATCAAACTTGCCATACACCATCAACTCAACCCAGCAGCCTGCCCGCTCCGAAGCCTCAGTTTGTGCCACCGAAAACATTCACAGATGCTGCTGAAATGCAGTGATTTAAAGGAATCTTTTTGCCAACTCTTCCTTGAAGAAGCCTTCCAGAAATAATACGAAACCACTTAATAAATTACTTCCACCGAGGACAACTCCAGTCAAAAAATCACCCCACCAGCGAACAGACTGGACTCCATGCTGATGAAATCTCTCCAAGCACCACTGAAGCGAGTGTTTCGGGAAGAGAACCGTGGCACCACCGCACTGCAGAAGAATGAACCTAGAGGGGCAGAGCTGCCACTGGAGGAATGGGAATGGCTTTCACAAACCCAGTCGCTCCATTCCTGGTCTCTCCAGCCTGATCTTCAACTGGATAATCTAAAACACATTCCAAACAGGAGCCTGGGAGCAAAAATTCTTAACATTCGTGGGGAAAAAAACCCCACGGGCTCAATGACAATACTGGTTTTACAGCATATGATAGTTAAACTCCTTCCTTTCCTAGTTCAGAAATCGCATGCATCTCACCCTCCCCGAGACATGTGCACCCTTCTGCCTCCACTCTCCCCTTAGAATCTCTTCTGCTCCACAGGCACCAGCTTCTGCTACTCCCAAAATGCTCTGACACAAATCAAAAGCCGGAGCAACCTGCTGCACACCACTTGGAAGATTCTTTCTTGTTTTGTGCTGGAAGAAGGGCCTGTGTACCTAAAACCTGCGTATTTTTTCCACCTGTATCAGTAAGTCCAGTGAAAGATATTAACTCTGCCAAGAAACCTCCTCTTGCCCAATATAAATTAACAGTACTTAGTACATAAAGAGCATCAGGAATTTCTTCTAGTAGCTGCTATCGCTGGAGAGAAGGATACACTTAGTTGCTACACCAGTTGTATGGGATGCAGTAGAGTAACAACACTGGTTACACTGGTATTGGGAAAAAGCTTTTCAACAAACTAACTTGAAACAAAGACAATTTTGAAAGAGTCTTTGAATTTCTGAATGCAGATGCGCAGCTGTGTAGGCAGCACAAGCAGTGTGCTGAACCTCAACACCTGGCCTCTGTCTGCTAACAGACAGGCATTGGCTGACACCTTAATTTCATCTAAATAGATACAAGGTTTATAAACACTGACCTTAGTAAGCATCAGGTGCAGACACTGCAGCAGGAATTTGTACCCATTGCTATATACAAAACTGTACCAATGACAACTTCTTTTTTCTGAAGACCATCACTGCAGAGGGGGATTTCTCTCTTACTATTCTTCCATTCAACACTTCATACCTGTGATACTTTGCGCATAGTGACCTCAGTCAAGAGATCATAAATTCTTTTAAACACTAAGAGCTTAATAACAAATACCTGAGCAGGAGATTAAACACTAACTTTCAAGCCCGGAGTTCTGGACACCCCTACAATGAAATAATCTAAATCTTTGTTTAATGTAGGTTACATGCCAGCACATCCCGTCTACTTATAACCAGTTTCAGCAAAATACGAGCAGTTTTCTCATCCGCCCATAACTTGAAATGATAAAAGCTTTTCCTGCATCGCTGCAGTAGCCACATACTCATTCAGCAGCGCAGGCAACATCCAGCAAACGCAGCTCCACATGAAGCGCTTTGTCCAACCTGCCAAAACGGCAGAGGCAACACAGCAGAAGCTGGTGCCGTTCCAACACTGTCTTAATCTATCTAGGGAAATACTAGAGCCAGGGTTTTGAACAGCAATCAACAAAATCCCTGAGATAACCAGCAAGCGCGTGCACGGAGCCTCCCTTATGTGCATACTAGCTGCCGTCCGCAGCACAGCCTGAAACACTGTTCACCAGTTACCAAACGCGCAGAACCATGGCTTGCTCCCACTGAAGCTGTGCCCTGTACCGTACCGCGCTCGCTGGAGACCCAACAGAATGCTGCGTTTGAAGGTTTCAGAGACACCAGAAGAGGCAAGAGCTACACGTGACTGCAATCCAAATGTGATTTCCTAAGATCCCAGTCCTAGAAAAACACATGAATTTGATGACATTTATTGTCATGGGTGATTTTAATTTCAGCTAAACCATTCTCAGCCATAAAACTAAGAACAAGCTTACATTTTGTGAGGCTGGGATCTAAATTTCTTTTTTGGGGGCCAGTGATGAGTACTTCTCTTTTAATTTCTATGACAGAAGAGCAGCAACTACTTCGTTTTAGTAATACTGGAGATTAAAACATGTATCACAAAGAAGATCTGCAACTGAACTACGGGCCAACAGGCAAAAAACCTTTTTCTTTCCCAAATTTGTCTGATATCTGATAAATTTAGAAAGATGCAGCAGATTTCAAAACTCCTAAAATAAATAAAGAGGGTCTAGTCGTATGTACATGCATGCTGAATAACACACTGCCTTTTTTCAGTGTGTTTGCTACCCACTGATTTCCTGTAATTGAAAAACTGTCTTTAAGTCTCAGTATCCTTTTGAGCTACTGTTTCACTCCACAGACACACGGGCAGCTATATCTGGAGAAACAAGATTAGTTACTCATTAGTGCACAGCAACTCCATACAACAACTACACAAGCTAGGGAAGAATTTGAGGCAACTGAATAATACATCCAGTCAGAGGTAGGCAGGTAAAGTAGAATGTTGCCAAAGTATTAATACCTAGCTTTGAAAGAGTAATATTGCCTTTCTAACAAGCACAAAATACCTGACCTACACCCTGCCCAGAAACCAACAGATTCAGTAGCACTCGCTCATGAGAAATTCTTCATTACTAAGCACTAATTTGCCCACAACTTGGCGTTAAGGTATTTTTTGGCAGGTCATCTTCTATACAGTCTGAGAGAATTTGCCTACTGAACTAGCAGGCAAGAGAGCAAGAGGCCATCTCTCCTCTGATTCAAACTCTTAGGCATGGAGAAATGTTCTCCCCTACCTGGAGTCTCCATCTTGATCTTCTGTGGTGTCACCAGAGCTATTCACAGCGTATCGACTCCTCGGTTTATCTGAAACAGAGAATAAAGACAGCTTCTTCAAGGAACAATCTCCTGATGGTGTTTGTTACAATAAGTGCATTAAGAGAATACTTGTCAGTGCACTTTTTAAAATTATCTACAACAGAGATCTAAAAAGAATTAAAATATGAAAAGCAGAAAGTCCCTTCCTTTTTAGGCAGAAGTACCAGATATTGTTTTTTCTATTCTCACTCAAAAACTCTTCAAAAAACAGGAGAGAGAGGTTTACATCCTCAGGGCATAAAGAGGGGAAAGCAAATCATTCACAAAAACAACTTTTCTCTCAAGTGCCAGGTAACAGTTTGCAGTTCAAGAGAGAGTGGAAAATAAAATCCTGATCGACGCATTTCCCTCCTTATCGCTCAGGTTTCAGGACAACAATAACGCTCCAGAAGGCCCTCCTGCAGTCACAGGTATGGAAATCTTTTTACCAGCAAAAAGCAGGAGGGCGGCAGGTGGGAAGCAGCCAGCCAAAATACCCCACGTTTTCAGGTTTTACCTATAAGAACAAAAAGGGTTTTGAAGATGATTCTCTCTCAGTAAAAAGTGACTCACAACCTGAAGAGGGGTGTCAAACCTCTCATGACACACAGCACTTAGCAAGTGACCCAAGCCAAATGGCCTCATCACGCCGCAGCACCTTTAGGCTACCAAGATGCTCGCCCGCCGGCGAGGCTGGTGGGACGCGGACCCTGCCTGCAGCGCGGTGGGTGCAGCCATCCTGCCACCAGGCCCCGCAGACTCCCACCCTGCACACTGTCCCGGATCGGGAGTGTAGGAGGAAGAGGCACAACCAACACTGGCTCCACAGCAGCCGGCTGGCACTGAACGGCTCTGCGTTCCTGTTCTCCAGAAGAAATGAAACCTCCACGCCATTATCCACCACAAGGGACTAAAGCTGCTCAGTGTGTACCCCTTATCGGTTAAAGCTCGCTCAGTGTCTTCTGAATCCCCTCTCTCAGACTGGTGCCTTCACTTCTCACCCTGCCTCAGCTCTCAAAACCCACGCCGCTTCGGCTGCTCCGGGAGCAGCAACGGGGCACCGGTCCGTGACAACACCCAGTGCTAACGGGGTGCAGTTAACATGGGTGGGAGGTGTGGGCGTGAGGGGATGCCAGGCCGCTCGGGAGTGTGGGTGTGAGGGGATGCCAGGGCCCACGGAGGGCGTGAGGGGATGCCAGGCCCCACGGGGGCTGTGAGGGGAGGGCAGGCGGCGCGGGGGGGGGGGGGGGGGGAGAGGGCCCGGGGGGGGCGGGGGGGGGTG
>Ga0181612_148072_pt1 | contig 11734 bp, 6 predicted proteins | sample HoacroProtozoa21_FD_119630 | JGI IMG/M metagenome (GOLD analysis project Ga0181612, IMG submission 119630) | Hoatzin crop microbial communities from Cojedes, Venezuel. Combined Assembly of Gp0051906, Gp0051904, Gp0051908 | reverse complement strand
CAGACCCCTCACCAGCCTCACTGCCCTTCTCTGGACACACTCCAGCACCTCAATGTCTTTCTTGTAGTGAGGGGCCCAAAACTGAACACAGGACTCCAGGGGCGGCCTCACCAGTGCCGAGTACAGGGGCACGATCACCTCCCTATTCCTGCTAGCCACACTATTCCTGATACAAGCCAGGATGCCATTGGCCTTCTTGGCCACCTGGGCACACTGCTGGCTCATGTTCAGCTGGCTAATATCACTGCCCTACTGTGCTCTAAACTACATTTTGTCTGCTAGTATCCAACTACAAATGATAGGTTTCAGGCTAAGCTGCTATGTCAGCTAGATAGTGATTCACATGCACTTTTATTTTATGGTCTGGTTTACATTCTACTTAGCTTTGTACTGTTCTGTGATGGGGACAAATGGTACATAGGGTGGAGGAGGACTAGAAAAATACAAATATATCTTTTAAATTTTAGCTCTTTGAAACTGAATTTAATTTTGAGCTACATGATTTGGAAGTGTCTACATCTGCAAAAGTTTTGAGACTACTAGTTTGAAATGTTAAATTGCCTTTTATTGCTGCAAGTTACAGCTTCAGAATATATAATGGAAGCTGCCCTTAAAACGGTAATGTGGAATGTACAAGCGTTATATTATGCAATTAAAGGCATGTGCATCCCGCTAACATTTAAGAGAGCAAACACATAACTAGTTCTCTTAAAAGAGATGCATTTATTTGTCCACATGCTCTCAGGCTCACAGAAGCAAGGTTTACATCAATTTTCTACCCAGCTTCTTGTACTCATCCTGTGGGATAGCTAAATCCTTATATTACAAAGTGACAAACTCACTTGTACTCAAATTTGTTCTCACAGGATTCCCTGGAGACTAGTTGATGGGAGTGAATGGGGTTAATACCAGCAGAGAATTTGAACTATTTGTTGTTAAGTGGGAAAACAGCATCAACTACCATTGTCATATGTCTCTTTTGCAAGTTTTATAAGAAATTAGAGATCTGTAAATAAGGTACAGGAAATTATTTTCCTTTCCAGGGAATTAAGCTGCTTGATTACAGCATCCTTTGGTTATTTAATAACATCTGGAGAGGCAATTTCAACTGCTTTCAAGATAAAAATTAGATAAAAATCTCAGAACATACTATTCATGTCCTAGGAAGACATGGAAATATTGCTGTGTATGAAGCAGGAAAATAAATAACAACCCATCTACTAACATTATTAGGCAGTTCCTAACACTCATTTTTCTATGAAATTCTTTTTTTTTTTAAACTTATGTCAGTCGTTCCTGTCAAGTCATCTCTTTAGAATATGTTGGCCCTTGTTACAGGAGAGGACATTTTAAATCGTTTAAGGTATTTCTGGTAACCACCAAAGTTCTATCATCGAGTAGTAGAAATGCCAATGTAAAAACGTTCATGGTACAATAGACCTCCAGAGCTTTCCACTAGGCACATACAGGAGCTTTGGACAGACTTTCTTCTGAATTCTTGTGAGGGAAGATATGAAGTGTGTTTAAACAACATGCTCATGTCTCAGTTTTTAAATACAGACAGATAACCCCGAGCCTCTCCCTCAAGGCTGAACAGATTGTCAATGAAGAGAAAGAAGCTTATAAGGACACATTCCTGACTTCTTATGGGTATCTCTTCCAGGATGAGATGAATTACACCCAAGCATGAACGGCATCTCCATGACTAGTATGAACATTTATCTTGTAGATATCCTCATTATGGGAAATGAATCCAGCCCATGGAGTTGTACTTTGTCAGAAGTGAAGTGGAACTGAGAGAATGGAATCTGGGGTTCACTCATCTACTTAGATCCGTCTTCGGAGAATCAAACAGCCTAAGCAGCAGGCATTTGCCCATACAGGCTATGTATGCATCCAGCTGTCAAGGAATAAGACTGATCAGTCTTTTTGGTTGATGTGGTACAGTAAGCAAAAGTCCAAAGAAGACTAAAGGGTAAAATGAGATGAGAAATTATTTCTTCTCATTTTTTGTCAGACTCATATAGAAGGCTAACTGCTGTGTCCCAACAACAAGGCTCCAAGCATTGTCCTGGACTGGAGAAAATGAATTCCTTTTTAGTGGAGCAGTCTGCTAGCTGGCATGTGAGCTTGGAGGAATGCAGAAGGGTTGGCTGGCCTGCCTCTTAGCTTAGCTTTTGTCTTGCAGTCAGTATGATGATTCCAGGACATTTCAGTTAGTTCAGACTAGCAACATCAGGGAAAATGAAGTTGGAAGCATTCAAATCACATCTGGGTTTTACTCTTTTTAGCCTTTTATATTTTGTCTATAATAAAATAATTCAGTTTAGCTGTTGGGCTTAGAGATGTGGGCACGAGTGAAATATTTTAATTATTCTTGTGCGATCTACCGACAGTGTACTACTGCCAGTATACTACTAAACTTTTCCTCTGTGTTTCCTTGTCTTGCAACTGAGGAACCGTATTAATATTGCTTACTATTTAGTATTTATTATAAATCGTATAAATTATGAATCTATATATTAGACGTGTGTTCAATAAATTAGTGAAATGGCAAATAAAGTAGTTTGCAGATGACACTCCATGTAGTCACACAATGAAAGAAACTTCTGCAGAACAGAAACTGTGTTTTCCAGGTCTAGCATTGACAGATGGACAGCCGCTAGAAATGCTATCTGAACGGTCTTGAATGACTACGTCCTTTACTTAGCCGTGACTAAGCACACATATCTAGCAAGGAGAGTTACAGTCAATTAATTTACATAGGAACAACAACAATTTTCTGTATTCTAATGTTGTCATCTGCTTTGCATCAGGTGACTCTTACTCATCTGATTATTTCGCTGACCATCAACCTAAACCATATGCACTCAATTAACAATGTAACTCCTGCTTTGTAGGGATATTCATAAGGTTCTTGTTAGTTTGAATAAACGTTGTGCTGACTTAGCTAACCATTCTTGGGAAAGGAAGAGTTGGCACTCACTGGGGGTACTATGGCTGCTTTCACACATCCTCCTTCTTTGCTACTGTGGAAAGCATTTTGAAGCAGACGTTTTTAAATGACTCTTAACTGCTACCCTTCACTGGAACGCTGCAAAACAAAATCGCACAAAACATGTTCTGCTTGCAAAGGACAGCCTCAGTGAGAGTCCTTTCATTTAACTTCAGATACCTGCAAGGTATACGTTTGCATCCAAGCTCATCACTCTTGGTTCTTTCTGCAGGCAACGAAGGAACAAGTCACGTCTAGGGCAGGATTCATCTCAGTGTAGACGTTTACAAGGTTAATGCTATCAAACTGTGAAAATCTTTCTTCCTTGAAGGTGATTAAATAAGCCTGGCTAGCCTGAGCACAGATGCTCGCATTACAGATGTCCGAAGTGAAGTAGCAGGAATCCAGGCAGGTCTTGACTATTCTTTGAGAATCTGAAATGTCTATCACCTGCCATTTCATTTTGCAATGATCTTACTGTTGAAGTTCAGACCATAGCATAGCTTTTCAGAAAATCAGCAGACTCCTGGGAAATATACAAAAAGATGGAATATCTTTAATGGGCAACAGGAAGGCAACAAGAAGGAAAAGGAGCAATGAAAGAAGGAAAAGTCACAAACTTTCTAAATTACAGACTAGGTTCCATACTGCACCTCTGGCTGACACTTTTTTAACATCTACACAAATAACACCCTGGCATCCTGGTGCTTTTGCCACACTACTCTGTCTGGCATCCATCATCCTCTCTGTTACTATAGCAGAGCAGAATACTCTCTCCTTTCTGCCTCTTGACTGCTGGTAGTGAGTGCTCTGGAGAGACAGGTGCAAAGCTCTGCCTCACAAAAAGTAATGCAATTTGTGTCCCTGTTTTTGCTCAGATACTCTTTAAGGGCTTAAATTTTCTTGTGGCTGCCTGTCCGGGGCAGATGTATCTATCTTAGATGGTATTTTCAGATCTCCTTCTCTGTCTCATTGATTTTTCAAATCAAATATACAGAAAATTTGTGTTAAATAAAAAAAATCAACATTTCCTTCTCAGCAGTAGTTATTATATTACCAGAAATGCTCAGTAGTGAAATTTTAGTGTTTTTTTCAAGTCAGGGAAAATAAAGATTTCACACTCCAAAACATGTGTGAAAGTAATTATTCTTTTTCATTCATTCTTTTCTTTTTTTTACCTTAAAATCCAGTTTTCTTCAATATTCTTATACACAGTATCAAAGTCTGATGATATGTTTTCCCTTCCTTTTCCAGATATTCTGGGCTTTTTCATTTCTTTCTGACTCTTTGCACTGTCCAGGGAAATATATCAGTGTATTTGTCATAAGGACGCTGCCCCAGAATATTTCCTCAGAGAAGTTTAATGATGTTCCTCTTCTTCCCATAGGAAGTGGTGTGTATGAACTGCTCTGAGGAATGAACCCCATTCCTGCCACAAATAGGCCCAAGAAGTGTCTCAGTAGTGTCCTGGTAATGTCTAGTTTACTAACTGCTAATTATTATTCTGACCTTTAGAATCTATCCTATCAATAAAGGCAAAACTTTCCAGGGGCCTCTCTGAGCACTGATGAACTAGCACCCAGCAGAAGCTATTCTACGCTATTTCGTCATGTAACTGCACCCAGTGAGGGGCCTTCACTACGTGGACTTTTCTTTCTGTTAAAACTGAAATTTTGAACCCTCTTTTTTCCTGCATATGAGTTCTTCTTAGGTATGGCAGCTTTCCAAAATAGCACTTATATGTAACAATATCAAGAGTACTTCATATTTTCCATGTATATGACATTAAGTGAATTGAAGTTAAACATTCAAATTGCTTAAAGCATGAAATGTATTCCTGTGCTGGCACAATCACACAGTTTAAATCACAGGTTCCTGTCACAAAACAATATACAATGTCTGAGTAAATTCAAATACATCCTTTATAACCTATACTTACATTAACAAAGGCTGTGTCAGTGCCAGGTTTGCAAAGACACTGTATCTGTTGTAACCAGCCAGAATTAAAAATACGCAGTGCAAGAGAAATGCACCATTCACCAGGTAATTAATTTACCAGCTAAGCTGTTCCACATTTCTTAGCGATTTTTCATGATGAAAAACTCCAGCCATGCTGAGACACAGAAGCTCACAGTTGTCTTGTAACCGCCCGTACGGGAGCACCTTGCAGTAATTCGGAGCTCACTGCTCAAGGACTGCGCAGGGCTAAAGGACTGCAATGCAGTAACCTCCATGCAGGGTGATTAGTTATTGCTCCCTGCTTCTCCAGCAGCAGGGTAAGGAGACAAAGTGGGAGAGCAGCTGTTGGTTCCTATATTTGATAAATAATTGAAAGCTTCCTTTTGCCTACATTAACCCTCTACTCATGCTATGATTATTGCAGCCTTTCTAAGGATCTCCTGATTTCAGATGGGGATCTTAAAGGAAAGCCAGTGCAGGTAACAAAATAAGCCAGCCCTTGCTTTCAAAGCAGTACAATTTTCAAAGAAAAATCAGAGTATAACATTTGCTGATGTTGAGTCTCCCTGGAGAATATATTTCTGCCTGACATGCTAATTTTGTCATTTTGAAAGTTTAAGCACTATGTTTATTTTTGCAAACATAAACATATTTTATTTTTTAATTCCTGTTTGGTGGGGTAAAAGAGAAGGCTTTCATGCATGTTTACTTTCAAATAGCTAAGGGGAAAATGTAAGAACTGGCTGAGCTAATTTCTGTGTCTTCAAACACTGTTCGCATCCATTTACAAAATACCTGTGTAGTTGTGGATTACCAGTGGGCTATGAGGTTTCATGCCCAGTTAAGCCAAGATACAAAAGAAGGTCTCACCCATGGCATGTGACTAAGGTCACCTCCTGTGCAGGCTCCAGATGCCCGCTGCACCCTGTTGATATCTACTGCATGTTGCTACAGGCTCTTCTCTTTGTCCTCATCCTTGCAGGCGGGAGTTTGGTTACCACACAGCATCACTCCTGTTAATGTTTCTATATCACCTTACTCTCCCTGTGCTGCTCCTTCATGTTCACATGGTACTTCTATACATGATTTCAAACAGTGGTGCTGGACAGGTTTGAAGCACGAATATCTGCCTTCAGCAAATCTTCATTCAGCATCGTGCCTCCTGAGGAACCGAGGTTCAGGCACTAGGCCTTAAGCCTTTATATCTAATCTTAAATGGGTTCATAATTTAAATTCTAAGTTTCTGGACCACATTTATTTTCAGAAAACACATCTGGACACAATGTTGTCCAAACAAAGTTCCTAGACTCACAGCCTACACTTGGTCTCAGGCTGCTAGCCTGTGAAAAAGGGTTTTGTGACTAAATATAAACTGAAATGCATTTCTTTACAAAACTGATTGGTGTCCAGGGAAAATTCTGGGTTTGTTTATTTCACTTACACTGTCTTTTATTTACCAGTGACCACATGTCTTAAACCAGAATTTCCACTAAAATTCCTTTGAGATGTGACTACAAATATGTAAGCAAGTTGAATACGGATAAAATTGATGAGTTTATTTTGTGACTTTGTTGGATAGTATAGCTAGCTGCTTTTAAATTCTAACACCCATATTTCAGATCTAAATACTGATTTTTTTTTTTTATTTAGCATTTGGGTTTTGACTTGAAATATTGAGAGTCTGCTTTTCAGAAGGTGAAAGCCATCTGCTTTCAAAATTAAGCTTATTACTGTTGGGCTGCTTTTGAAGACATTCACTTTAATGCTTATGTGTTTTGTCCCACTTATAAACAAGGCAAATTAAACCTAATGTTGCGTCTTCCCATATTTACCATAAATACATTTGTTTGCTGAGAAAGATCCTGTGAGAGCAAATCAACTGCAAGTTCCCTGCTCGAGAGCTCAGAAGATTAGGCCAATTGCAAAGTTTCTTTTCCCGAAGGAAAGAGGAAAGCCTGGGAAAACATAGCAGTTTGCCCCAGGTTTTACAAACTAGAAGAATCAAATCTCCTGCTAGACATTTTAGGTGTGGGTTAAAGTTGTTTTACCATAAATTGCAGCCGTCTACATTTACTAGCTCAAATGATGCAATGAGATTCTTGCAAGGAGCTCAGTGGCACACGGGTGAAAGTCATACTGGGTACAATGGGAGCGATCGAGAAAGATTTTGTATAATTATGTTGGAGATTTAAAAAGTTAACCAACATGCTGTGTTGTGGGGTGGAGAATGCCCCTGAGAAAATTCCGGAGTTTCCATATGCTTCTCTGGTTTTGTTACTCATCCTCCCACATTTCTTTTTCCTTCCTCATTTCCGTCACAGCTGCACTTCAAATACTCTGCGCCTGATTCCACTCTCCCTTACCCCTGTTTCGCTGCAGCCCATTGGGGTTAGAGTTTGTTTTGTTTCTTTACTTCAGGTAGTAGTGATGTTATATCCAGGGACAGGATGATAGGATTTGAGAGAGTGACACAGAGCTTGGGAAAGATGCTCAGAGAGAAATGAAGACTATTTTTTCACACATACCAAGTTGATAAACCATGGAGAAATATTTCATCCTGTTCCTTTTCTGAAGACCAAAGCATCTGCACACTGAAGGTTTTTCCAGCTGCGCAGAGGCTATGGATAAGATGTCATGTAGAAGACTGTGTTTACTGATTTGAGAGAATTTTTCTTCAGATATACTACTCAGATATTACATTGGTGGGTGTTGCAGGAAAGCGTAAAGTGAGTTACAACAATTTCAACCCAAAAATTAGCATTGTGTCTGTGGTACACTGGAGCATTTGTAAGAAATTTACTTTCCACATTGAGTGAATAATGTCCTAAATCATCTCTAAGAAACAGAATGGATTAGTGTTTGGAAGACACTTCGGCCTATGTCGTTCAACACTTAGGTCTACAGCTCTAGCATTTCTAACAAATAATGAATCACAACCCACACACATGTAATGCAAACAAAACTAATGCACTGCATGTATAGCAGATCTGGCCCAAATAACCACAGTTACCTACTGTAAAGAAGATAAGACTGCTAAACATAAAAACTGTGGCATTACTGTTGATTATTACTGTATGTGTTGCAAGAATACTTGTGATGTAAGTTTCCGTTTTCTATTTACGACCCTACCTAAAAAGTTTCTGCCTTATTTGGGGCAATGGACTTGTAAGCAGTCTGGAACCTTTGTAGCTGTTTCATATTAAAAGAGAATATAAGAAAAAGGTAGACATCTTCAATAATTTCAGCTATGTTATCTAAGTGAGAACAAATGTAATGAGAAAATTTGAGGTTGCTCCTTGAAGTAGATTCAGAATTTATGGTATCTTGCAGAGAAAATTATCAGAAATCCTCTAAATTCACATTGTTCAGTTGACTGCAAAAGGAGACTAAAATTGCCAGGTTTTTAGAATTTTGTCTGTAATGCATAAGGAAACGCAGTACCCAGAGGAAACGGAACGAGATTTTTGTTTCTCTCAGCTCCTTTTGTGCCAATGGGCAGGCAGGTGACAGGAATCCAGTAAGAGATGTGGAGGTTCAGCACCCTCTGCTCCACAGGCCTCCATCCTTGCACAGATAGACTGCTTTTGTGGGGAAGCCATTGGGCAACATTTGAGAGGTAAGGTAAGAAGCTGGCAGAGGGACTACATGTGTGACACCCTCTAATATTGAGTTGTCTGGAAGAGTCATTTTATATATCACATAGCTGTCACACATCGTATTCTCAGGCTGCCACATGTTGCTTTTTCTTCTACTAAACCAGTAACTAGCTGAGATCTGAAAGCATTTTTGTTTTGTAAGTGTGACCTTCCTGCCAGAGATCTTTGACAGCATGGTTAGGACTCAAACAATTTGCAATCCCCTCAGAATGGCAACCAAGCCTGCACTGAAAATCATTATCTACTTTCCCAAGGCACTCTTCACAGACAGTTCTCACCCTCATGCAAGCACTGAATATGCACACAAACCAAGGAACACCTTACCAGGGAAAGAAGCACATGCATTATCTACTAGAGAAAACACAACCATGATATACTTAGTGATTTTAATGGGTATTTTCAAAATCAAGTCTCTGGTATGACAACCCAAGAGGTAAGTGCCGCGTTGTTACACTACGTCACTTTTCCTCACGTGGCAAGCCTTGCTAACATTTTGCTGTCAGTACAAAACCCCATCTCCAAGTGCACAGGCCACGTTGGCCAAATCTCAGTGTCTAAGGGAGTACCTGTTGTTCCTATACTGTGATTCCCATGGGAGAGGGTAACCACTGGGACCGTGCTACCCTGCAGGGTATCCTTGCAAAAGGCCACATGTGCTATCTCAGTCACGTTACTACAGTGGAGGCTGTAGCGTTGCTTTCCCTTGAGAAGGATCTAAGCCTTAAAAAATAACACCTATTTCGCTTTACATTCTCACAGTGCCACTTACCAATGACTTTTAAAACTACTCACTTCAAAGGTTTTGGAGGTGGCATCCAGGTCTTCACCTGTTAGTGAACAGAAGAGCTCGTGGTTACAGGAATTGTTTCAAGTGCATGATCTGTCCACTCAGGAGACTTGGAACCTCTGTCCAGATGTAGCCCTGGATAAACACACTGTGTGGATAAAACCAGGAGATTTCCTGCTGATCACCAAAAGATGGGAGCAGAGAGCTCCTCCCTCTGCAGAGTGCTAAGACACAGTGTTTACATAACATCCTTAATAATTTTTTTCAAATGTGTCACACAGAAGTTACACAGTGCTGCTTGTCTTGAAGCTTCTTCCTTTCACGGTAAGAAAAGGGGCTGCTCTTCAGTCTGATCCAAGTTATTGTTCCAGCTAAAGACAGATGATGTTGCTGCATTGAGCAGAGCTCTGTTTCTAGCAGAGCTGTTGCATTTTTTGTATTTTAAAGGTAGATACAGGTCTGGTCTCATCTCTTCAGGCATTCAAAAAGACTACTAGCATATATTTAATGAAAAGAAAGGCTTAGAAATTTTTTTTTGTTACATTTCAGTTACCTTGAGATTTTATGATATGTACAGAATTTTTACACTGTATATATACTCTATATAAAATTCAGGCTTAGTCAAGATGAGAAGGGCATTGAACGAAAATCACATTACAAAATATTGCTAAATTATGACAAAAAACTTGATTTCGAGTAGCATATGAAGTATACAACAGAGCTGATTCCTAAACTAAATCAACAAGGCCTTTAAAAAGTTTTCCATTTGGCCCTCACTTTCTCAGGTTATTAAAGCAAAACACACCTTGAATGAAGTGCAACTGATGCAATGTACAAAGCATAAAAAGCCAAAAATAGTGTTAGTGGGAAATCCTCCTACTTCACACACAACACTTTATGCTGCCAATCTACTCTGTTTTCTTTTACATCCTGGATTTTAGCATAAATTGTTGTTTTACAGTTGACAGCTATTAGCATTCACACTGTTCAGTTCACTCCAATGAACTTCATTTTAGATTGAACTATATGAAATTATTCCTCAGTTAGCAAGCTATCCATTAGCAGTGATTTCTGGTGATTCCTTATAAGGGCAGGAGACAATGAACATATTCTTCCCTATGTCTACAAATCATATGCCAGGGTCAAACAACCTTAGGATTGCACAGAAACCCTGGAATTACTTCAGATAATGTGAAATAAGATGCTGTGGCAGTTGCACAAAGACAGGAAAAATACTCCCTCCAGATCAGGACTGAAGGAGTTGTTTAGCGTTGGCAGGCTAGCAGTCTGGAAAGAGGATATCCACATTCGAACAAGGATGGATGATGTCTTTAGTCTGCAAAGATTTGCCCGTCATTAAGACTCAACTAGTAGTAAATTGAAAGAAGATAATTCCTAGGAATTAACTTTGAAAACAAGCATTTATTAAGTTATTTATTTTTATTTGCATATTGAATGTCACTTTCACAAGTCAAAAGCAGCAGTAATAATTCCAAAACTACATAATCTCAGTGAAAGGAAGGGAATGAGGATGCATGTTAGAGCTCCTATAAAGCTGCTCCACTTTAGCACTTCTATCACATTTCTGCTCTTTAGATTCCTTTCCAGAATAATTTCTAACAATTCAGTCAGAGGCTGCTACTCATAGCTTCTTGTTTGTTTTATAAAGGTATGACAAGATAGTTAGAAATACTCCACAGGCTGAAGAAGATGTTCACAACAGTCAGTTTCATACACCCAGCTTGGCTGACTAAGTTGAAAAGTCGTTATGACTTGACGTCTGTGTGAAACAAGCTCTTTTGAGGGAGATTGGGACCAAGACTTCTTCAAGTGCTGTCTGGCTGGAACAGCACAAGTTGCGGCCAACCAGCTGGAAAACAGAGTAGGCCTTGTGGGTCCTGATGATATGAAGTTGGCCATGAGCTAGAAAAGACCCATCACAGCAAAGGCTGTGAGCTGCATTAGGCAGAATGCTGCCAACAAGATAAGGAAGGTGATCCTTCCCCTCTACTCAGCACTGGTGAGATCCATCTGGAATGTTGGGTACAGCTCTGCGCCACTCAGAACAAGACATACATGGACATATTGGAGCAAATCCAGCAAAGGGGCATGAAGATGACAAGTATCTGACACATAAGGAAAGGCTGAGGGTTCTGGGACTGTCCAGCCAAGAGAAGAGAAGCCTCAGGAGAACCTTATCAATGTCTACAAAAGCCTGCTTATTCCTACTTGAAACTTCTTCTTGCTTCTTGAAATGTAAGTTATGTCACTGCTATAATTTTTATACCAATAAATCACTTCTAAATGATCCTAATAACATTATTTATTGGCAGGGGT
>Ga0181612_128473_pt1 | contig 11734 bp, 8 predicted proteins | sample HoacroProtozoa21_FD_119630 | JGI IMG/M metagenome (GOLD analysis project Ga0181612, IMG submission 119630) | Hoatzin crop microbial communities from Cojedes, Venezuel. Combined Assembly of Gp0051906, Gp0051904, Gp0051908 | reverse complement strand
TCCCTAACCCTTCAATAACCTACTTACCAGATAGCCTATTTGCACATTCTTAACTGAAATTCAAAAGCCCATAACAATTCCATTATCCGAAATATAAAAACAAAAAAAATTAAATGAAGAACAAAAATTTAAACTGTTTTGCAGAACACATCTGTTGCTGGAACCAGAGCCCCCCCAAAATGGCTACAATTCCACCCGGGCCGACCCCTCCACACGTTACAGCTACAGCAACGAGGAACTGTAAAACTTTGCTTCACAAACCTCAGCCTGCATTTAAAAGCCTACATTGACAGATCAAAGCTCCTCAGCTGCTGGTATTTTTATTTTTGGCATTTTTTTGGTCAAGTTCTTCCACAGTCTAGTTTGAAAACTGTTTATACTGGCATTATGAAATCTGTCACATACATTAGGCTGGAGAAAACTCAAACTATTATATGACAAAATTGACAAATCTGATAGAAATTGAACCTGCAGCTAATCACATAGGAAACAAAATGCTTTCTGCCATTCGAGTAATCCACGGGGCGGAACACACATGTGGTGAAGGAAAACATATTGCACCCGTAAAAACATCTCAAGTAAGTGAGAATGGATATACGGCTTTCTCGCTAGGATCATTACAGGGGTTCTCATGCTGCGGCTTCCGCGTGCTTCGTAGCAACGCTCCCAGCCTGCCCCCAGATAAGGAAAACCTGCCAGTCCAAGCCTGATGCCGCTCCGCAGGCACTTCATTTTTGCACATGAGAAGCTAGGTCAGGTGAGTCCCACCTGCTCTGGCTCTGGTGGGAGGAGAAGGGACGCAGTGGCAGTCCAGGCGAGAGGAGCTCCTGGGCCAGTCTTAACCCAACTGCCCCCTTTTCCCTGTACCACAGCTGACTGCTTCTGCAGGGCTGCTTTCTGCAGAGCTGAATCAGGGACTAATCTGGATGTAAATAAAAATATTCAAGGGATGGCACAGGCAAAAAGAAATAAGCAGCCAGGAAACTGCTCAACCAGTCCTGCTGCCAAAGCGCTCGGCACCATCACAGTATGGAGAAATGAGGAGCAGCTGTAGTGCAGGAATTGAAAATCCATCCCCTCCTTCACCAAACTGCACCTCTGAAGAACCAGGGTGCTGCAATGAAGCCATAACACCACATCTTACAAAGGCTTTCCATGCTACGTACCTATTCAGACCACATTCATACCTTTTAGTGTGTGTGTGGTGGGAACTGTCACGTAATGCTGCAGTAATTATTGGGCACAAACAGCAAATGCCACACGTTGATTCATAAAAAAGAAGATGGACAAAGTTATCCAGTATATAAAAAAATGTGGGCAATGCTTTGAAGCAATTTCATCGTCGTAGACCTACAGCATTAAATTCTCGATTAATCTGGAATCCAGGGAAAACAAAAGACCCTCAGTTTTGTTTCAGAAAGTGGGGGTTTGCCTGTCTTTACTTTTCACTGTAGCTCAGACTGCAGCAAATAACCTCCACGCCTATCTCATCTGAAGTGCTTTAGTCAAGACATTTGACCAGTTATCTCTGCTTTCTATCTCCAGAATCATAACAAATGTTTTTTTTCAATGGAATAGGAAGTAGCATTGAAATTTAAATGAGACTTTGGTTAGCATCTTTTTAAGGGACAGGATACTACTTAATTGCTACTTCGACCGCACTTTGAAGCTCTTGGCAACCTTGCTTTCAGCCACTGAGTATCAGAGCACAGGGCAGACATTCAGCGGTCTGGAGGAGGGGATGTCTGTCTTACGAAGGCGAGACTTCCATCCAGTTAAATAAATAAAGACAAAAGCCTGTGGGACTGAGCCCTCCATAGTTTTCAGAAAAGCTAGGAATTATCTCAAACTTTGAAGCTCAAATGTACAACCTGGAAGCCAAATTTAAAAAAATCGTGACTGTGCTGAGGCTTCAAACTTCAGCATCATCAGAGCTGGAGCTCGGGTCCTTCTTGAGGTGCTGTGTGCCATACAGCGCAGGGCCATCCCACCCAAACCCAACCTGTGCTGAGGGCTACCAGTCCATGCTAGCAAGCCAATGCTCTGGCCTCAAGCTCAACTGGCACACAACAGACCATCTCTGGCCTTCAGATCAACCGGCACACAACGGCTCATCTCCTGAAGTCCAAAATTTCTTAGCCGCCCAAATGAGGTTCCATTTCTAAATGGCCTGCTGGGGACAACGCCTGGTCAACACTAACTCCAAAACTCTGCAGCGCTGCCATAGATCTGACCGTACGGGCAACCCCAGATCAGCTCTCAGACCCATGCCGGGCCCTGGTCACTTCAACAGTAAAGCCACAGTTTTTAGACTAGTCTGAAAAAGAAAAACTCACGAAAGCACTGCAAGAGGTTAACACACACATGGTTTGGTGGCACCTACAAGAACCGACACTGCACACCTGGAGAAACTGGATGGCCTCTGGAGACCGGCGAGGTGGCTGGTGCTGCCCGGGGAGATCCCCCACACCCCTGGTGACCACCACACTGCAACAGCTCCTTCACCTCTCAGGAATTTCTGCACATCTCCCCTGCGTTCACAGCTATCACAAATATGTGGAAACACACTGAGTGCTTCACTGCTAATACCTTACTTATTTTCAGTTCCATGCCATCAGCGTTGTTAGAAACCAGGTACATCAGTTGGTGTATTATTGCACTCCTCTGCTACATAAAGGCAATGCAATAAGCGAGTTCCATCTACACCTCCTGAAGTACCCACACATCATATACAAAAAGACATTTGAGGAAGAGAGAAAGGAGTAATAACGACTGCATGTTAAAAACAATTCTGAGCTTACTTTGATTTTATTGAGATTAAAAGAAAGCCCTACAGTGTATTAGTAGTCTGAGAGGAAAACAAAAAAAATCCCTTCCTATACGTGTACGTAATGATTTCAGTATTGAAAGTACTTAAACATCTGCTTAAGACACAGCGCATGGCTCCAATATGCTGCTCCGGTGTCATATGTCACTGTGTCGACTTTTATGCTCCATTATCTAAAAATGGCTACCTCTTAGACAAAGTCCCTCTGTGACTCCCTAATTACTTGCATTAGTTTAAAACAAACTTGACTAGAGACACAGAAATTCCTGAGAGAAATTAAGTCTAATTTTTGAAACAAGCAACGTCTCTGCTCCGCGCTGCTCTTCTCAGGTAGCACAGGTAGATGAATGCTCAGCAATGAATTAACACAGCCAACTTCTCCGAAGCGTCCTTAGGAGCTGCAAACACAAAAAGGCTTCAAGGACGTATGGATTCCACAACGTTTAGTAACTACGATGGACTGCACCTCGCACAGCTGCCCGAACAGCAGCAGACAGGCCATGGCTCACCCGAGTGACTTTGCAGAACATCTCAATACCATGGAGGGGAGACAGTGCAGCAGCTCATCAGGGTCTGAATCTGAGGGATCACTGTGCTCAGCTGCTGTCAGGCAGAGCTCTGGGAGCCGTTTACACACAGCACAGAACACACATCTGCAACACAGCACAGAGGCACTGCTCCCACTTTCACCCCATGGCTGCAAGGACTCTCACTGGAAATCCTGTGCTCACCCCACTGGCTGCCCTGTGAAAATGATTCCTTGGGATGTTACATGACTACTGAGATGCACTGTTAAATATATATACACACGCACATATACATCATATAGATACATATTTTTTTCCAAATATATGTGTATAGGTCTGGGAAAGAAAAATCAAACTACTCTTCTATAATAAATACCATAGGTCAAGGAAAGGAGATCTCATCCTTATTTTCAAATTCCACCTCTTACCTCTACTCTTTGCTCTCATGGAAACAAAAAATAAAATCTCATCCAATGGAAGAAAACTTTTGCTTTTTTTTTTTTCTTTTTCTCCTTTAGAAAGCCCTAAGTCTCTAAGTCTATGCAGTCTGCAGTTGATGCAACTCTTGGCTTTAAAATAATTTAATAAATAAACAAATAAACATTGGCTCTGTTTACTAGACTTAGATCTCTCTGTGGACACAAATCCATCTTTCTTTGACCAGACTGAAGTCTTGAGAACACTGCATGAATTTAGCATTCAAAAGCTGCAGCATCAGTAATTAGGATTTCAGCTAAACAGCAGAGCCACACATCTATCATTTCTACAGGATGGTAAAAAAAGAAAACTTTTTTTAATATACTCTGGAAAACTGTTCAGTGATGCTTATCGAAAGCTTATGCTGAAAACAGCATCAAATGCCTGATGAAAAGCAAACCAGGAAGACACCCTCATTAGCAGGCTTTTAGGTTTAACCCTTTACCCTCATCATTTTTAATTGCTTCTCTACGAAAGGAGGAACTACGACAATTTGATGTGCTGAAATAGGTATTGAGTGATGGGCAGAGAAGCTGCAGGAGTCTGCAGCAAACTGCTGGGCATCTCAGAAAAAAAAGTAGTATTTTTCTTCAAAAAAGACACAGGGTGAAAAAAAATTCAACAAGTTTCACATTGTTCCCTTTTATTATTTAGCTTGTTAAGCTGGCTGGACAGAGTCAAATGATCAAGCAAGGATCTTGAAAGATGTACGAATGCACTGAACTTCCTTGCCCCTCAAATGTCAGAGAAATATATTGAATTTAATAGGACTATAAGCGGTATAAACCAAAGAATTCACTTTAAGCTTTATGCTTCTGGATTCTGCTTTAACTTCTCCTAGTCCATTAAAAAGTGCCCCCTCTGGCAAGCCACCCAGGGCTGGAAGAGCAGGAGGGATAATGCCTATTTATTAGGATATACCCCCTGGCAGGGCATCATCCTACAGGTCAGCATACGGGTCCCTTCAGAACTCTGCTTTTCATCACGGTCTCAAGGACTATTGCCACGAAGATGTTTCTTTCCTGATGCACTTGGAAGCAGCAAACAGGCACTGCTGTTTACAGCAGGATCCCAGCGCTTTTCAAGCTGGGTCTCCCCAACAGCTCCCCTTGCTCCCGGCGCGACTGCGACCAGCCTGAGCTGCCAAAGCCACCCTCGCACCACTGCTACCAGCACCGTGAAGATGAGGATGGCTTAACTGTAACCTCTGGAAATCCAGACATCCGGGTAACCCGCAGAATCCCCAGCACGTACAGAAATGTACCTTTCGTGTGATCTTTCGCGAGTCGCTTGTATTGCTGCCCCGGCACTTCTGGCCCGATGCTCCCGTACGCCTGCGCTCACCCACCTCCTCCCACTTCTGCAGGGGGGTGGCAGCCCTGCCCAGCGTTCCCTTGCATGTCACCACATCAGAAATTTAAGAAACCCCCGCTTACTAGGGGATAGGAACAGGCATGAAACCATTCGGTTACCCAAAAAACGGTACGTATTGCCAGGCACCCTGCAAGTGCCGTACATCCTCGCAAACTGATTTCTCCATCAAGTGCTAATGCGAAACAGAGCGCACTGTGCCTCACTGAATAGCTTCGATTATTTCAGATGGTAAGTACATAGTATAAACTTTTACGTGGCCACATTTTCAAGGCATCTTTCTTTATGTTCACGCAACCCCTGTGCAATTCTCTGAGAAAACTGTTTCACAGCAGTGGGAACAAACCGCAGCCAAGTGAATTCCCCACGGCCGCACTGGAAATCCCCAGCAAAGCTGGGAACTGAATCCTGAAACTCAGGCTCCCCGTTTCTCATTCAGACTGCCAGATCCCACTGCCTCCATCACCCACATACACGTTAACCAAATACAAGATAAGCATTTTAAATGGGAAAATGGACTTTCACAGGCACTTCAAAAAGCAAACAGTGGCAGATTCTCAGTCCTACAAACCACTGGCATATTTCCAAATTTGCACTGGGTTAAAAAATTAAGAAACGTCACAAAAGTTATTATTGTAACTGTTTGGAAGAAGAGAGTCCTATGAGCAAACGTGAATACACGATGGAGTTCTGGGACCAAAATACCTAGTGTACAAAAGGCTAATGCTGAAAAGCAGGCAGGAGGATTTTGTTTCTCTTGTACTAAGAGGATGAATGTATCCAGGTACAACAGCCTTTTTGACCACTCCGGAAGAACCTGGAGACGCTGCTGTTTCAGTGTTCCATGGAAACAAACACTGCCTGGAGCCCTTCCCCTTACATGCAATGCCACATCTAACTCCAGAGTCTGACTTCCGCCCCATTCCCGCTGGCAGTGAGTCCCATACGATCACACGACACACAACCAAATTTGCTTCTCGCAGTTAATAAAATACTCAGAGCCCTTCTCCTTCTGTACAAGAAAAACGATGCATAAATAGGAAAAAATAATGGCTGTAAAACCTGATAGAAACAATGTATAATTTTTATCCTGTCATTACTAATTTTATAGGTTACATTTTCAACCATGTCCCCATAAAAAATATTACACTAATAAACTCTTAGTGTCTTTATTTAATATTTATACCACTGTGGGAGAACCAAACTCTACTGGTAATAGGTAAAAACAGCAATCCAAACAGCTACTTCCGAGTCTAATAACTATATCCCTAGTGATTAAGTTTAAGAGTATACAGTTTAAGAAAACGCTTTGATACAGAAAACTGTTGGAGATAAATGGATGTATGTTGGCTGCTATATGAATGTATATAAAAATGTGCATGCCCACACCCTCCGCTTCACAAAACATTGATTATTCATTAAGTGTTCTCAGAGTAAAAAACAAAAATAATGAATGAGTTAGGAGAATTAATGAACTGCTCCATAGTCTATCATCTGCTGAAAACATTTAGCGTGATTTACCATGTTCTTAGTGCTATTTTCTTGCAATCAATGGTACAGAAATCTGCTGCAATTTTATCCATTTTCCATATCTCAGGTCAATGTGAAACATGATATCTAATTTTCCAGTGCATTATTTATGATCTCTGAGCTATGACTGCTAGTATTTGCCTTACTGGAATAATAATAAATTACCATAACAATTTACCATATGTAATTACGTTAAACAAAATCTTTATGTATCTTCTTGTAATCTTCAGTTACAGCGAATCCTCCTATACAGGATCTGCAATAACACAATGTTTGCGACATTCCCAAGCTACTACCTGCTTGTTACAAGTGACTCCATGTGCTACGCAACGGGCTACACCTCTGAATCGGCAAATGAGCTGCTATCTATCTCCAGCAGCAAGCAAGACAGATTTGAAATGGCACATAACACTATTTTACATTTAAAAGTGTATTTTGAATTTCCCCAGTTGGAACTCCAAAGCTCAGCCCCCTCCATGATCAAATCATCCATGCAGGTTTTGGGCACGCACTAAACTCCTGACTACCTCGTGTTCATTTGCAGGCTGTTTTGTTTTCACAAAGCTGGGGCTGCCTCCAATAGGTTTTACGGGGAAAACCACAAGCCTTGTTCATGCACAAGTCATCCATTAAAAAAAAAAATAAAAATCTATGGGCAGAACTACATGGAAAATTCATCTTTTCATTTCCAGAGCCACCTAAATGCTTTCAACACCTTTTCTAGCTTTATGTTCACTTTAACAGCTCTTGCTTACACAGGGTTTCTGTTTCCATGGCCAGATGAAAAGAAAAGGAACAATACATTTCAACACACTGAAATCAGGATGCTTTAGAAAGTCATTCTGTCACCTGTACAGTCAGCCAGTAGCAACGAGGAGTTGAGAGTACATTAAAAAAAGATCTAAATCCCATTCAAACAAAACAAAACCAGCCCTACAGTAAACAAAACCCAATTCCCAGACACTGCCTGCCTCCTTCATATTCCCACCAGTGTTATTTTTCATTCACTGGAAGCCAATCTAACTAAAATACATGTTTTTAAGGAAGGGAAAAAAGAAGTATATTTCACGTTTGGTATTGGAATTGGAGGGGAGTACAGACCCCTGGAGAGAAGGACTGTAGAACATGATAGAAAAGATGAATCACTCCAGCAACAGCCAGCCAGCCATTAATTTTCAGCAAGCCAGGAGCTGGTCCAATTAAACCAGGCTCCTTTCTCTACATTAACATGCTTTACTCCGTTTTTTTCTGAAGCTAAAACATCAGCTCGAGACCCCAAAGGCTCTTCTATTTAGGATCAATCAATCTACCTTGCTGCACTGTAAAACATACACTGTCAGCTCTAAGGCTAGCTCAAAAAAGAGCAACAGTGGAAAAATTTGATAAATCGACATGTTCTGGCAGTTAGTAGAGGGATTCTTCCTACACTGTCACTTATTTTTATCTGATTAGAAATAAGTATTAGTAAAGGCAATATTCCCCTCTGTTCTCTTCCTGGTATTTAGGACTGGGTTAAGAGCAATCTTTTCATCCCCAATTTTCTAAATCCAAGCCAGAAGCTTCCCACCACAAGGCAGAGAGATACCATCCACATTTCAAAGGGCAGTGAGTTTGAATTGGATTGGCATGACGTGCAACTCACATTCAAGCCTTTTCTTCAGCACAGGCACAGGAACCTGTATCTATCAGCGCCCCATGCTAAAGACATTTTTCATGGCTTTCCACATTTTTTTGCTCAGGGCTTTACCGTGGGCATGCAGCCTCACCTCTGGATTTCCAGCACCTGCTTTGGCAACGATTGCTTTATTTGGGATTTCACTGCCCATCTGAGAGCCTGTCACTCTACCCTACTGAGCCATTTCAGAAATTATTAACTAACAAACAAGCCAGGGACTGATGCCAGAGGCCGGTAAGAAGAACACTTACATGGTCTGAAGTCCCCTGCAAAGCAGCACCCCAAGCTAGGATGACCCAGAGGATTACCCTGGTTTTTGGTGAAGGCCATAGTAACTGTGCTGTTGGCTTCCATTCTTGTTCTCAGTAGATGTGGTTACCCTTGGGAGTTTCAGTATGACAGTCCTCCTCTGTTCCTAACAGAAACGTGGACCAAAAGGCATTGGGACGTGCAGCTGATGTTTCACCTTAGGATTAAAAGGCTGATGAAGAGAAGCTTGGTTTGGGTAATCTTGCAATTACCAACCGCACCGCACTTTCTGGCACATGCTAAGTTTTTACGAGCAACCATTTTTGTTCAAATTGCTCTTCTTTAAATTCCATGCATCTGTAGGATAGTACTGAGATTCGCTACGGCACTAATGAGATCATTTTGCAATTAAAGGCTAAGCAGAAACAAACCTCTCACCACTCTACAGGAGAGTCTGGGTTCTCTGATTAAGCAGTGGTAAATAAACCTGTTTCACTCGTGGTCCTGGTGCACAGGCCTTCTATGATTACCTCTCCAAACAAGATGGACTGATTGACCCCATGGATTAATCAATGAGTTTCTCAGCTTCAGAGCAAAGCACAAGTTGTGGGAGTTACCTGCAGTAGGATGTGTTTTAATTATTATTACTACAGCACAGAGTAAATAAATCCCAGGGCACTTTATTTGGAGGTTTTACCCTTAGCGCTAATGATTTTCACAACGCTCTCATGTTCGTCAAACTACCTACGTGGGAAAGGATTTTAAATATCACTGTGCATTTCTTGAGGAAAAACTACATATTTTATGGTATCTTAATGTGATAATTATAAAGGGAGGAGCCTATATAACTGCAGGGCAATCTCTAGGTTACAGCCGCTGCTCGCCCATCTTATCCATTGGCGGGAGCACCCCTGGGAGAAGCTACTGGGAGGCTGGGGCTGTGTTTGGGAGAAACCCCGGGTGTGCTGCACCGAGCGCCTTCTCCCCAGCACTCCCGGGCAGAGCGAGGAGCCCTGCTGGGACCAGGACCGTCCATCCCTACGTTCGGAGCAGTGGTGGGAAGCAGGGAAGCACACAGAGCTCCGGCACAACCGCAGCCATCCCTGCCAGCCCCCTGCTTCCCCACCTGGCAGCCCTGGGGGGTTTTTCCTCTCTGTCACAGATCTCTTTTCAACTTGCCAGAACGGTATTTGAAAGACATGGGGAGCTGCAGGAAGATTTTAGGGAGAAAAAAAAAAAAAGTGAACACAGGCCATTTGCAGCCTAGGAAGAGAAGTTGAAAGAGATGCTCCAACAGTAGCCGTGTCAGATAGCCTCAGGCTCTTCTCTCCTCACACTCCTCAAAACAAACAAACTCTCAACACCTAGAAACAGAGGCTGCACATGTCAGGGGGGGGAAAAAAAATCAGACACACCACTAAAGACACTGAACTCCTCACGGACTTGACTTGCGCGTAAACACTGACAACCTTGGGCTTGACTGTTCTCATCTTCCTTAGCCTGACTCCGGAGCAAACACACACTGATCCGGGGAGTCAACTGACAATGCGGGAAATGAACAGATCTTTCAGGCAAGAACATTAGAAATGGAAAATTCTGTTATCTGCAAGAATCAAAGCAGGGTAGCTATATTTCACCTGCAGCCGCTGTGCACCTCTGCTCATCTGCCTGCACAAAAAGCAGCTGCAGTCCTTACCTTCAGCTGTAGTCTACACAAGTCTTCAGGTTTCAAGAGAAATTAATATTATGTGGAATAAAACACTGTTTGGTACCTGGTGGGCTCAACTGCTTTGACATTTGGACAAATTCAGAAAGCTTTATTTACAGATGGAGGCTCTGAGTTCTGTTTCTGGCACTCAGTCAGAGGGAGCAGGAGAAGAAAAAGTGACCTCGACGCTGAAACTGCACTTGAGTGGGTAATAAATATCGGGCAAGTCGAGAGATGGCAGGGCTGCATTGCTGCAGAGCCATAGCGTCCTGCCCCAGGGCCGGGCTCCAGTGTCCGCTGAATTCGCAGGAAATTCACCCACGGAGCAAGAAATTAATTGGAAAAGCAAAACCACAATAAAATACAGCTCCACACTGTCTGGTCTTGGTGATCACTGAATAAAAATGAAGGTCCTGGCCTCCGCAGCCACCCTTGAACAGCCCATGTCCTGACAACTGCATCCCCGCAGCTGCGGCGCTCGGCTCCCGATGCTTCTGATGGAGGCACAGGAATGAGGTTTACTGTAATTTTCCCTTTCCTCTTTCACGTTTACCCCCTCTGCCCCTTCTTACTACAGGGGTCTCCAGCAGAAAGGCAGCACTCCCCTCGCCTGAAGAACGACCTCAGGATTCAGCTAGCAACCTTAAATTTAACAGCGTGCTTTTGGCAGGGCTCAGTACCGTCAATTAAAACAGAGCGACTAAAACCAGTAAATTAGAGAACGTGACAAATGCAGCACAAAGCACTGATGATCCCAGAAGGTATCAAATTTAGTGTTAAAGTAAAGAAACAATAGGGAAGTCCAAGACATTTCAGAGTGTAGTGAATCAAATTAAATTGCCTGAAATTCCACATGGAATACATTTGACAAATTTCTTTCCCCCTCTTCAGCTTTCTGTTTGAGATGAACTGTCGTCTGGCAGCTTCAAACGTCTGGCACAGCTTCAGCTTCAGTTTGCTGGGGCTGAATCCAAACACGAACCTGAACTTTACCAGTTCTGCTCTTTTTGTAAACATACTTGCTGTGGCTGCCAAATGCTTTCCAAAAGCACACAAACCCCAGAATCCTAAAGGAAAATACTGTCTTGCTGCAATGAATTTTGCATTTTACCCCCTGTCCCAGCATCCTGTGTGCAGAGCTGTCGGTCGGTCAGAGCCCACCTTGCCCTCGGGTTCCCTACACGCTTTGAACGGGGACTGGAGAGCAGGGAGGTCCCGCAGGTGGGATGCATCTCCCACACAGCCGGGATGGAGGGATGCGTCTCCCACGCAGCCGGGATGGAGGGATGCATCTCCCACGCAGCCGGGATGGAGGGATGCGTCTCCCACGCAGCCAGGATGGAGCGATCTCCCACACCGCCAGTACGAGT
>Ga0181612_121237_pt1 | contig 11734 bp, 6 predicted proteins | sample HoacroProtozoa21_FD_119630 | JGI IMG/M metagenome (GOLD analysis project Ga0181612, IMG submission 119630) | Hoatzin crop microbial communities from Cojedes, Venezuel. Combined Assembly of Gp0051906, Gp0051904, Gp0051908 | reverse complement strand
CTGCAGTTACCTGTTGACTGCTCAACTAAAGTTGGTCTGTTACATATATTTAATGTCAGTGCATGTGAAATCAGTTGCATAATTAGAGAGATTTTAATCTGAACACCTTCCTACTACTCAGGGTTTTATTAAGAATATTTTTGACTGAGTTCATAGTATTTATGAAGAAACTGTAGTGTGCGAATATGGGTTTTTTTCAGAGGCCATATGTCACATTTTTATAGTTTTCCAGCAGAAAAGGTTGAGACCTTTTCTGTTTTGCCTGTCCCAAGATGTGAAGGTGCTTCTCGCATTAATCCACATACTGGAATACAGCTGGAATTACACCAATTAAACTTAAATCCAACTTGCATTGTCTTCAGAACCATTATTGTGGCTAACGCGCTGGCCCGGGTCGTGAAAGATCTGTGCTTGTTTCCTGTCCCTTGCATAGACCTTTGTGTGATCTTCTGCAAGTCATGCTGCCTCTGTGGGTCTTAGCATCCCATCTGTAACATGGAAATCTTGTTTTTCTTGAGACTGTTCTGTTTTAGAAGGTATAGGGTTGGGTTTTTTTTCCTTCTGTTTGTTGAAGTGTGTATATGGCCTCCATCACAACGCTGCTACAATAAGAATAACATTAACTCTTTAAGGTGAGTGGATTTCACAGGTGTGAAACATGAAATACAAATAGTTTACAAATCGAGAACAGAATTAAGATTTAAAAATCATTATTTCAATAGACTGAAGAGCCTAAGGGCCCGCTGGTTTAATAAGGAGCCTGTAATGTGTGAATTTTTCTTGTTGTACGCATTGGCATGCAGATACTGAGTGAGACTGTGCAGTGACTGTCTTTTGAGAGCCTGTGTTTGTCTGGCTTTAATACCTATAATATATATATAAATTCTCTTACTTGGTTGGAATTGGCTTCTGGTTGTGTGCCAAGCGCCTTACGAGTGAGCTGTGGCACTGGAGTGCGACCTCACGGTGGGCAGCTGTGTTGGCAGGTTGTAGCTGTCCTGCTCGCAGCCCTGTCTGAGGCTGGAATTTGGCCGGCTGTTAACGTGTGTAACTTACACGCTGGAAGCAACTTCCTGATGTGAGTGGATTGGAAATACCAGTGAGAAGTAACTCGGATACAGTCCGAGTACCTTCTAAATAGCAGGTGTTGTGTGTAACCTGTTGAGATGCCTAATAGACTTTCTAGCACCTTCAGGTTTTCTTCAGTGCTGAACTATTGATTTTTATTTTTTACTCAAGATAAATAGTGTAATTTCTCATGATGAAGAATGAGTTCTGTTCTGTGTGTACCCACCATAAAATGTCTGTATAAACTGGCTCTGAATTGCTGAGTAGTTGCTGCTTGTACTTGGATTGATGTCTTGGCAGGGTTAGAGATGTCAAATGGATTTTTGGTTTTCGTTGTGTAGCTTGTTTTTATATAGCTTAACTGGATTTTTCTTTCAGAGCAACCATGTTGTTGCAAAAATTATTTCGCTTGTTAGGGTGATTAACTGGTCTTTCTCTACTGTATTGCATTTTTTTAATATTCTGTTTAGACTTACCTTTCCCTTTTTACATTTTATCTTTTTATATGGAAATTTCCCTTTTCTAGCTGAATGGAAGTACAAGCTTGTACTGCACTTTGGAATAAGAATAAGTAGCCTTCTAAAGCAAATTTGGTTTCCAGGGCTGCTTTTCTTAATTTAGCTGAAGCCAAGAGACTATAGGGTATGGGGAATAGAATTCAGGACCATGCTCTTCATTTGCTTTGTTCTCTCAGTTATAACTTTAAAGGTACTGACGGGATTTTTTTGAAAATAAAATTAGGTAGCTCTTTAATAATTCTAACATTATAACGTTTGCTCTTGGAAGAATATCCAAGGCTAAGAAAATAAAATTTTACTGGCTTTTCCTATTGTGTAAGGAGTTCTTGAATTAAATCTAAGTTCGAATGCATGCTGTTAATCAGGCTCTGGGTTTTATTAAGGACATTTCTGAAGGATTTTAGATGGACAAGTAGTGCTTATTTTACAAGTGGTGAAAAAACCCCCAAATCCCAGACAGTGCTGCCATTTGTCCAACTTTCACTATTGTGTTAGAGGTAAATCAATAAGTTATAACCGTAAATTGGAACAGGGTTCCGACTCCATCTTCTAGCTGCTAGACCACACAGCATCCGCATCTTAACAAACACAGCTACAAAATAGTAACTGTTATTAAGTACAAGTGTTCTGTCTTTTTATAAGCAGCAGGCCTGCTGTTCCCCAGAGAGACACCACTTCTAACATTCTAAACTTACGAAAGAGGAAAACCAGAGCATAGTAAAACTGAACAATCTGAGTCTGAAAGGCACAGGAACATCTTTATTGACTGAAATAATAGGAGACAGAGTTCAGAGAGGAATGGTTTTCATTAGCTGAGATCAGGTATAATCTCCAGTGCTGGTAAAGTTTTTGTAAGTTGGTTGCTGGACTTCATGCCTTTAACCCTTGTTTTACTATTATTAGTAGTGGTAGTCTCCTTTCTATCTGCTGGAGTGTGCTTGTGTGTCGTTTTAGTTACTTCTCCTGTCTCACATTCATGTCTTCCCCCCAGACTGGTGTGGGTTTACCTTTATTTTCTAGAAAGGGAAAGAACACCATCTTGTCTTTCTGGGAACCCTCTGATTTTTGTCTCTTTTCACCTGCAAATCTGAATTTCCTTTCTTGAAGTATACTCTTCCGGGGAAAAAATTATTCCAGCTAACATTCTTTTAGAAATGGGCATCATGTTTCAAAGCCTATTGTATACAGCTTGCTCTCTTGCTATAAATGTTTGTATGTGGTTGTTGGCCATAAGGTGCAGTATTAAAATGTAAGTGTGAGATAAGTAGAGTTACACACAGCCTTTCAAAATACGAGTGATTTTTTTTTTACAATGGAAGCATCACACACCTCTCTGAGTCTATGAATGATCTGACTTCATGTTAGAGTTGTTATTTTTTAATAGGACAAATTAGGTTTTGCCAGGTTCTTCCTCTGCTTTTGATTGTTAAAATATGCTTTCCTCCAACCTTGCCTTTCAGCTACACTTTTTAATGCATAGGATCCGAGAAGTTTTATTTTAGTTCCCTGACAGCAGCTCTTCATGACAAATTTTTTCCTTTAGTAAGCAAAATGTTTGTCTTGACAGAAATAAACAAGGAACTATGGAGACAGTAGAACTGAACTACTGTTTTAACAGTAGTTTTGACTGAAACAAAAATGAATCTAGTGCGCAATTTATTGCCTTAGAGCACAGTAGCCTTGTGCAAACTTCGGCTTATTAAAGACCTTGCGTCAGAAAATAAGAAAGAAATCATCAGTGTGTGGAGCTGAATGTAAAATTACCACTTTTCTCAGAAGATATCTTTCTTGCCTGGCTTAATTCATTTTTAAAAAACATTTTATGACTTGCTTGCTCTGTCTTCTTTCGTCATAGTTTTTGTAACAGGCAAATAGCACCAAGGTCAGATTCTACCTAGGTAAAACTCTTCTTATGTCTTTAAATTACTAAAGTTTGCAGAATATGTGGGGGTTTTTTTGAGTAGGTTTAAGCTCTCTAAGAAAATAAATAGCTAGGAAGAGGTGTGCGTGCGTGTCTAGTTTTTGTAGGTTACGATACTTCGAAAGATGAATATCTGGACCACAGATTTCTTCCTTAGATATCTTGTCCTAAAACGGGTTTCCTGAAAATGACTGTTGCTCCCTCTTACCTCAAAGAAAGTGTGATTCTGGATGGTCTTCAGTACATAGTCCTTTGTGTGGTCGTTGTGGCATTTTTTCATCTTTTTCCACGTATTGGTTTGAATAGCATCAGAGATGGGAGAAAAGCACTGTTGTCAGAGAGGGTGTCCGTTTCTGGTAATGGTCCCTTTTTCAGACTTAAACTCAAAGGTGCAGAAATAGGCCAACTGTTAATTATTTCCATACCTGAAGGAATGACAGTGAGGTTGTGTCATTGGTGTGTATACTCCAAATTATCACCTGTCTGAGGTAGATCATAAAATAATAGCAGGCAGCAATGTCTGTCTGTCTGCAGGAAATTGTAAAAGTAATCTGACTTTGACCTCTTCTGTTACCTTTCCTGTTAGACATCAGTGTTCAGGATGTGAACTGTTAGCTTGGAACCTTTGCAGAAGAGGTATGTTTGAATTACGAAATGTGTGGTTGGAAAATGGCATTTTGGAGCTATTTGTGCGTTGCTTTAATTCATTCGTGCCTCAGATGAGACACTAGATGCAATTCCATGAAACTGCTCTTCTTGAATTCCATGTAATTTGAAAAAAAATGAGACACAAACATGTAATCCAAATTATGGCGTGGCACGGCTCTTGATTCTTCCTAAGGTGGCCTGAACTATGGGTAAATGCAACATCCATTATTTTACTGTGTTTATAAAATCCAGACAGCTGTTAGGACCTTGTGCTTTGGTTTTGAAATGGCATTGTTAGAGGAGACTACCATTGGAGAGTGCTGGGACTGTGGGTAAGCGGCTAGCAGTACTTAGCTGGCAGTATTTCAGAACAAAAATAGATAAAGTGTTTGAAGAGGAGGAAAACTGTGCTTGGTATGACCATGTTTAGGCAATCATTGCTTTGTAGCCATTCTCTTGTTTTTGGACTACTGAGTGTTATGTTCAAATATTTCTGAGTAGAGCACAGTAAAAAGTTTCAGCTCTGAACCTATGCAATTTTTCTGCTTTATGATGTTAGAAATGCCTACCTTGTGGAATATGAAAAGATTGTTAAAAAGATTGGTAGGCCTTCAGACACACTTAGCTCCTATGTGTAGAAGGGGCAGGTACGCAAGTACTTGCCTATTACTGCAGCCAGAGATCTGGATTACTAGTCAATACACCTTGAATATGTTGTTTATTGAAATGAATTATGGATTTTAAAAATGTCCAGCTTTTTAAAAACTTCTTTTTTTGGGGGGAGGGGGGGGTCTTTTCTCTGGGGAGATCAGGACTAAAGGAGTATTTTTTTTTTTTTCACCTCCCTTGCCCCTTGGTATAAATAGTAGATACAGCTTTCTTGTTTTGAAAACAAGATTATCTTTGTTATGCATCTAGTAGGTTTATTAAATGTGCAGATGGTAAGACTTCAGACTTCTGATTAGATTCACTGTAATGTAATAGTTTCAAGATCTAAAGTTAAATGATACTTGTAAATACACTGCAGTGACCCCAGTGTGGGCTAGATTCAGAATACTTCAGGAAGCGCTTAAGAAGTCCCTGTTCTGCAGCACCTGAGCTCAGAGAGGAGCAGCGCACACCAGCTGCCCTTCCACGCAGGTCTGTGTACTGCGCAGAGCTGGCTTGGGAATCTTGGTACAAAGTTTGGGGATAAAGCGAATAATCCCTCCTTGGTCTGAGGCCTGCAGTGGAGTAGGCGCAGGAAAGGCATCTGTTATCCCGGGAGTCAACGTGGTGGTACTTCTAGTAACAAGATTAGTGCTGAATCTTTAAATGGACAAACTACTTGTTGCTGTTTCATTTGAGACGTTATAAGATTTTGAAGTCCTTTGTTGCTCTGCGGTTGGGTGCAGACTGAGCAGCAGTAGCTGCCGCCGGGTGTGTTGCTGGTGTCTCTTACACGGACAGACTGTCCTTAATGGTGGGAAAGTAGCAGTTCAGTGTCTTTGCTTATTTGGCCCTCCCTGGGCATGGTTTGAATCTATTAATGGAAACAATTACTGCCTACTATAGTGAAATGCCAGCTGCTGCAGCAGTGCCGTGCAGATGCTGTTGCTTAACTGAGTAACTTCTCTGATTGCTCGGTTTCTTGTATTTGTGAGGATGTCCGTTAGTGAGGGCAGGGTGTGGAAAAGGCTCTTTATGGAAGTGTGGAAGTGTTGGCTGCAGACAGCGAGTTGTGGGTCTTCAAGTGCAGCCTGCAAAGAAAAGGCCCCCGCTGTGCAATGATGTGCACCACAGGACTCGCTATCAAATTAACCTGAGACTCGAAGCACCAAGCTAACTAAAACACACTTGCTGTTGCCTGGAAGCGATGTGGCTGTGTGTCGTTTTAGAAGAGACGATAGAAGGGATATAAGCTTGTCCAGTCAGTATGTGACTTTGTATGTTGATGTGAAACTGGTCATCACCGTCTGAGATCTGCCGGAGCTTGAGCTACTTGTGTCTTCATGATCCTTCTGTGGCATGCGATGGGTGTTCACTGGGAGCCAAGGGAGGAGCTCGTGAAGTTAACAACAAACAGATTGAATAACTTGCTGTATGAAGGTCAATCAGAGAAGTGTATTGCTGATGGGAGCTGGAAATCAATGACATGAGCTCAAGATACCCATGATGGTGGAGAGCAGGAGTTACACAAGCTGTTTTAATTGCCATGGGAGGGTGTCCTTTTATGTCATTTCTCAGTTTTGGAGGAAAAGGGAATCAGTGGCTTTCTGATGTTGTTGTGCTTGGTTAGTGTTAATTAACCTCTGCAGTTCTGGCCTGTATTTTTGATAGTTGCCTTTTAATCTAAAAATAATAATTAATAAAACCCCACCTCAGTCATCAAAACATCTAATGAAATTCATAACCATGTCCTGAACCAATGGGTTCCTTAGTCATCAGCTGCAACATTTATTTGGTATTGTTGCATCCTAAATAGAGACATTGTCAAGCATGTACATGCTTACGAGATACGCCTGCATCTTTCTCGAACAGTGTGGTTAGTGACTTGTAAGGTGTGACTTTTACACTGGGAGGTAATCTGAATGTTCCGTCTCATTTCCCATAGATCGCCACAGGGAGATCTATTGTGGTAAGAGCCCCTAATGAAGTCGCTAATGATTTGTTGTCCTATAGTAACTTATTTGCTACTAAAGTGTTATAACTCGGGACAAAGACTTATACCACAATTACTCTTTTTGACAGATTAAGCCATGAATATATTTTGATGCTTATTAATGGCACGGTACTTATTTTGAGGTATGTCGGTCAGCACAGCCATAGAAAGGTGTGTCTGAAACACTGCTGTGTGCCTGTGTTAGTGCATGGTAACTATTATGGTCAATGATGATGCTGAAGATATGGCACGAAGGCTCATAGTGCACTAGCAAGAGGGTACGTAGTTATGGTCTGTTTTCTAGATGCTAGCAGCCACCAAGCCTGTGCTGCTGCCTCATCATGTTTAGTAACAGGATAGACTGTGGGCTAGTACTGGCTAAATTTGAGAATTGTGGCGTCACTGCATGTTCTTTTTGCAGTGTATGTGTATTCCAAGAATTGTGAGCATTTCATAAATGTGAATCAAAGCAGCTGCTGTGGCTGGAATGGCATGCTTATCTCTGCATGTGTTTATGAAGAGACTGTTCAACATGTTTTAAAAAACTACTGGGATGCTTTGTTAACTGTAAACTTTATAGAAAGTAATTCAATGCTTTGTTTTAAAATCACATTGCTGAAACTGTCTACACTTAAGTATTTTTTCTGAAATATTTTTGTAATAGAGAATATTTTAGACTTGCAAATAAAATGAAAAAATGTACATGATATCCTATTTATTGAGCTTACTTTTTCTTAGTTTATTCCACAGTCTCTTCTTAAACATAAACATCAGTCCCAAGTAAGTAGTGCTCAAAAGCCTTCAGGCGAGATGAAATTTTCTTCTTCTAGCATAAGGCTTCAAAATTCTGGATCTGTCTCTTGAGTTACAGGAATAATTTTTGTAGCATTAAATATGAGTATGTGCAGCTGTCTGCTTAATATTTCTTATATGATGACAAGGAACAACAGATCTTAGATAAGAAACTGCAGTACTTGATACTTGTTCCCACATGGTTTCCACTTCTTGTCTGACTTTATGGTTAAAATCATGTGCAGCATAGCTGAGGCGGCCTTTCGCAAATTTGATTCCTTCAGAGCTGAAGGAAAAAGGGTTGAGTGAGGTGGAAGGGGAAGTTTATCTGCAAAACGAATGGATTTGTGCAATGACTGGCACTGGCTGCAGTGTAACTTTTAATACTTTGGAGTTCTTATTTTCATTGACTATTTGCTTCAAATTCAGTTTTACTTTGTGATTCAAAAGCCAAGGCTTGTTTTGCAGTAGATGAGGTTTTCCTAAAGAGAAGTCAACAGAACATTCCAGTGGAGGCACAGAGCTGGCAAAAGTTTTCTACTGGCAAAGCAGCATTATGGCCCTGACTGAGCAGCATCCTGGTCTGCTTTGGAAGGTTTCTTTGTCGGCATCTGTTGGTGTGAGTTTTTTATGTATGCAATGTGATGTAAGTCTGCAGCGCTCCAGACGTGTTTTGGCTCAGTAGTGCCACCTACCTGAATGATGCAAGTCCAAAGCATTTTGATATTTTTCGGTATGTTTTCCTTCCTGTCATACCGTGTTGTCATTCCTTATTTTGAGATGTTTCTAAATTTCCTTTAGACTAAAAATGTGGCTTTTAGATAACTTTACCTAATGAAATCAGGTCGAAACAGAAATTGGCCATTTGCTAAAATGAAGAAATGTTCCTGTATTAACTGTATGCAGCTGAAGACAACATTACATGACTTAAATATTCTCTGAATGCTCAGCAAGAAATAGTTGAGTTTGAATACGTTTGTTAAAGTGAACTTTGCAGTTACATGAGGGAGTAAGAGCAGAAACCATCTGCAGTCTTCCTGCACTTTGCTTTTGTACTGTATTGGGATAAAAAAAATTATTCTGAAGGTGGTGTTAGAAGCAGATCATGGACCATCATCCCACCACTCAGGTTTTACTGTTTTGGAGCTTCTGACCTTGACCACAGTGGGCAGATATGCTATTTTGAAACAAACTGTCTAGAAAACAATTTAGTGTTTTCCCTACTGCCCATTACATTTAAAAAGAAGAATGTTTTCGATAGTTCTCATTCTTCTTCTGGTGTAAATCTAATCCTTGTACCTGCATTCTTGACTGGAGTGCCCTTGAGAAGTGCTGCTTCAGTGTCTGCAGAGAAAATGACGCACAAGGCAATGCCAAGGATGGCTTGTTAATGGATTTGCTGCTGATGTGGTAGAATATAGGGAAAGGATACTTGGGGACCAGGACTGGAAGGATAACGAAAGGCAAAAGACATACAGAAACGGATGCCAAACAACATGGTGAAACTGCTCAAAGCACTTGTTGGAGGAAAACCAAACAACTAACAAAACCCAACAGCATCCAGTAAGCTTTTTTGTGTCCTACTGAAAATGTGTATGAGAAACTGGCATTCTCTGGGGTGGTGCTATAGTCTTCATGTGTGTTCTGGTTAAGATCCAAGTGGAAAACAGAAAGGAAAGTCAGTTCTTGTAAACAGACCATTGAACAGCTTGCCATGTAGTTTGCTTTTCAAGAGCTTCCAAGTCCAAAAACGCTTGTTGTTTAAGGTGTTCATAACATTGTAGCTAAGTTCGTGTCATGTTCCAAATTTTCATTGCATAGTTGTAACTCATATGTTAACACTAATTTTTTACTGTCTTTTATGTTAAATGTCATGATTGAGAATCTGTGTAAATTGGCTGTGAAATAGTCCAATGGGGAACACTTGTGCGTCTCGCAAAAAGATGATGGAAGTGTGTTTGAAGATGCAGCATTGGAGTGTTCCCCTAAGGTCTCTTTCAATGGAACAGTATCTTGATTTTTTTTTTTTTTTTTTTAATGAATTCAATACGTGTTCTGTCCCTCTCAGCATCCCAGTTCCATGGCTTGGTAACCCCGTGCTGTCAGTAATCCTGTGTACTGAAGGAGGGGGATGTCTGACTTCCCTGTGGTGAAGGTTAGAAGTTAGCTCTTGCCAGCTCTATTTTCAAGTGCTCAGCAGGTCATAGTGGATGAGTACTGAACCTAGATAGACATCTAATCTCTTCTCTCTTGTTTAATTACTCAATGGGGCATGCTGCATCCCCTCAAGCAGTTTTTGAAGTTTCAGTTTTGCAGATGTGAATGTGGCAATGGGAAGCTTTTTCCAGAAATACTAATGGTATGCAAGCTTTGTGCCCTTAATGTAATTTTTCCTTACTGCCATCTACACTCACGGATAGAAGCTTTGCATATGCTCCAACGAATGTGGTGTACCTTTATTTGAAATTTCAGAATGCCATCTTGCAACTTTGTGCTAGTTTAAACCCACAAATGCAGATCCGCGGTGTTGGGCGGGCTGAATGCCCTTAGTGTTTTGCAATGCTCATGTGCTTTCTGAGTGATGGTTCTTCTGGTGCATGGTCTGACCCAGGTATTGGAATAATAGATGAATAAGGAAGAAATTCACGGCTTATGTGCAACTAGAGCAAATAGACTTTGAAAATACTCTTGCATTCACATGACCAACGTGTAAAATGAGTTTACAAAAATCTCTCTTAAACCAGCTTGATCTTAATCTGTCATCCTTTGTCCAGAAGGGTGTTGTAGGATGACTTCTGGAGGATCTCTCGGTTTAAATGCTTACGTTTTTCTCAAGGTATCTGCATCTTCATTGTGGTTCCAAAAAGGTGGAGGCAAGTGAATCACTCGCTGAAGTGACCTCTTGCTTGCTTGCCTTTGCTGTGGTTAAAAAGGGAAAGTAAATGCTAGGTCTTTGTCTATGGACTTGGAAATGAGATGTTATAAAACGGAATTGCAGAACTGAATTTTGAGGGAGGAATTTTTCATTAGCAGTGTATAGAAATGAGAGGGAAAAAAATAATGAGGACATGCAGTTATGTAGGAAAAGAAAAACGAAATTAGCTCATTTTCGTGTTTTCAGGAAACATTTAGTAGTGCTAAGAGTCTGACTGACTGACTGGTAGCTGTAATGAGCAATGTCAGAGTTTAGTGAGCTCGAGGTAAGTGATGAGACTAGGAAACCTGCATGTTTTTTCCAAGTAACAGTGGAACAGCTTTGTACTTGAAATCTTGTAGTTATCATTCTACTTTGCATCCAAAATAGAAAGCAAATTACAGATTCCTTACAGAACTTTTGCTCTAAATGGAAGGAGCAAAAGGTGCTAGGTGTTTTTTGTTGTTGTTTTTATCTTAAAGATCTAGATTGGGTAATTAATGATTCTTTTAAAAATTGTGTTACTTCTTTTTTGTTTTGTTTTGTTCTTTCCCTATAGCTGTTTCTGCATATGAGGCGGGTCACTTCTTTGCCTCAGTACTGTTAATCTAAGAGTATTTGAAATTGGATGCTTGCCTTAGCTGCATCTTCTCTTGAAGCAGACCTTTCTATTCATGCTCTTTTGCTTTTGTACCTCAGTTTGCAGATGTAGTACATGAAAATAAGTTGAACTGGTCTGGAGTTACTAATAAAACAACATGACTTTTAGCCATTTTTGGAGCAGAATGGCAGTTTAAGCAAAAATGAAACAATGGACTCTTTATTGTATTGAAACTTGAGAATTGAGTGCTGTTGCTGACTTTTGTTTAAAATATTAGTGATGATGGTCAAAGTGGGAAAGCTACACTGAAACATTAATGTGCTAAACTTTTTGAATAATTCTGAACTTAGTTCTGTATTTGTTAAACCTGAATTTAGTGTGCAGTGTTGCTGCTTACCTGCTTTGCTCCTTCGCATTCTTATCCTAATGTTACTAAGCAAAGACTGCTGAACTCAGTAGTATTTGCTGCCTTGGATCACTAATATAATTCTTATCAGAGTTCAGAACCTGCGTACCCTTTCATATGACTTTTCATGGTGTTTCAGACAGATATACTTGTTCTGAGTCTGTCTTCTTCCTTAACATACAACTTCTCATTCTCTTATAAGGATTTTTGTCAACTTTTGCAGAG
>Ga0181612_112221_pt1 | contig 11734 bp, 8 predicted proteins | sample HoacroProtozoa21_FD_119630 | JGI IMG/M metagenome (GOLD analysis project Ga0181612, IMG submission 119630) | Hoatzin crop microbial communities from Cojedes, Venezuel. Combined Assembly of Gp0051906, Gp0051904, Gp0051908 | reverse complement strand
CAGTAACTACTTTTTCAGCACTTTTATTTTTGAGTACCCAGTCACACAATGCTTTCTCACAAGTTGTAGAGACATCAGCTTCCCATTCCTTAAAAACCGAAATATAGATGCAAAGTGGCCCCACCTAATGCAACCACGTGTAAATACTCTTCTGTGAGTAAAAGATAAATGATTCTGTGGCAAGCAATTTCAATTCAAGCTTTGTTGTAATTGTTAATATGTGCTAACATGCATATCATCTTATAAATCATTCTTTTAGAATTAAAAGGACTTGTTTTGTACCCAGAAAAAATGAGATGATAATATGATTAAATGCAGAGGCCACAGCACTATTAATTTTTTTCCTTAACCAAAGCAATATCCTAAAATGGCAGAGGACAAATAATCTACAGAGATTTCTAACGAATACCAAGCTTGGGCAGACCATTAACAAATGACCAAAGTCAAAGCTCTGGTCCCCCAAAATTGCCGATCTTCCAGGTAGCAAGAGTCCTGACCAGTTTTTTTCCATGCCAGTGAATGGAGAGATGAAGAAAGGTGGAGCCTATCAGCTACATAAGATGTCAACATGAACATTAAGCAATGCCTTTTATTATTTCCTAGACTTTATTTCTCTTATTTTTCTATTTTTCCTTATTTTTTTTGGAAGCTAAAATTCTTGATCGGTTGTATTCATATATCATGTAAATCTGCACATGTGGATGGTTGTAACTTTTCTGCCTAAGAGATTTTACTCCTTACTATGCCTGTCACTGGTTTAAGCAATCTGTGGGTAATTGATTTCTTCAGTAAAACAGATAACATTTGCTTAAAGCTCCTCTGATGGCTCTACAGCCTCTACATTAGCAACAGCACTTCCATTTCCACTGGCATTCTAGTAAAATATAATTATTATATATCCATCACAGGCAAAAAGACGAAAAAGTGAGCAGGGAGAGTCAATGTTGCATTTTCCCTGAGTTCAGCACTGCCTGAGTGTCAGATCGTTCAGCTCTTACTGTGGCCACACTAAATGACTGCTAATGCTGTCCCTCTTCCTGGCCCCATGCCACGTAGTCTTCTGTTCACTGATTTAATATCAGAACCAATGATATTTCTGACTCAGAAATAAATAGGGCTATAATTGCCTTGCAGGTAATTTGACTTTTTAACTTCAGCAGAAACTTTATCTATAAATAAATTTAAAAAACAGAATTTATTTTGTACAATGTAAAATAATGACTTTTACATGTTCTATTTCAGATAATTGAAACAAAACAAAGTGTAAAACCATACCTCAGGCAAAATGTTTTTGCCTGGAAAGGACATAAGAAAGGCAAAATGAGACAGATACATGGAGGAAATTAATTGTACCATACAGAGAAGACACAAGCAACTGCAAAGTGGCCTATCTCCTTTTCTCTCCAGCGTTCTGTGGATTGCAATTAGGCATCAGTGTACTGGACAGTGGATGCTTCCTACTGAGAAAGAAAAGGCTGCACACGAGAAATTTTAAATAATTTTATTATTGTATCCAAAGTAATCATTACAGACAGATTCCTAAAGCAATGAACTTCCTCAGTTTAGCACATATGAAGTAATGGTATTTCCACCTTTGAAGGACAAGCAGACATGTCTGAGGGATTTTAGTGACAGGACAGGTCAGGTTGTAACAGACAGTGCACAAACTGTATTCTCTTTGCTGGCAAGCTTCTAGCTTTCAGAGAAGGGAAAAGTGCATTTTTTCCCCCCCTTTCCTTAGGAATCAGAAGTGAGGGAAAGCCTTCCTGACTGATCCTTTTCCTGACCCGAAATAATGAACATACTTGTGATGAGAGAAGGTCATTCTCATCAGCCGCAGAATAAAAAGCTCTTGAAAAGTAATGCTACTCCACCTGAGCTGAATCCAGGAAAGCACAGAAATGTATGCTTAACTTAGATATACTCCTTGTGAGTATAAATGATTTTCTGTGTTGGGGCCAAAGTGCCTAACACCTGACAAGCTCTGTCCCCAGGCGAGTACCCTGGGGGTGATCAGCTAAAACTGAATTCTGCCGTATAGCCCATTACCAACATCTCAACATGTTCCTGCGGCTGGGTGCCCCCAACTGGGGTTCTCCCCAGGGTCACCCCAGGTCTATGCACACAGGGCGGTTCTGAAGGCAGGTGGGAGGCAGTTGGTGCGTATGTGTGTGTGCTATGCCAACAATAAATACTTGCAGGTCAGGGAATATCCTGCAGAAATATCTTCACGTCTTCCCCTGCTTTTCCTTTGTTTTTATTTTTTAAATTTGAGCTTTCTCTTCTTGTGTGTGTTTTGAAGGAGAGAAAACTGCATGCTGCAAGCCCACAAAGTGGTTATTTCTTAAATCCAGGATGTCAGGGGAGCGCGAGGGTTCTAAGCAAGGTGAACAAATAGAATATGCAGAGTGTTAAAACAAAAAGTGGTGTGTTTCATGTTGACGTGGCAAAAATGGTCTGGAAAAATTAGATCCCAATTGTGATGTGACTCTCACGTGTGTCTTGCAGATGCACTTTAAGGCAGAGCTACATTTCATTTTCATAGAACAAATAAGTCTGATAAAAACAGTTGGAAAAGTCACTGGGCTGGAAAGTAGAGGATGGAGATAGTCCATATTTTGTATTTTGTTTCTCGCTTAATTATTTAACAGTTCATTCACTATAGGCAAATGTCTGTGCTGGTTAAAACATTAGTACTTATTCTTTAAATAGCAAATTTTCTTGGCTTTCACTGAAAAGATGACTGATGTGGTTTGGTGTGATACAATTTTACATCCTAAATAACTTCTTAGGGAAACGTTATAGGCTGGTTTAAACTGAAAGTGCTGAGAGGTTTTTTTTTTCCCTTCAGCTTGCAGAAGGTGCTAAAACAGTGATCCTCAGCTGTGAGGATCTCAAAACCTCTTGCTCAGAATTAAGATTCATGGCAGTTTAGTGAGAGCAGAAAAGATCTCTGCGTGAGAGGCAGCTGATATTTTTCTCCCACCGTAAATCTTGATTCCAAAACTCTGATTTCAGAAGTGGGAAAACTGAAGCCCAAAGAGCTTAAGGGGAAAACTTAAAAGCACTTATTTGGCCTAGATTCAACAGTGTTAAACTAGCTTAGATACCTGGGCACCCAAATACCACCAACTCTCAAAGACTTTCATATTATGAGCTCTGAAAAATTAGAATATGCAGATTTGATCATATTGCCCCTTTGGCAAGCAGGATTCAGGCTGGAAGTATGTGAGGGGGAGAAGATGGCCAAGATCTGATCTGAAAGCATCAGTGCAACTAAAGACGCATTTTAAAACTGATTTAATTACATCAGTTAAAAAACTTGGCACGCTCGCTCTTAATTCATCTTGCTTCTATTGATTTAGCTAGAAACTGTAGTTGTACAGTATATGGAGCTGTTTGGTGTGAAACCTGCCTGACTTCTCCCTGATTTTTAACAGATTGCAGAGATTATGCCTTCTGCACCAGAGTAGGCATTGCCCAAGGAACCAGGCAAAGCTTCCCTCTGTCTCCTTCTCCTTCTGCCTCAAATGTATGTAGTGTTGGACTTGCCATCACTTGATGGTTACGTCAGCGGTCCTGAGAAGAGCAGCAGGTAGTGCAGTGATTTGCTTCCTCTCCGGTACAGGAGGGGAGAATAGAGAGCCTTTACTGCAGAATCCACATCTCAGACCTCACTATTGCTGCTGCCAAAGCATGGCCAAAACATTTACTTATGAAAATAAATGGTGCATCTACTGCTTGAGGATCGCTGAGCCACACTGCAGAGCAATACAGTGACTCTGGATTGCACTTGGTCTTTGTTTTGGTTTGGTCCTGCTCTGTGTCCTCATCTGCCATGCACTTGCTTGTCTACCACTCGCTCACATGCCTAAGCATTAGCCCGCAAACGGCATCCTCAGATCAACAAATGCTGCAGCTGAGGGCCCTGGGTGGTGAAAGTGTGGGCCCTGTCTACACTCTGTCACAGCTTTCTCATCCTTGCTCTATGTGTTTTAAAGGGTGCGAGTAGAAGGTGTGAACGCAAGTGATCGATTCTTAAGGATGATGGATTGTAGTCTCCATTGCCCATCATAAACCCTGTTTACAGTGAGGATAAAATTGCAGTATCATATCTGAAAGTAACCTGGCATTATGACCACAGGTGCACATTTTGAACTGTTTAAAATAGTTTTATTCTCCCTGTTAAAAGAGTCCCTAGACTGGAACAATCAATGTGTATCTTAATCCACACAGTCAGTTTTGTAATGGATAGCTGCTATCACATTTTTTACTCCTTTCCCTAAATGGCTCGCACGACTCATAGCTGAGGAAAGACATTCTGTGTATGTTAACTTGCACCTGATTGTCACTGCTAAAAAACACCTTTACTAAAATTTGCGGAGCAAAGCAGTCTCACCGCCTCTGGCTCCCTGCACCAGCAAGAGCTGTCACTTTGCCTTTCAAAGATGAGGAAAGAGGCCAAAATACACACGACAGCTTGTTTAAACGGGACTTCAAATATGTTGAAGGTCATATTTTCATTTTGATGGAGTGTTGTTCATTTCAAAAAAAATATTAAAATTCTGAGGCTTCAGCATTTAATTGCTAAATTCTTCCATGAGCCTGGAATTGCTACAGAAACAGACATTTAACCTCCCCCTCCTCATTGAGACAATCAAGAAACATCTTTTCTTAGATCCAGAGGTTTATCAGTCTGTGCAAGGTGAAAAATGTAGATACTGATGTTCAAGCCCAGTTTCTCCAGAGTGCCTGTAGGTAGTGAGCACTTGCTAGTGGAGAACCAATAAGGTAACTAAAAGTTCTTCAAGTCTGGACACTGTGCAGCTCATTTCCTTCTTGGAAACAGAACTGAGATTTTCCATAAGATCCCCCAAGTAGTACTGACTCGTTCCCCTTTTCCATTACTTTCTAGGATTGAGTTATTCCAGGTGTCTCTTATCTCTCTAATGTCCTTTGTCCTTTCCGGGAATTAAATTAGAAAGCGTAGAGCTAGTCATCGTTCTTATACCTAACTGATAGAGGAAATTATGCAGCAGAATCATTAGGAAGAAATTTTATTCCTGTGGGTTTTTTCCCAAGGGAAAAATGTCCAATACATTTATTCTATTTAATTTTCAAATGCAGCAAGGTACTTTTTATTTGCTACGTATTTCCCTTAGCAAGTCCTGAGTAATGCCTGCGATACTAGAAAGTGTTGCTGATGTTTCCTTGTCCTCCCTTGTGTCACAACCCTGATTATCATCATTCACTCTTCTTCAATTCCTCTCACCTGTTACACCATGTTTGTTCAAAGCAGAGACTAACACGTAATGTGTTTTTTGGGTGTCTCATCAAATTGGGCACTTAGGCTTAGATAGGAAAGAAATATTAATATTCAATAACAATAATAGATGTTTGAAGTTTGGCAGTTCAGCCACTTTTGAATTGTTCCCACAGGGACAGAAAAAAGCCACAACTGGATTTTTTTTTACTATATTGTTCAGAGAAGCTGAGGGAATGAGGATTACTTTTTAATCTTCTCATAAATCCAAAATGGCTGAAGGAATTTTGCTCAAACTTTTTAAAAAATCACTTTGGGAACAAGTCAAAGTATGCTTTTTAATAGTAACCATGTAATTTACTGTAAAGAGGTTGACAACTGAATTGAGAAGTGGAATTAAATTTAAAAATGTGTTTGAGTGTGCTATCCTTCTCTGCAATGGCAAGAAATTTTTTCGTAGCATATGTCCAATCTTTCACTTAAAAAGGCAACTAGTGTCGAACCTGTTATTTTCTTGATGAATGAAAACAGTTTTCTGCTGTTGAACTGATAATAGGCTTTTATTATACTAACTTGAAGACATCTTCACCAAATCTATCAAGAATCCAGTATGTATGTAGAGTATATAAGCTATCTACTGGCACTTTTCCCAGGGAACTGATTTATCTTTTCAGCAACAAATAGCAACTGCTACTGCTTAATCGGGCAATATTTGTGAAATGTCATTTTAATGGGGACACATTCAGTCAGTGTCAAGTGACTTAGGTGAAGTTTTAAGTATGGAATTCCATGCTGAGGTTCACACTGATCGCTAAAAAACCGTGAAATTTCAGCTCTGGTGTTTCAAGATGGAAACTAATATTTAACCATAAAAAGAAAGAAATGCAGGATGGAATTGTCTTGGGTTAAACCCTGAAATTTGGCTTAAAGTAAAGGCATGTGTCACAGCACAAAATTGAAGTCTCATTAATTGTCTTTTAGGCATTATGTGACACAAGCTTTGCTCTGTTTTGTGTGTTTTAGTGCAAGAGCAACTAGCCCAAACAGAGGTGGCTAGTTTGGTATATGAAAATTTCACATCTAGTCTAGCTGCCTTTTGTGGATGATATGCTTTTAGGAAAAATAAGCTATTGACCATAATGTAAAGATGAAAAAAACTGATGAAAGATTCTGAAGTCTGTGGTGTAACAGATGATCTGATATTCCCTTGTGGTGTTAGAAATGTGTGAATCTGCTTAGCTGAGAACATCACATAAATCCATCTCAGCATGGCCATGGCCATCCAGCTAGCTGTCTAACCCCAAGTTTAAGTGTACTGTGGACTCAACCATGCACTGGTGCATCAGCACTCATTTGGCCTGTCTAAGCTGTTTCTAGCTTCTGCATGAAACAGGCAAAAAAGGTCCTACGCTCTGTAACTGTAAAACAAAGGTGAAACCGGTAAGGTTGAATAACCTTCAACTCCTGGGTCTACATTAAAATTGATTAGAAGCTTTCCCAGTCAAGTACTACACTTGAGGTGGGAGGTGCTAACAAATGACCAAACACTGGTCTGCACATGTGGTCTCTTTGGGATTAGCTGTGGTTCCCAGTGGCCTGCCTCATGAGCATGGGGCTGCAGTGTCAGTGCCCATCAGGCTGCATGAGGTAGGTGCTAGGGTCACAGGCTGAACTGGTCATGCAGCCGTGACTTCTGAGTAGAGGCTTCTACAGTTGCTTCTTGCACGCAATGAAGGAAATGTAAATTGCTTCATACTAATTAACTTGAGACAAGTGAAACGGGAAATAAACCTGAGGGTATCTGATGAGGACTTGTAAGACAGTAGTCTTTCACACCGAGGGAGAAGAAAATTCACTCTATTGCAGACCTCCTCAAAGTCATGTTCAATAGCACCACTTTAAGTGTTTCTACAGCAGAAGACTTTATATCCCATGACGTATTACAGTTCTACCTGATACTGAAGGGACAGAGTTAAGGTTGCTTTTAGGATCTTTAATGAATTTTTCTAGAAGTTTGGTTCCACAAGGAATCAAGATCTTAATCACAACCACCTCCTGAAAGGCCAGAAAAGAAACTTTATGCTCATAAACTTAACCACACCATGGAAAAAATTCAGGGAGCTGTTTGTGCAGGGAGATAGAATTAGACAAACAAAACTGTGATAATTAGACATTGGGTTTCTATTTGAAAAAGTAGAGGTATGTTATTATTTTATCAAAAATACACATGAGTAAAATATACTTGGTTTTTGCTGTTTTTTAGAATTTCTCTTAAGGCAGCAGTATTCTACAAAGGTGCCATGAAGAGCACTAAGTGTTATTAAATAATTCTATAAAATTAGTGACATAGATTTTCTCAGTAGAATATTTCCTGCTTTGTGTTTTCCATGTTTCTAATACCCTAAGGTGTACCTGTTAAGACGAATGAAGCCAAATTTTTTAAGTGTTTAGGCTAATGCTAATACCATTGTGACAATAGAACTAGTAACACAAAATATTGTTGAACGTCATATCATGAGGAAGAATCCGAATGCTGTGAGTTTACACACCAACATGATGGAAATATAATACTACAGAAACTGTGAGCATATTGAAAGAAAAACAAATTGAATCCTCATCTTATTGTTTTAGGACTTCCTGAGAAGACCCTGTTAAAGTAAAAAGGCCTACCATGACACTAAAATTGATATCCCTTTATTAGTGTTAGTGTGTGAGAAAATATCTTGACCATAGATGACAATCAAGTCCATAGTATTCGATTTGAATGCTTTGCGTGGGAAGATGTGTATTTTACATAGGCATGTTAGATAAGCTGAATTATAAACAAATATGGTTATAATTTTTAATTAAGCTTTCCTGGGTGAGAGGAGTTGGTTTAACAGCCTAAAGCTATGAAATGGGGTCCTTTCACGCTGTTTTTAAGAATGCAGCTCGTGTACTTATGCTTTTGCTTGATTTCCATTTATTGTGTTTTTTTTTTAATTTCCAAGAAAAGGAAAATGGAAGGGTTTGTTTTTTCTGATGTTTAACCACCAATGGATCAGCCTCATGTTGATCCCTGGGAAAATCATGGATCAAGTTCTCTTTGAAGACTTTTCTAGGCCCGTGAATGACAAGGTGGTGACAGAAAACAGTTCACATGGATTTACAAAGGGTAAAGACCTCCCTGATTGCCTTCTAAAATGAAATGACTAGGTCTGTGGGTTACAGAAGAGTGCTTGCTGTCATCCCCCTTCGCTTTAGCAAAGCTTTCACCACAGTATCCCACAGCATCGTTGTATCCAAACCGGGACATTCTGGTCTAGACAGAAGAACTCTGAGGTGTGTGAAAGACAGTCTGTAGCGCTAAGCTCCTAGTGCACAGGTGGAGTTCCTCAGGGGTCTGTCCCAGGATGTGTCCTGTTTAATGTCTTTATCTGTGACCTGGAGACAGAATGACAGACTGTGCACTCTCATCAAGCCTGGAGACAGAAGCAAACAGGGTACGAGTTGATCCGTTCAAGAGCAAGGAGCCTTTGAACAGGCTGGTGGTAACCTCATGAATTCAACAAGGGCACATCTGGGATGGTAGGACTGCCTGCAGCGCTACATGCTGGGGACTGGCATGTTGGGAGGGAGGTTTTAAGTGAGGGAGGTTTTGTGTGGATATATGGAATTTCTCATGTCATGAGGATGATTGAACAGTGGAGCGGGTGGCATGGAGAAGTGGAATGTCTGCCCTTGAAGCTTTTCCAGGCCCAAAGAAACAAAGTATCTGGTCTATAATCAGAGCTGACTATGGTTTGAGCAACGGGGTGGACTAGGTGACCTGCCAATATCTCTTCCAGCATGGATTGCTCGGTGGTTCTAATGCTGGAAATTATGGGTTTATCATCTTTGGTCCTGGTGTTTTGGGTTGTTTTTTTCACATTCATGTTTTTCCCCACATTAGCTGAGATGGAAATGGTGACTACTCTAGCAGTAAATATCTGGGAGGGACAAACTTTATATCTTGAATGACTGTAAGAGTACAAAATCTAATTAATATTAACTGGTTATGAAAAAATCTGGTCTGGAAAGTAGAATAAGGTTCTAACCCCCTGCTTAAGACTTTGTTGATATCCCAATGATGGTTGAAAAGACTTTTGATTGCTATTTGTTGCAATGTTTTAATTGCATACTTTAGGCTTCAGCAGGTGGCCTGAAAGAGTAAGGAAATAATTCCTTAAGTAGAGAAATTTGATTTGGTTTGGTTTGGTTTGGTTTGACTTAGCTAAAGAAGTAGACCCTGCCTTTGCCTTTACTATTGACACCTTGTGCTATACCTATATGCTCAGAAGTAGCCTGATCTAAAGTTCAAGATGTGAAATCTTACTTCTGTCTTCTAGGTCAGATTGGCAGGAATCACTAGGGTTTGCTTTTTAGCCTTTCCTTACTGTGCAGAAGCAATTAACTTACTGGGATTATCTGTGCATTAACATCTATCAAATTCCCTGCTATCACATGGAACTAGGATATTGATCCCTCCTCTCTTCTCCGCTCCTGTCTTGTTGTGGCAAATTATTATTTGTGGCCTTGGCTCATTTAAGTAAGAAGAAAAAAACCACCTACTTGTCCCCAGTGACTGCATGGGGGAATTTAGGCACTTACTAATGAGGATTGGTACACTGGGCACTTTAAAATTAGATTCAAGTTAAGTGCCTAACCTGGGTGAACTTGATCCCACCCTCAGTCATTAATGGATTATAATGATATTCATTTTACAGAAAAGCTCACTTAGAATGTGCATTAGCAAATTCTGTCCGAAATTTTTAAAAGCAGCACAAGTTACTTGGATGGCTTTTCTCATTCATTTAAATGAACTTGTAGGCAGCTGTCAAAAAACACTCTTCAGGACAGAGGGCATCATTCTTCTGCTTCTACAGTGCCTTGGTAGTGCAGTCCTAAACTGTGACCAGGCCTTCTGTGTGTTCTCTGCAATACGTGTAGTACCACGACTCACAGCAAAACTAAGATGATAGATATGTTCATTACTGGAGGAGATATTTTCTCCTATCAACTAGCCAGGCAGAAATGGAGAAAACATGCTGTTTAAAAACAGAGAGAAGCAGCAATCTTTAGGTCATTAACTTGGTTTTATATTTAGATCATTTAACACTGTATTTTCTGTAGTTTGCTATTTGAGAAGCTGAACATGTTAGTTCTGTGTCTCAGGTGGTAATTCTGCTTTTCATACACCTGTAACATAACCTTAAGTAAAATACAACAAGCAAAACTAACTTAAAGAAGAAAGAGATTAAAATACATGACAATTGTAAGTTAGCACACTGCAAACGGTTGTCAGTCCAAGCATTCCTCTGAATCTCTAAAAGTGTTCGTAATGATACCGTTAGTTTAAACAATCGCACTTTAAAAAATTTCCATTTTTAGTGGACAGGTTGTTCGCCATTGAAATAAGCTACTTATACTTTCCTTGGTTCTTTAATATTTTTTCACTTCCATGCTTACTTCACTAGTTTCTTGTCCAATGTAATTGAAGTCAGCTGGAGTCTTTCTGCTGGTTTCCAGGGCTTCAGATCATGTCCCAAGTGAGATGGTACTCCAGGATATGGGAGAAGAGACACACACCAGCTGTAGGTCAGGGGAGAAGAGAGGTGAATTACCCTGTTATTTCTTGGGATTTTCTGTGTAAGTGATTCTCAGCATATGTCCTCTGGAGCTAGTGTGTCGTTATCATGAATCCATTTGGCGTTCATTGTAATGGCTGTGATCATCAATCCGATTAGTACTCATAGATGTCAATGATGTTCCATTGCAATTTATTATTAGTTAATGAACACCTATATTAGGCTGATACTACACTCATTTCAAAAACTGCTTAAAAGGGTTAGCTGTGAAATTTAGTGGCAGCCAAGTTCTGTATCTCAAATCAATCCTCAGCTAAGGCTTCTCTCCAAGAGAGAAATCTTAATGCCTGTAAGACTGTGCTAGAGCATGGAGACAGAGATCTTGCAGCCCTGCTTGGGCCAGGAATGATGCAAAACCTACTGAAAAAGTGGTCTGCAGCTCCTGGGCTCCTTCTGGCTCCATCCTCTGCCTGCCTGCTCTGCCAGAGGCTACCAGCCTGTGGTCCTGTGCAGATTTTTTGTGTGTAGTGACAGGCAGGTGAGAGAGCGGTTTCCCAGGAGCAGAGGTCATTAGGACCTTGATTTTGTGCCAATGGTTGTCCCAGGTATGACTGAGAAGCCAGCTGTTATGCTCACCCAGCATCCAGTCCAGCTCTTGCTGCCATGCCCTTGCTCTCGTACGAGTCAGTCTGTCACTGACAGAGCCAGCAGAGACTGTGTCCAGAGCAGAAAGCTGCTCAGTTGTCCCTAATCAAGGAGGTACCTGAATCATAAGAGACTTTTCCTCACAGAAAGCGAAGGTCTCGCCAATCAGCTGGTCTGCGCTAGCTTGACTTTATATGGTGCCCTGGCTGCTGTGTGTCTG
>Ga0181612_107392_pt1 | contig 11734 bp, 8 predicted proteins | sample HoacroProtozoa21_FD_119630 | JGI IMG/M metagenome (GOLD analysis project Ga0181612, IMG submission 119630) | Hoatzin crop microbial communities from Cojedes, Venezuel. Combined Assembly of Gp0051906, Gp0051904, Gp0051908 | reverse complement strand
TTTGCATGTATTTATTTGTATGATTAGCACTTTCATTGATTCAGCAAGTACCAAAATTGTAGTGGGGAATGGATAAGACTATGAAAAGGATAACATGGAAGAAACTGGTAGCAGTTATTTAAAATAATTTATTTAGTGCTTACAATTTTATCTTAACTCTCTGTAGGTCAGTGTGATAGTAGTCTGAAGTATCACAAGGAATTATCATTATCATGCAAAGTTAATCTTATTTCTGCGAGTGTTTAAAATGTAATTAATGAACACCTCACTGACAGAACTGTCAGTCTCCACAACGATGTCTCTCACACAACGGGTAGAGTCTAGCAGTCTAGTAAAAAGATTTGCAAATCAGAGACAGCTCGGCTCTGTTGTCGTCACTGGTGCAAGCTCAGGTTTTCTCTGAGGGACTGTACTAGTTCATTCTCTGTGGCGCTTTTCAAATATTAGTATCAAGAAGATCTCTAGTATTGCAAACATATCTATGCACTAATAATCTGTTTGAATTCACTGTTTTCCTCTCTTTCCAAGGATTGGGACCACTCTTACTAGAGATTTTCAATATCTGCATGTAACTCTTAACTTTAGGTTGACATTTAGTCCATATTAAAAGATTGGTAAAATGCTTTCCCCCCCCTCCCCCAGTTAAACTGGGATTTTAATCTTCATTTGTGGCATGGAGATTGTCAGGTATTGACCACAGTCGTCTTACCTAGGGGCTGAAGTACAGGATTTTCTGCGGAATGTCGAGCTTAGTGTCTTTTTCCACATAGAGATTAATATGCTTTTGGCTTCCCGAGTCTGCACGCTGCTGACACTGCTATTCTTCGTGGGTTTTCAAACCGTAGCAGCAGGCCGATGGTTCTGCGTGCTTTAGAAACAAGAAGCCTTTGGGAAACTGGCAAGAATCAGACAGGCTTGGAGAAATAGTAAATAACAAATAATTTATCAGATAAGTTTAGTTGGTTTTCTCCTGCTTAACAGCCTGGGGAGAATGCAGCTTCCCTCCAGTGAGCGTCACCATATTCACAATTTGATGTTTTTGGTAGCAGTTCCCTGCAATGTTTTGCCATATGACCATTGTATGAAGACCTGTGGCCAGTCTGTTACTGTCTGTATTGCAGCAATACCTGTGGGCCCCCACAACGGACCAGATGCCTGTTAACTAGTCCAGTGTGTGAATACATGCCAAAAGGACAGACTTTCTCTTTGGCTTCACCTCTTCCTCTCCTATTTTGTCCTTTTTATTTGGAAAAAGCTTCCCATGGAAATGTACATTGAATTTGCTAATGGTAAGCTGACTGACTTATTAAACATCTCTTATCATATCTTAGTCTTGTTATGCTCCAAGTCTTGTTTATGGACGAAGAGGAAATGTAGCTTATATAAATCTAGGAATTTTTTTTTTTTTGGTGCAATTGAAATCTTAACCAACTAATCAAAGAATCATTAACATGCTAGATCCCATTGTTACCAAAGAAAAAGAGGGCTTCTATGCAGAAAATGTTTTAATAATAATAAAGCAGCTAACATTGTTACACGCTCACTTAGTTTCTCCCGTCTTTCCTTGATGTTATGCTCACCTTTCCCTTGCTTCTCCAAGTCTTAAGGTTGGTGGCTTCATTCTGCCGGTGGTGCTGCCTGTGTTGGCAGCATCTGAAGCCCTTCACGGGAAGGAATGGGATGGTCATGTTAATGGTTTCTTCTTCTTTGCTCTAGGGTCCACTTGGGGACATTTTTATAGGTTTGCTAATGTGCATTTCTCATTCTTTATTGGTCTACAGCTCCATGTGGTGTCCGTATTTACTATATATGGTTCTTTTAGGTTTGTTAGACCTAAACCCAGTTTTGCCCATCTTCAGGTCTGCATTTCTTTAACTGACACCTGATGAGTCTTTTTTTATAGCTATGGGCGTATAGCTATGCCCCATGTTTTGTAATCTGATGTCTATACTCCTCTACACCATCTCCTGTGTCTCCACTTCTCAGGGCCTCTGCTATGTTTCCGCAGGCTTATATTCCTGCATAGTGCATCATCGTGTTATAGTCATAAGACTGTTGTGCTAGTGTACAAAGATAAGCAAATAGAAAAAAATTGCTGTTAGGTCTAAATGGAGTAAAACAAAGTGCAAGGACGGGAAAAAAAATGTAGCCTGAGAAGCTAAACTTTTAGCCCAGAGCAAGCCTGACATGCCTTAGTCCAGAGGTCTCGCAAACGCAGTGTAAACCTTATAGCTTTCTATATGCAATGGCAATACAGTATTACATGGCTATATGGTTGCAGTCTTTGTTAGTATGTGTGTGGTTTAGACTGTCTCCGTGTGTCGTCTTATTGCTTCCATTTTAATGCTAACAAAGTGGGCCAAATGATGTGTTCATTTCCAAATGGCAATATTTTATTGTCTAGACCCTGGTTAATGGCAAAACATTGCACCTAATGTTAGTAATTAGGGACTGTATATAGTTTAAATACTTACTGTGTGGAAAAAAACAGTTTTCACATGTATATGTGCACCTCTGAGCTCTGGGGCTCCCAATTTGTCTTTAAAGATCTTTGAGGTTTCTACAGGATAAGTTATCGAGCGTTTCAGTTTCTTTCCCTTCTTTCCCTTCTGCACATGTAGTTTTGGATATATTCAGTGCTAAACTCATATGAGAAAATTTTGAGAATAGGGAGTAGTTGTCTCTAATGTGATCTGCCATTTCTTCCTCTGGATTGAAACCTCTAAATTATTTTTCTCATCTTGTTTTCCCCAGTTATTATAGTGCAGTGCCATGCTGAACAGAACCAGTGTGATACAGCATCTAGCTAGTGCAGATTTCGATTTCTTTTTCATCCACTTCAGACATAGCCCTGAATGTCTGCATGTCTGTATTAGATGGCTCGTACTAACTAGAGCAGAAGTTTTCTTTCTAGCTTTTTCTTGTCTCGTTCTGTCAGTTTAGATGCATTGCATTCTTACATGCTAAATTCTGCTGTTGCCATTTTGCAAAACCTCAGCTAGCATAAAATAATGCTTTCTATCACAGCTAGTTGTTGTCTTGTACTTTCTTAGATTCAAAAAGCCATATACTCCTGACTTCCCTGAAGGAATAAAGCACTACAAAACATAATGAATTGCAAATGGCTTGTATGGGAGGAGGGAGGTACACCAGAACAGCATCGTTCCTTGTTGCTTGTAAGCTCTTCTTTGTGCCAATAAGGAGTAATTGTTAGGAAGTCTTTTGTGAGTGTGGCAAAGAGCTCGTTTCATGTTCTGATTGATTCATAACATGTTGTAAGAAAATTTCATCTAGGACTGAAAGTGTTCGTGGTTTACAACTTTTGAACGTTGCTGACAGGAGGAAGTCAGTATTAATTCCTGCAGCACCCTTGCTGTTGGGGAGGGGAAGAAACTGCAAGCGGAAGAGGATGGTTGAAGTTTTGGGGCTGAGCTCTGTCTTTGGCTTGCTGTGATGGATGGCTCTGAGAGACCATCAAAGAGTATAACGTAACCCATATGTTTTGTTTTAAAATTTCTGAAGTCTGTGATTTCCTATCTTACTTTCTTCCTCTGGGAAACCTCATGGAAGAAATTGGCTTTGCATCAAATTTTTAAGACATGTACCTGGAGGAATTTGAGGAATCAAAAGAGGTACTGCTCTGTCTACCTGTTCGTTCTGCATTTGGAATGACGAAAGACAGTAGCATTACCTTTCATTTACTCAAGTGTAATCTGGGCAAGGCACTTCCCTTCAATGCAGGATAGTATAATATAAATTTTATTTCATCGAAGTGTACAATATATAAAAAACAGGAATATTTATTCTGTATGGACGTTCCACATGAGCTGATTCCTGAAAGAAGTAAACTCACCAAGCACATTGCGTATACAGAAAAGCTGTTTTCTCCAGCAAGATTTGAAATAGTGAGAAAACCCCAGAAATGTGGATCTAGTGTGGCTCTAAGGCAGGCAGTAAAGTGAGACAAAGCTGTAAGAAAGATAGTTATTTCTTTAGTTGTGGTTCAGGAACTACAGAAGACCTTTGTCATCCAGAGATGCATGCTGTGAGAAATCATCTAAGTGGGGCTAATATGAAAAACGTTATAGAACAATATTCCACTATAACACCACCTTTCATACGTTTGTTCTGGGGCAAGGTGTTCTTTACTGGATTCAGTAACAAGTGGTTGTGCATCCTCCTGTATAATGTTATAGAAGTAAAAGTAATTAACGGTTCTTTACAGTGGTTAGCACATAAAATTAAGGGGTGCTTAGAGCCAGCCTGGCAGGTTTTCTTTTTGCATAGTGTGCTCATTCATACACTGCAATTGCAGAGAAATATTTTTCGATTTCCATAAATCTACTTACGATTTTCTCTTAGAAGGTGAAAGTAATTATCCACCCACACAAAATTAGGAAGTGAAATAACACTGATAAACAGAGTTGTAAAAGAGATTTACAGAAAATGTATCCTTAATTTGAAGTATCAGCAGCCTGAAAAGGAATACTGTGCTTGAGCAGAACTTGTGAGATTTGTCCATACGGAGTTGAGAATAGGCCTGTGCCTGCTAAGTAAAGAACATCTTTCTGTGCAGTCTGGGTTAATCTGTATAAAATACAGTGTGGCAAAATGAAGATTTGAGGTAAAGTGATCAGTGTTCATCCGAAGGTGAAAGATATAGGCCTGAGCTTCATTTCAATTTTAACCACCAAAAACCATCTCGCAGGGCTTTGGGGAGATTTACATGATGTCCCAAAAATTCTTCTTGCCAGTAATAATTTCATCCCAGAGTGAATTAACTAAAAGGGCACACCGTTTAATGTGAACAACGCAGGAAGTCCAGATCTGTTTGTTTGCCTCATGACGTGAAAGTAGTAATGGCAGGGGAAAGGAACCTCTCCTTGTGGGCAAACAGGCCTGTAAGGGAGAGAAGCTATATCGGGATCAAATGCCCACTGCTGCAGGTAGTCTCTGGTCACTGCTGTCATGGCTGTCAAAGATGGGGGTGCTACTCCTCACCAGGGATTCTGGGTTGCAGACTTTAGATTGCTGTGCTCTGGAAATTGAGGACGACCCCTCATGGATGTCCTGTGGGATTCGCTGTGGTGCTGGACTCTGCAGTCCTTGAGCTGATGTATCTGCTGATCCATGCTGGTTTAATGCACATCAGCTGTAGCGGGGCTGTGGGAGTTGAAAGAGCCTAGTTTTTATATCCATGATTGGATTAGCTGTGATGAGTGCTCTGTCTGTCATTCATCTATGCTTTGAAATACAAGGAATAATGGTGCCTCTCAAAACAGAGAAACAGACTGAGAGTTATCCCCATGTTCAATATGTGAGTTTCCTCTTCCCACCCCATTACGCAGCTGACAGTGGTGAATGATAGCTGCTTGAGTTCCCCCAGATGGAAAATTTACATTAGCTTATTTGGCCTTCTCCATGCAGCCCTCTCTCTATTTTAGGCAGCAGTAGACTGAGGAGATTGCAGCCAAGTTAATTTGCCTCATCTGTTAGTCAAAATAAATTGCTTTATCAATAGTCCATTTCTTCTTGCTTACACTGTTAAAAAGATTAGTCTGATTCTTTTTCCCTTTGAAGAGACCACAGCCTCTAGAGGGGATTCCTATTCTAAACTGCACTTCACAATATTGGTTAATATTAACACAACGGCTGAAACGGCTTTGGTAGGAGGGTAATGTGCTTTGCTAACTGAAAGCACATGCTCTTCTTATAACAGCTTCTGGAATATCCTTCACTGAAAAGGATGACGGTGTTGAAGATGAGAGAGTGAGCTTCAGTTGCTGGGCCATTAATCACTTCCATTGCTATTGATAAATTCGAAACCTAGAAGAGGGTGATTGATAAAATTGTTTGGCGTGGCTTTTTTATCTCAAGAGCATCATTTCTAAGCCTAATTTGATGTCTGAGAGAAACATTAGTGGAATCAAGAATGAGTTCCTGAATACCCACTGAATATTTAGTGCAAATCTTATGTGTAGTTAGTATATTTATTTGGTACGCAATGTATAAAGTAAGCTATAGATTTTTCTTAGCTTGCCTGTGGGCAAGGGACATGAAAAATGCACCTTTCTTACTCTTGGGTCCGAGAAGAATAGGCTGAAAAATTTTACAGTTGGTGTTTCACAGTTAGGATAAACAGAAGTACTGAAATGGGCAATGACCACTTGCAAAGCTATGAATTGTTCTCTGTCCTCGAGTGATATTTTTGCAACGTTGCTAGTTTATCATCAAAGGACTTAATAATTTTAAAAAATGTTTGTTTGCTCACCTTTGTTTTTCTTTTTTCCTGCTGCTGCTTTTGTGGAACCAGTCCCTGTCAGTTTTGTGCTGACGACTGTAGTTCTTGGGGCAGTGACCTGTACTGAACTTGCCCCAAAAGAGAGCATCAACCAGATACAAAAGAGGGAACATTCTCCTGGGATGGGGATGACTGCAGAAACTTTGGTCCTTCCTAATTTCCCTTGGTCTTTCCTGATTTCCCTAAGGGTGCACAACATTCAGTCCAGGACTTCATCTGCCTTGTCAGCTAGTGAGTCTGTGCTCATGAACCTCCGTCCCAAATCGCTATCCTATCATTTGCAAAAGCCTCATTCCTCCAGCATGATAGCGTACTGAAGGACTGAGCTTGGCTACTGATCCTAATGGTTCTTCCTGCTCTTGGGCAAAAGATAAAATATCTAAACTAGGAAGAAATTGTCTTCCTTACAAAATGTTTTACATGCCCCTCAAGTTGTCTTCTGAAGTTTAGTTAGAGTTGCTGGTCCTCTGTTAAGGTAAGGATTTGAAACATATGTAATCCGTTATCTAACACCCTCAGAGAAGTTCTCTTCACAGGGAGATATCAGGTGCTATCTTGGCTTCTTTTCCTGTGTGTATGATAGTTGCTGCCATTCCATGCATAAAAAAAAAAGAGTCTGAAAAATCAAAGTCTTAAACTACTTTGTGCAGAACAGTTGAAAACCTTTTTCGGAAATTGTAATTTAAAAAAAAATCTTAAAAGCTGATATATAACGCACTGCTTAGTTACAGCAGTCTTACTGCGTACAGTCCTAAGTGCAGACAGTTTTATTCAATGGTACAAACCTAGGAAAAAAGACTTATTTTTTTTTTCCTGATTGTAACTGAAAGGTTCAAGAGTGGAGCTGTATGAGGGAAAGATCTTTTCTTCTTTAGAGTCACAGTTCAAATTTAGGTTGCTAAAGTTCAAGTTTCTTTACTATCTAAAGATATTTTGATGAACTGACAAAATGTTTTAAGAAAGATTGATGTTGATAGTCTAGTTTCTGAGAGGCAAATGTCACTTTTATGTAGCGTCACTGTTGGCAACTCAGGAAGGCCAGCAAACTTAAAGCTGTTTTCTTAGTCTGTGGGCAAATATGAGTGTTGTTTCGCTAAGCTTGCTTATGAGGTAATATGTATGTCTTACATGGAATTGTAATGAAAGTTCACAAGCCCTCTGCATTGGTGGCATTAACGTGTATGACAGCAGCATGTGAGGCAAATATCCTTCCATGGTATTACAGAGTCTGCTGCTATGTTTGGCTGTTAACATGTTGGGTAAATACCATCATTCTTACTGTGGCAAAAGTAACACTGACCCTAAATCAGTCCCAAGGGAGAACCAAGGGCTTTGACTTGTTAGCAAATGACAGTGGTGCAACATATGAGTAGACATTTACTACAGCATGAGCTCATTCTGTGGCGTACTGCAAAGAATGTAAAGTATTTTAGGGTGTGGGTTTTTACCTTTCAGGAGCCTTTAAGTCATATGGAAACTACTGGGTACAGTAGTTTGAAAGCTGGCATGCAGCAGGCTCTCTTGGAGTAGCTGAAGAAAGGAAAACCAGTAGGGGTCAGGTTACTCATCCTCGGGAGAAAGATTCTCTCTCTAGAATCTGGAAATCTCACAGCTGTTTTCGGAGTTGTTTAAACAATCTCCTGTTGGAAAGCTTCTTGGGATCACTGTAGATGTCAGAGGTCTGCTGGTGGCCTAGACATAATACAATATCACTGTATTATATACCCAGATGTAATATAATCATACCTAGATGTAATATAATCAACACCTGTAAATGTTGATTGGTGTTATCAGCCTATAGACAGAGCCTTTAGACGGGTTGAGTTCCATGTGACCAAAGGACTATCATAGGAAAAACAGGATCTGGGTAGCTTTCTCAGTCTTTGTCCGGTAGGTACAACGCTTCATGTCTCACATCTTTCTGGCCTCTCTGCAGGGGGGAATTTCTAGTCTGGCACACGATTCTCTGCGCGTTGTGAAGAGTGGAAGAAATTGTTTTTCAAGATAAAATTACTGAGATGTAAACACATACTAGACTTCCTTTTAACAATTAATAAACACCAGAGGGTTAGTACAGCCTTCCATTTTACGGATTAATTTAGTGCTTATTAAGCTGATGAACACAGAAGACTGTCAGTGTCAGTCAAACATAATGCCAAAGGCAAGAAGCAAACTGCTCTTTGCACCAACCTGTTGATGATGCCCTTGGGGTCTGAAGTACACTGTTCCAGTGCGGGGTGCTCCACGTACAAACCCTGACTCATGTTTGTGCCACCTGTGTAAGATGTGCAAACAGAACAGGAACTCCAGCTAATACATTTTCTCCTCTGACTGAAGGAAACTGAAACATGAGTCTTTGTATTTGGAAGAGGAGCGCCTTGGTGACGCACGTTGGTGCACCACGTTCTGGTGCAGTCCCTTTCTGCACTGCGGAGTGGAGTCACTCCGTCCGTTCTAGGTCAGTTGTGCCTCTGCCTTTGGTAAGGGTGGGCAGCACTCCGTACTGTCCCACCTGAGGCATGCTTTTGGGAATCTGTCAGTCAAGCTTACAACCTCTGTCACACAGCCAGGTTCATTTTGGCAATACAGTCCAATTGTACTGTTGTAATCTCACCTCTGTGTAGATCATAAAGCGGCGTAAAAGTGCTAACACGCAGGTCAGATAACAGCAGAGGTAACAAAGCCTGGTGGTAATCGGTGATGTCATCACATCTGCTCTTTGTGTCCTGAATAGTAAACCTGGAAGCCATTAGCAGGTGTGATGACGTGTGATGCTCAAGTAATCACTTCTGAACAGGAATCAGAAATCTCCAGTGTTGAAAGGCAGTGAGTAGACTTTGTTCAGACTCCAGGAACATCAAGTATCCAGGGTCTAGTAGGAAGAAAATTGCATAGACAAGTGATTAGGGGTAGACAAATAACTAGAAGGCCACCTATTTCTTTCTGGGTTTCCTAAGGCGGCTGTTAATGGCCTAGTTTTAGTCTCATGCTGTACTTTAAGTCGTTATTACAACTCAAAAAAAATAGTCCCGTGGGTGTGGATATGCACCCCTGGTCACCCATTCTCACCACCCAGACACAGCTGAAGCTCTGCGCTGAATGGACCAGGGAGCTAGTGCGGGTTAGAACTGGCCCGGTCGGATGGGCTCCCCGGATGGAACAGTTCGCTTAGTCTTGCTCACACCTGCATGGACATGGAAAAAAGAGGGCAGAAATGCTTTTTTTTTTTCTTGCTGTTCTGTCAGTTTATGCCTTCGTGTTGTGACAGCAGCCGTGTTGTTTTCTCTGCTATGTGAACTTCAGTGGGAACAGCGTTAGCCCGATGGCATCTTTTGTAAATGCAGCATAAATTTTTGCTTTATAGCTAATCACGCATGCATTTATTTAGATACAGATGTTTGGAAAATAGGTAAATCAGGTGATATAACTAAAGGTTGGGTTGATTTAGTGTAGTCGCTAAAACAATGTTTTTCATTGATGGATCCTGGAACAGCTTTCAGTGTAGGTGCAAAACCTTTGTAAGCAATTTGCAAACATAAATTACTGTTAAGGACCAATGATCATAATTTCTTATGTGTCAAAACCCCTTTAAGAGTAATTCAAGGATCCCCACTTAAGCCATTTATATAGAGGGACTAATTTGTTAAATGGTGCCTAAAGAAGGAAGTGACTTTTAAAAATGGCTGGAAGCAAATAAAATTTGTTTAAAGATTTTTGAATTCCTACAAGTTGCCATTTTAGACATCTTTAAATGGCCCAAAACTTTAAAAATTGCCTCAGTGTCCATAAAGAACTTTCATATTTATAACCAGTATGGTGGACTCAAGGAGTGAATCACAGAACCCGTTAGCTCTGGAGCAGCTGATGATGTGTCTGGTGCCAATTATAGAAGATACTATGTGGGATTTTGACATGACAAATCAATGGGCTTTGAGTGTTAGCACGGAAATGTTATGTGAACGTGTTATTTCTTTCAGAATGGACAGAAACAGTCTTCTCTGCATACAAAATAGTCAGTTTCTATCTTATTCTATTACTTTGGCTATATTTGGTTCTGAATACCTGAGTTACAAAGCTGGCATTCAAAAAACCCCTTAATTTTGATAGCACAGCTGAAAAAGTCCAGTCACAGTCAGGAGCAGAACGAGATTCACAGTATATTTAAATTTGTCTTGCAGGGTCTTTCAGGAGGAGGCTTTGCATAGTACTGTAGTTGCGCGTATTCAAATAAAGATGTCTTGCAGCAGATTCATGGAAAACACAAAAGAGTGCTTGCTGAAAATCAATGATCCAGTGCCTTAAAACGCAATAGTTTTATATCCTGAAACCAGTCTCACTTTGCAGTAAGTGTCTTGGGGAAGTACTGCATGCTGAAGATGCTGCTTTTTCAATGCCTGTTTTCTCATTGGAGCTGAGAAAACAGTAACACAAAGCAAACAAGGGATTGCTCACCAACCTTACACATCAAATTCTAGGCTGAATTCACCTTGTCTTATTATTATTTACTATTGACATTATGGTGATACCTACAGGTGTCAACTTTGATTAGCTTCTCAACTCTGCTTGCTGTATAAGTGCACAAATAACAGGCAATCCACTGTCCTCTGCTAGACATGGCAAAAAAAAAAAAAAAGACTAGAAACAGAGAAGCAAGATGATCTTCCAAAGCTTAGAGGTCAATCAGGATAGATTATGAGTCTCCTGACGCCAGCTGCAGTTGTCTGGGACAAGAGTTTCATAAATTAAAGACTTAAGCATCATAAAGCCCCAAGGAGTGGTTTAAAATATTTCTTTTTACTCTGGGCTAAGCCATACTGTCATATTTTCTTCTTTTCAATTACTTTGAGATGAACCTTTTCCTCTGGTCTGCATGACTTGGGGCAGGATGCTCATAAAAGAGTGAGTGAGGAGTTTCATGTTACAGTTAAATTGAGCATGTTTATGAGCCACTTAATTTTTTTCTTTTTGTGTATTTACCTCAGTAGCTTTGTTACTAGCTTCGTAAGATGTAGATGAAAGGTTGATTTTGTTTACCCAAAGCAATGATGTGAATGTACACAACCAAGAATAGCTATTCATCTGTATATTTTCCAATAATAGTTGGAATTGTTTCATTTCATTTTTACTTTTTTCTTTGTTTTTCTGGGCAAAGTGAAGCTACAAATATGTTTTTGAATCATTTTCCATCACATTTTAGAAGAAACTAGCCGTAATTTTTACATTTTGATGGCTACTCATTATAATTCTGTATCCCAGATATGATGTTGAGATAAAGATGAATGGAGTTATGCCAGAGCATATTGCGTTTTATTTCTGATAATGGTAAGAAACTAACACTTGAGGGAGTCAGTGGCTAGTCAAATCAACAAGAGGGAAGCTGTGCTATAACCCATTGCTAACTGGTGAGAATTCCCAGGAGCGGCTTCACAAGTA
>Ga0181612_167764_pt1 | contig 11735 bp, 10 predicted proteins | sample HoacroProtozoa21_FD_119630 | JGI IMG/M metagenome (GOLD analysis project Ga0181612, IMG submission 119630) | Hoatzin crop microbial communities from Cojedes, Venezuel. Combined Assembly of Gp0051906, Gp0051904, Gp0051908 | reverse complement strand
CCTCTAAAACCCATGCCACCCTCGGCAATGTAAGAGGGGGGACCATGAACGAAGTGAATGGTGGGGTCGAGCGAAGCGAGACGGTTTTAGAGGGTATAGCCTCCACTGCAACACTCAAGCTCCCACACGGTCTGGTAGGCTACGACAACATCGACGACGCCCTCGCAGCAGCCAAGGCCAGCGGCAAACGCGTCTTCGTCGACATCACCGGCCACGGCTGTGTTAACTGCCGCGAAATGGAAGCCCACGTCTGGAGCGACCCCGCAGTGCTCCAACGCCTCCAGAACGACTTTGAAATCGTCGCCCTCTACACCGACGACAAACTTAAACTCCCTGAAAATAAATGGCTTACGACCCCCGAAGGCAAAACCCTCAAGGATGTCGGCAGAGTAAACAGCTACATCGCCCGCAGCCGCTTCGGAGTCAACGCACAGCCAAACTACATCATCCTCGACGCCGACGACAACATCCTCGCCGGCCCCCGAGCATACAACCTTTCAATTCCCGGTTTTATCGAATTTCTGGACTCTGGAAAATGAAGTACGAACAAATTCTAATCCGCATCTCCGGCAATGACCGCCAAGGTCTTACAGCAGCCATAATGTCCATTCTGGCCAAGTATGACGCCCAAATCCTCGACATCGGCCAGTCCGTAATCCACGCAACCCTCAGCCTCGGCATCCTCATTAGGGTTGACGAAACCAAGTCAGGCCCAATGATGAAGGACCTGCTTTTCAAAGCCACCGAGCTCGAGGAAAGCATCGGCTTCTCACCCGTCTCAGACGACGAATATGAGGCCTGGGTAGGTCGCCAAGGCAAGAACCGCTACATCCTCACCATCATCGGTCGCACCCTCTCTGCCGAGCAGATCGGAGCCACCGCAAAGGTGATTTCAGAGAACGGACTCAACATCGAATCCATCCTGCGCCTGACCGGCCGAATGAGCCTCCGCAACCCCATTGAGCATGTGCGAGCCTGCATCCAATTCACCCTCAGAGGCACTCCCAAGGATAGGGAAGCCCTTCAAGCTGAACTGATGAAGCTCTCTGCCGAGCAGGGAATAGACTTCAGCTTCCAGAAGGACGATATGTACCGCCGAATGAGGCGTCTTATCTGCTTCGATATGGACTCAACCCTGATTAAAACCGAGTGCATTGATGAGCTGGCAGAGCGTGCCGGAGTGGGCGACCAGGTAAAAGCCATTACCGAAAGTGCCATGCGCGGTGAGATAGACTTCAAGGAAAGTTTCACCCGCAGGGTGGCTCTGCTCAAAGGTCTGGATGTCAGCGTAATGAAGGATATTGCCGAGCATCTGCCTATAACAGAGGGAGTTGACCGCCTGATGAATGTACTCAAGACCTGCGGCTACAAGATTGCCATCCTCAGCGGTGGATTCACCTATTTCGGCGAATACTTGCAGCGCCGCTACGGCATTGATTATGTCTATGCAAACGAACTCGAAGTTGGCGAAGATGGCAAGCTCACAGGGCGCTATGTTGGTGATATAGTGGATGGTAGGCGCAAAGCAGACCTTCTCAAGCTCATCGCCCAGACCGAAAAAGTCAACCTCGCCCAGACCATTGCAGTGGGCGATGGCGCCAACGACCTGCCAATGATTTCGGCGGCCGGCCTCGGCATCGCCTTCCATGCCAAGCCAAGGGTCAAGGCCGGCGCCCAGCAGTCCATTTCCACGATAGGACTAGACGGGGTGCTCTACTTCCTCGGCTTCAAAGATAGCTACCTTGGCGAACAGGGTACAATGAAATAAAAAAAGCGCCAAACGGCGCTTTTTTCTTATTTAGGAAGGTTCCTATTTATGCGACTTTAACATTCGCTGGGGGTCGAGGGCTTTGTCGAGGTCCTTCTTTTCCATTAGACCCTTCTCCAAAACGATATCGTATACAGAACGGTTGGTTTCAAGGGCTTCCTTGGCAACCTTGGTGGCGTTCTTATAGCCGATAATGGGGTTGAGGGCGGTGACAATTCCGATGGAATTCTTTACCATCTCGTAGCAATGGTCGGCATTTACGGTGATGCCCTCAATGCACTTGGTGCGGAGGGTATCCATCGCATTGGTCAGCCAAGTGATGCTCTCCATAATCGACTCAGCGATAACGGGTTCCATAACATTCAGCTGGAGCTGGCCGGCCTCAGCGGCGAAGGCTACAGTGGTGTCGTTGCCGATTACCTTGAAGCAAACCTGGTTGGTAACTTCGGGGATAACGGGATTCACCTTGCCGGGCATGATTGAGGAACCGGGAGCCATAGGAGGCAGATTGATTTCATGCAGGCCGCAACGGGGACCGGAAGCCATCAGGCGAAGGTCGTTGCATGTCTTGCTAAGCTTGATTGCAAGCCTCTTGAGGGCAGCTGAGTAGCTGACATAGGCGCCTGTATCGGGGGTAGCTTCAACCAGGTCGGGGGCAGAAACCAGCCTATCTCCGGTAAGCTCGCTCATCTTCTTGGCGCAGAGGCGGGCAAAACCGGGAACAGCGTTCAGGCCGGTGCCGATGGCAGTACCGCCCATATTGATTTCGAGCAGAAGCTTGACATTGCGCTCAAGGTTGGCCATCTCCTCTTCGAGGTTGGAAGCAAAGGCATGGAATTCCTGACCGGAGGTCATAGGAACTGCATCCTGGAGCTGTGTACGGCCCATTTTCAGCACATTCTTAAACTCCTCTCCCTTGGCGCGAAAAGCTTCTACCAAGTCCTTGAGGGAAGCCTCAAGCTTGCGGTTCATGCGGTAGAAAGCATAGCGGAAAGCGGTAGGATAGGCATCGTTGGTGGACTGGGCGCAGTTCACATGGTCGTTAGGGGAGCAGTACTGGTACTCACCCTTCTTGTGGCCCATAATCTCCAAAGCGCGGTTAGCAATCACCTCATTTGCGTTCATGTTCACGGAAGTACCGGCGCCACCCTGCATCATATCGGTAGGGAACTGGTCGTGGAATTTCCCGTCAACAATCTCGCTGCAGGCCTTGCAGATGGCATTTGCAATGGTCTTGTCCAGCACGCCGAGCTCGGCATTTGCCAGCGCAGCAGCCCATTTAACATAAGCAATCGACACGATATAATCGGGATAATCGCTCATGTGATAGCAGGAAATCTTGTAATTGTTGAGTGCTCTCTGAGTCTGAACACCATAATAGGCCTCAGCGGGAACCTGAAGTTCTCCAAGGAGGTCTGATTCAATACGATACTTTGCCATATTAGATATCCTTAATTAAGCTAGTAAACAGTTTGGTCATCTTTTGGGCGGCTTTGTTGGCCTGCTCGACGATTTCGTTTTCGTCGGTGATGTAGTTGTCTTCGGGTTCGTGGGCGATGTCGGTTACTACGCTCATTCCCAGCACTTTAACCCCGGCGTGGCGGGCTACAATCACCTCGGGAACGGTGCTCATTCCAACGGTGTCAGCGCCGATTGTCTTGAAGAATTTGTACTCCGAAGGGGTCTCGTAGCAGGGGCCGCTCAGGGCAACATAAACGCCGCGCCTGAGGGTGATTTTCTCCTCCTCGGCGATAGCCATCATCTTCTTTTGAAGATTAAGGTCGTACGCGCAGGTCATATCGGGGAAGCGGGGGCCAAACTCCTCAAGATTGGGGCCAATCAGAGGATTCGGCAGCATATTGATATGGTCCTTAATCAGCATCAAATCCCCAATGTGAAAGTCCTTGTTCATGCATCCTGCCGCATTGGAAACGAATAGATACTCGATTCCAAGCTTAATCATTACCCTAATTGGAAGCACTACAGTATCCATATCGTAGCCCTCATAATAATGGATGCGCCCCTGCATGCACAGCACCTGCTTTCCACCCAGCTTGCCGCTGATAAAATTGCCCTTGTGCCCGATGGCAGTAGCCTTTGGGAAACCGGGAATCTCAGCGTAGGGGATGGTGATAGCGTCGCTAATTTCATTGGCAAGATTGCCCAAGCCGCTGCCCAGCACAACCGCTATCTTCGGTTTGCGCCGGCCTAGCTTCCCCTGCACATACTCCGCTGCAGCGCATATTTTACTCATTCTCTCATCCATAGCTACAGGGATTTAATCATTCTAGCAAAGAGCTCGCTCATGCGCTCGGTAGCCTTGTTTGCCTGCTCCACAACATCCTCACCATCGTTGAGGTTGCGGGGAACATTGTCATCGTTAGACTTGTTGGTAACGCAGCTCATACCGAACACGCGAAGGCCGCTATGGCGGGCTACAATCACCTCAGGAACGGTGCTCATGCCCACTAGGTCACCGCCAATTGCCCTAAAGTAGCGCACTTCGGCAGGAGTCTCGTAGGTAGGGCCGGTGCCACCCACATAAACGCCCTTCTTCAGCTTGAAGCCCATTTCCTCAGCGATTTCACTCGCTTTTTTCTGGAGTTCAAGGTCGTAGGGGCAGGTCATATCGGGGAAACGGGGGCCAAAGTCCTCCATATTGGGCCCGATGAGCGGGTTGGGCATCAGGTTGATATGGTCGCGGATGATAACCAGTTCACCTACCTTATAATTAGGGTTCAGACCGCCTGCGGCGTTGGAAACAAAGAGATATTCAATCCCCAGCTTTGCCATTACCCTCACGGCGATGGTAACGGTTTCCATGGGGTAGCCCTCGTAAAAATGGAAGCGGCCTTGCATTGCCAGAACCTGCTTGCCACCCAGCTTGCCGCTGATAAAAATGCCCTTGTGGCCTATTGCAGTGGATACAGGGAAGCCCGGAATCTCCTTGTAGGGAATCTCAATGCGGTCCTCGATGGTCTCGGCCAACTTGCCAAGTCCACTGCCAAGAATTATCGCAACCTTGGGTTTGCGGTTGCCTATTTGCTTCTTGATATACTGCGCAGCCTGTTCGATGCGCTCGATTCTTTCGTCCATAATTTATGTGGTTTATTATTTAATCTTTTTCAGAGCCTGCCTTGCCTCGTGCAGAATCTCACGCTCCCCGGCGATTTCGCGCCTGCGCATCACAAACTTGCCGTTTGCAATCACCGAATCGATACAATCGGAATGAGCGGAATAAACCAGGTTGGCAAGGAAAGAACCGGGGGAGAGGAAGTAGGTGCTGTCGGTATCCACAATCAGGATATCTGCCAGAGCACCCTCCTCGAGTTTGCCGGCGTTCAGCCTCAGAGCCTTAGCTCCATTGACTGTTGCCATATCTATTAACTCATTGAGCGGCAGAGCTTTAGGGTCCTCTCTCCAAGCCTTCTGGAAGAGGGCGGTAGTCTTCATTACCTCCAGCATATCCAGGTTGTTGGAAGATGCACAACCGTCGGTGCCAAGGCAGACATTTACCCCTGCATCGCGCAGCTCGTTGTAAAGGAAGCGGTAGCCGGAGGATAGCTTGGCGTTGGAGTTGATGTTGTGGATGCAGTGCACCCCATGCTTAGCCAGCAATTCGATATCATGCTCGGTGAGCCAGAGGCAGTGGGCTGCCAGAAGGTTCGGCCCCAACACCCCGATAGCATCGAGGTATTCCACAGGGGTCAGTCCGCCATGCGCAGCCTTGCAATCTTCAACCTCCTTGCGGGTCTCGCAGAGGTGGATGTGCAGGGGAATATCGTGCTTGCGGGCAAATTCGGCCGCCCAAATCATCATGGGCTCGCTCACGCTGTAGATTGCGTGGAAGGCCAGTTCGTAGATGGCTCCATCCTCACTCCACTTGCCGTAGGACTCCTCGAACTTGCGCTGGCAGCGTTCCATCTGCACTTTGGCCATCTCGGGGTCGTTATGGTCGATGATGTCGAATCCAACCGCAGGGCGAATGCCCATTTCGGCCGCAGCCTTCTGGCAGGACTCGAAGAACCAGTATTGGTCGTTGAAGGTGGTGGTGCCGGTGCGGATCATCTCGATACAGGCCACCTTGGCCGCCCAATAGACATAGTCGCTGTCGAAATTATCCTCGATTTTCCAAATCTTGTCGAGCCAATCCTTCAGCACCATATCCTCGCCGATGCCCCTCATCAGGGACATCCCGGCGTGGGTGTGCATGTTGATGAATCCGGGAATTGCAACCTTGTCGGTACACTGCATGATTTCGAAGTCGCCGGCAAGGTCCCAATTCACACAATCTCCCGAAGGACGGATTTTCACTATCCTGCCCTTGTCTATCAAGACATCCTTCTGCGAATCCTGAATGCTTATGTTCCTAAGCAGTATCGACATCAATTCCTAGGGGTCAGTGGAGGTCTTCGAACTCTACATTAGAGAATCTGTCGCCTTCAGACCTTACAGGAATCTCACCGCCGAAGCAGTTGTTCTTGATATAATCGATAACCTCGTCGAGCCCTTCCTTGAACTTCTCAAAATCCTCCTTGTAAAGGAAAATCTTGTGCTTGTCGAAAACAAAGCTGCCATCCGGGTTGTTGCGACGCTTGCTCTCGGTGATGGTAAGGTAAAAGTCGTTGTTACCCTTAGTAGATTTTACATCGAAGAAGTATGTACGCTTACCGGCTCTCACAGGTTTTGAGTATACATCCTCTGCATTGCGGTCCTGATAGTTGACCTGATCTCTTTCCTCTTTGTACATAGTTTTATGGTTTTAAAAACATTTTATTCTGCAAAATTATAATTTTTTGAAGATTAGATGCTATATTTGCGTAAATATTTTGTTTGAAAAAGATGTTAAATCGTAGAATTCTTCGGATTAAGGCCTTCAAGGCCATCTACACCTATGCGGAAAACCCCCAACTTTCCGTCAAGGAGCTGGAAGCCCAGCTGGAGCGCTCGTGCGAAGCCACCAGGGACCTTTACCTGTTTTTATTGGCTGCAATCCCGGCAATCACCGCCGAGGCCAAAGAGCGAATCGAGGCTGCCAAGGGCAAATTCAACCCCAGCGAAGAGGAGAAGCACCCCAATTTGAAATTCACCGAAAACAAGATAGCCCCGCTGCTGGCGGAGGACCCCGATTTCGGCAAGCTGATATCCAAGCGCAAGCTCTCCTGGGACCAGTATGATGTGTGCATTAGGCACATCTACGAATCCATCAAGACCCAGGAATATTATGCCTCCTACATGGATTCGGGCAAGGATTCCCTGAAGGAAGACGCCGAGCTTTGGGAGCGGATTTTCGAAAATGAATTTGAGGATAATCCCGAAGTTGAGGAGATTCTGGAAGATATGTCAATCTGGTGGAATGATGACCTTGCATACGCGCTGAATTGGTGCTGCCGCAGCATGAACGACCTTGGCAAGGGCTCCCGCTGGGACCTCCCTCCGCTTTATATGAGCGATGTTTCCGACAAGGAGGAGAGCGACAAGGCCTTCGTTGTGAACCTGCTGCGCAAGGCTGTAACCGGCTATCAGGGTTATATCGACAAGATTGCCGAAAACACCCCCAAATGGGATTTGAACCGCATCTGCACCACCGACCTTGCCCTGATTATCGCAGGTCTAGCCGAGGCAGACAGCTTCGCCAACATCCCCTCAAAGGTCACCATCAACGAGTATGTAGAAATCTCAAAATACTACAGCACCTCTGAAAGCAGGGCCTTTGTAAACGGACTTTTGGACAAATTAATCAACAAACACTGATATTATGAAGACATTGTTTATCTTACTTGACGGAGCAGCCGCTCCCGCTGCACAGAGCTCAGGCAGTTCTATGGGCTTCTGGATTATGATGCTCCTGCTCTTCGTTGTGATGTGGCTCTTTATGATCCGCCCCCAGCGCAAGCAGCAGAAGGAACAGGAAACTTTCCGCAGCAACCTTAAGAAGGGTGACAAGGTAGTTACCATCGGCGGTATCTACGGTACAATTGCCGAGGTAGACGAGACCACCGTTCTTATCAAGGTAGACGGCGAGACCAAGCTCCGCATGGCCAAGAGTTCAATCCAGAGCACCTATACCGAACCTCAGCAGTAGTGCTAAAGGACTCTTACCTGTTCCTTGTATGCCTGGTGCTCTCGTTTAGCATCTGGCTGATACACAACCTCTCACAGAGCAATGTAGCTACTGTGGGAGTGAGTGTTGTTGCCACCAGCAACATCGAGGGACATGCCGAGAAGTCCAGCGATGAATCCCTAATTTCTGCCCGCTGCCAGGCCTCCGGCTTTAGGCTGCTGTCGTTGTCTGGTGCTGCGAAGAAATCGCGGGTAGTGCCTTTCGATGCCGAGGATTTTCAGCACCGCGAGGGCGATTATTACAGCATTTCTGCCAACAAACTGGGACGCTACGGCAACAGGATTTTTGGGGCAGGAGTGAATGTAGAGCAGTTCTTGCAGGATGAGGCGGTGTTCCGCTTTCCCTCCGAAAACAACCGCAGGGTGCCTGTAAAGGCGGTTAGCATGCTTAGCTTCCGCTCGCAATATGCCCAGGCTTCGGAGCTGAAGCTGACCCCCGATTCGGTGACTGTGTACGGCCCTCCGGAGATGGTGGACAGGGTGAGCGAGATACTCACCGCTCCCATCGTACTGGCTGATATCCGCAGCAATGTGCATAGTCAGGTGGCGCTAGAGCAGCCCGAAGGGGTGAGGATTTCCGATACTAAGGTCGACTATGCGCTGGAGGTTTCCCGCTATGTCGAGCTGGAGGAGGAGGTGCCGATAAATGCGGTGAATGTACCAGCAAACACCGATTTTTCGGTGTTCCCATCCACCGTCAAAGTGCGCCTGAAATGCGTTTTCCCCCTAATTTCCGACCCTCTGGAGTCGCTGGTCTGCACAGTGGACTATGCCGATTTCTCAAAGTCGAGAAATGGGGTGTGCGTGATAAACTGCGGCAATCTTCCTAAGGGGGTAATCGAATGTAGTTTGGAGCCATCGGTTGCCGAATGTGTGGAAATAGTTGAATCGGAGCAATGAGAACAATTCTGGTCACAGGCGGCATAGGCAGCGGTAAGTCGGAGGTATGCAAGTATCTGAGTACCAAGGGCTTCCCGGTGTACGATTGCGACTCCCGCACCAAGGCTCTCTATACTAGCGTTCCCGATTTGAAGGCTAGGGTAGAGCAGGCGATAGGGGTACCTTTCAGCGAGGTTGGCATCATCTTCAAGGATGCTGCAAAGCGCGAGTCTCTGGAGGCTGTGGTTTATCCCGAGGTACTTAAGGACCTGGCTGCTTGGAAGCAGGCTCAAAGTTCTTCCATCGTATTTGTGGAATCTGCCATCGCTCTGCAAAAAAGGGCATTTGACGGCACTTACGATGCGGTTTGGCTGGTAAAAGCTCCGCTTCAGGCAAGGATGGAGCGCAATCCCAAGGTAAGGGAAAGGCTGGCTTCGCAGGAGGAAATTCCCGACAGCGCCGCCAACCTAATAATAAACAACGATGCCGATATTGAGGCATTGCACAGGAAAATAGACAAAATAATTAAAGATATGGAAAAGACAGATTTAAGCAAGATTCTTTCCGTTTCAGGAAAGCACGGACTTTACAAATTTATTGCACTTGCACGCGGCAATGCCGTTGTTGCTGAGCACCTTTGCGACGGTGTGAGGACTTCGCTCGATGCCCACAGCCGCATCACCACCCTCGCAGATATCGCCATCTATACTTCCGAGGGCGAGATGAAGCTCAAGGATGTGTTCCTGGCACTTGACAAGGCTCTTGATGGCAAGGATGCACCTGCTTCAAAGGGCAATGACGCCGCTGTAAAGGCACTTTTCGAGAAGGCAGTGCCCAATTACGACGACACCCGCTTCTATGTCTCTCACATGCGCAAGATCGTAGACTGGTTCAGCGAACTTAAGAAATTTGCTTCCCTCGACTTCGTTGAAGAGGAAGAGGCCGAGCAGGAATAAATCCTGAAATATGACACTAAAACCTATACTTAGCTTATTGGCAGCGTCAATGCTGTCGACGGGGCTCTGCCTTGCCCAGCGTAGCGAGTCCCTGCTGACCGATGGCTGGCAGTTCCACAAAGGAGAAACCGGCGAGTGGGAGGATGTGAGCGTTCCCCACGATTGGGCTATCTTCGGCCCATTCAGCCGCGATAACGACCTTCAGAAAGTTGCAGTTACCCAGAATGGGGAGCAGGTTGCAACCTGGAAGACTGGGCGCACCGGAGGCCTTCCCTACGAGGGGGTCGGGGTGTATCGCCGCAGCATTGAAATCCCCGCTGGGGTGCATGCAGAGCTGCTTTTTGACGGTGCAATGAGCGAAGCGAGGGTGAGTGTCAACGGCAAGGAAGTCTGCTACTGGCCCTGCGGCTACAACAGCTTCTATTGCGATATTACTGATGCGGTTCAGCCCGGCACAAACGAGCTTGAGGTTCACCTCGAGAATCTGCCGCAGTCTTCGCGCTGGTACTCCGGTGCGGGCATCTACCGCAATGTGCATCTGATTCTGACCCAGCCGACCCATATCCCCGTTTGGGGAACCTACATCACCACTCCCGATGTTAGCTCCGGCAGGGCGATGGTTAGGGTAGAAACCTCGATAGAGGGCCCTCTGGAGGGGGTTACTCTGAAAACCGAGCTGCTCGGGCCCGACGGGAATGTGATTGTGGTGGGGGAGACTGCTGCCGAGGAAAACTGCGTGCAGACCCTGCCTCTGTCTTCGCCGAAGCTGTGGTCGCCGGAGAATCCGGTTTGCTACAGTGCTGTCAGCACCCTTCGCAAGGATGGGGAGATTATCGACAGCTACACCACTGTTTTTGGGGTTAGGACCGTTGAAATTAGCGCTGAAAAGGGCTTCTGCCTGAATGGGCAGACCCGCAAGATTAAGGGCGTCTGCAACCATCACGACCTTGGCCCTCTGGGCTCTGCAGTGAATGTGGCTGCACTTAGGCATCAGCTTGAGCTGCTGAAAGATATGGGTTGTGACGCTATCCGCACTTCGCATAATATGCCTGCTCCCGAGTTGGTTCAGCTCTGCAATGAAATGGGCTTTATGATGATGATTGAGCCCTTCGATGAGTGGGATGTTGCCAAGTGCGAGAACGGTTATCATCGCCATTTTGAGAAGTGGGCGGAGAAGGATATGGTGAATATGCTGCGTCATTATCGCAACGACCCTTGTGTGGTGATGTGGAGTATCGGCAATGAGGTTCCTTCGCAGAGCGCTCCGGGCGGAATTGAGGTGGCTAAGTTCCTGCAGGACATCTGCCATCGCGAGGACCCTAGCCGAATGGTTACTTGCGGAATGGACCAGGTTTGGACAGTCATCCGCAATGGCTTTGGCGCTGCGCTGGACATCCCTGGGCTCAACTACCGCACTCCTATGTATCTGGAGGCATACGAGATGCTGCCTCATGGTTTTATCTTGGGTAGCGAAACTGCCTCTACAGTGAGCTCCCGCGGGGTTTATCATTTCCCGGTGCAGAAGGCTTTCAGCGAGGTTCGCGAGGATAATCAGTGTTCTTCATACGATGAGGATGCTTGCTATTGGAGCAATATTCCCGATATTGATTTTGCGCTTAACGATGATTATCCTTGGGTGATCGGGCAGTTCGTTTGGACGGGCTTTGATTATCTTGGGGAGCCTTCGCCATACGATACCGATGCTTGGCCTAGCCATTCTTCGTATTTTGGAATTATCGATTTGGCGTCGATTCCAAAGGATAGATTTTATCTTTATAGGAGCGTTTGGAATACTTCTGAGCCGACTTTGCATGTGCTTCCGCACTGGACTTGGCCCGGGCGCGAGGGGGAGGTGACCCCTGTGTATGTGTACACTTCGTATCCTTCGGCGGAGCTCTTTGTAAATGGGGTTTCGCAGGGCGTGCAGTCCAAGGTTAAGGAGTATGAGCCATGTGATGGCAATCAGAAGGCCGAGGTGGAGGGGCGCTACCGCTTGATGTGGAAGGATG
>Ga0181612_158866_pt1 | contig 11735 bp, 2 predicted proteins | sample HoacroProtozoa21_FD_119630 | JGI IMG/M metagenome (GOLD analysis project Ga0181612, IMG submission 119630) | Hoatzin crop microbial communities from Cojedes, Venezuel. Combined Assembly of Gp0051906, Gp0051904, Gp0051908 | reverse complement strand
GAGTTAATACTGCTACTTAACAGCACCAGGAGCCAATAAACCATTGTTTTAGCTATAATAATCTAAGTCCATAGCAGAGACAAAACTCATTTTTTTTTTCTCTCCTATATTGTTAGACCAACCAGTGCTGCCAGAGGTGAAAAATACAAAAAAACAACAAAAAATACTTTCAAGCACACAAGCTTTTCTTCAGGCCAAAAACAGCAGTCATCTTGCCAAAGACAAGCTGAGAACTGCCTGAAGTTTCTGTTTAAAGCAAATAACGGAACTTCTTAAGGAAGGAGGAATTTGATTAAAATGAGGTTCTGGTGTGTTGAGGAAACTTAATGAACTGGAGCAATGAACAGGTCAAACCAGATGAGCTAATAAACCCTTTGGCCTTTGAGGATGTGAAATATGAGAGAGAATTCCAGAAGAAAAAAAGCTTATTTTTCAGTTATCACAAACATATTCAAGACTAATTCTTTTTTTTTTTTTTTAAAAAAGGACACTTAATTTATAAAAACTCATAAAGACAAAAAGCAGTTTTTTTCCTCCTCCATGTTGTCATAGGAAAGATTGATAGCTCCATTATAGCAAGCCTCAGGAGTGGTAGCTTAGATGTAGAAAAAACCAGACACATTTCCGGGCCTGATTCAAGATGTAAGGAGTAAGATAGCTTAAGATAGCCTCACATTACCCTTTCTTTTTGTAAGGGAGGGGGGTGAAGAAAAAAGATGGGTTTACACCTTGTTTTGTAGTTGGAATGAATGTTCTGAAGATTTACATTCTTACTCATCCAAAGTCATGTGCAACACTGGTGAGGGAATAGGGCCTGAAAATTTGACAAGATGTCCAACATCAGAATAAGTGTTTAAGAAGAAAGAAGAAAAATATTGTGTATTCATACTGAATTATAGTCTTGGCCAGCAAAGACTGAAATTTGTAGCAGTAAAATATATTTTCATTAAGAACCCTGGTTTACATATAGGTGGGATTTGCAAGGATATATCTATACACAAAGAAAGGTGTGATTTTACAGTACCCAGTGTTTTTTGCCTTGGTACTCCATGCAGATAAGCTTCACATGAACGAAGAATGGCACTAAACAAAGTAACTCACCTTGCTTTGAAAATGGGATAAGGGCAGAATAAATGCAAAGTCACCAGGGCTTTTAACAGGGAGGGTTTGAACAGATGAGCTAGCATGCTATGAAATCTCTGGCCTAAGTTTTGTCTGTCCTCAATGTCTAAGAATATAAAGATGAGAGAATGGAAAACAGATATAGGCTTTGGGTTAAGCCTTTCTTTGGCCTTGTGGAAACCTGGGTCAAACTTTTCACTCCTTCATCACAGTGATAAGAAGACATGTCCATATGTATCATCAGGGGATCAGGAGGCTGGGGTTCAAAATCCTTGCCCTGCAGCAGCCTTCTTGGGGACAAAATAGTTCCATGAAAAAGCACATTCCTCAAGATGGTAAGTAGCTCACAGACAAGTGAGGAAGGATGAGAACTATGATGAGAATACCCAAGTGCAAACATATCAATATTTTCAAACCAGATGAGTGCCCACCATTCTGTTGTGCACTAGGTATGCGTGCACCTTGGCCCATGGCTGCACAGTGCAGGTCCTCCCTTGGGACTATGGTAGGGCACCTTCAAGGAAGTTCCTCCATATATTTCATCCCAAGGGCAGGATTTGGTTCATGCCGTGCCAACAAGCTTAAATGATCCAACTATGGAAAATGTCTGTCTTCCCCAAAAGGCATGATCCCAATTGTAGTTTGGTGAATAAATTCCATCTTTGCCAGACATTCAAAGCCACGTTTCTCACCTGAAGCCACCCTGAAGACTGTAGAAAAAAGGTTCTCTCTCCTTCTCTTGAGTAAATTTACTTCAAGTGAAAAACAGAGTCAAAATACCACCCCTCATGGTAAGAACATATGCAGCCTTGGAAATAAGAAGAGAAAGAAAAAAAAAAAGAAAAGCATAGGAATTCCTGCCTTTCTGCAGAAAAACATTCAGCATGAACATTAATACCAAATTGCTCTTGTTCAGCCCTTGAGCGTGTTTTGAAAGCTGCAAGAATCTAAATCCCAAATTATAAAACTCCCACCCATAAAAGGTGGCATTTAAGATGCAGTGTAGTCCAAGATGTACCCAACATGAAATACTGAAGACAGGCAACTGGGAAACCTTATTTTGGCAACAGTGGGTGTACTGTGTTACGGTTTCAATTGTTACTACTAAATCAAAGACTTCTTTTGTGCGAGAGAAATCACAATGTGATATAAACCCATGGTTTTTACAATATATTTTCTAACAATATTTTGAAATGAAGGTGGCCACTACAGAATTATCATGTCACATTCAGTGTCTCATGTCCTCCTATTGCCTGTATGAAGCCAACTCTGGGGTCTGGCTAATTGGACAATCAACTGTGCACCCAGACATTAGTAATAGTGGAGTCCTAGGATAATTCAGGATGGAAGGGACCTCAGGATGTCTCTAGTCCAGTCTCCTGCTCAAAGCATGATCGTCAATGAAATCAGACCAGGCTGTTCAGTGCCGTGTCCAGTGAGGGCACAAGGTAAGATAGTCAAATCACCCTCAAAAATATGTGTCAAGAGGTATTTCTGACCTTTCTCTCCCTATCCATCTTTTTTCTCTTTCCACATTGCCAGCCACGCTTAGTCACAACTTAACCTGATGAGTCTGGCAGCTGCCGGACGCCCCTATGAACAGATTGAGCTCAGCAGCCCAGCAGAAAAACCCAGATAATGTTTCTCCTGGGTTACTGGGCTAAACTGGCATGTAGGATGGTGCGACAAGTTCTGGGGCCATCAGAAAGAAGGTGATAGAACCACGTAGCTTGGAGCAGAGGAAGCAAAAGCAAGCGGTGGCAAACAGGTCAGTGAAGTAGTTGCCACTTTGTCCTTTCTCACAATGCACTGTGCAATTTGACCTTGGGAGCTTCTTTCCAGGCAGGGAACAATTTAGGTGTGTATATATTTATTTTATGGTCAGCCATGAACGGTCCTCAAAAACAAACACTGAGGGGCTTAGAGCAAGCCTTGCTTTGTAAAGTTACTACTCAGAAGCAAGCAAGATAAATGTAACCCTGATCTTAGGACAGAAAGAAGTTACTGTCTTGCAGTCTACAACACTGTTTTGAGACTTCTTGTAAAGAAGCAAAACCAAAATTGCTGACATGCAAAAAGAAAGTAAATTTAAATTAAAAAGCACACCTTTTTCACATTTTTTTCTTATTGAACTATGACAAAACCTGTCAGACTGTGCTGACAGATAATGAAGATAGATAAAAACAAACCGTTCCCAAAAATCTCACTTGCCTTTCGTTGTAAGAATATGGCCTAGTATTAGTTTAACACATTCATATGAAAGGAAACAGCTAAAAAACATCATGATGATCCCCTCTTGAAGTTTTTCATTCATCATTCTCTATCACCACCAGACACAGGCACAATAAATCCAGACTCAGAAGATCCTACCGCTGTAGAGAGGTATAAACATGGGAGCAGCATTGCTTGAGTCAACATGCAGAGAGAATTGGAGGGCAGCTTCCTACAGCCCCGCTATTTCAGTTCATCACCAAAGCTAGGGAAACAACCGCATGGAGGGCAAGTCTCAAGGCAGGACTTCTGGTGGATACTCACCTGCTGCTATTTCCTACCCTTTGTGCTGTATACAGTACTTACAGAACCATTGTATTTTGTGTCTCTCAAGCTCTGCACTGTCTGGATTAGATAAAAATTGAGGTAGAGAGGCTGGTAAAATGCTTTATTTTTATTAGTAGTAATTTTTTTTCAGAAGCAAAGTGCATTTGCTCAGTCTCACACAAAGTCTGCAGTTGTGCAAATGGTTTGAGACAGGTGTCCCATTAGACAGGAACGTTTGGCTGTATGGCATCCGTCTTTGGGGCTGAAGGCAACTGATCCCTGGCCATTGTAAGGACAGAAGTGCTGACTACATGGGAGCAAGAAATGCTTTCTGATTTCTGAAGTTTTAGATACGAAATCTTTTCGTCTTCACAATCCAATATAACAGTTTTATTTCTTTTTAAAGGAGAGCTGTGACAAGTTTTACGTTTTCAAAGCCAGTAAAGACTAACCAAGCATGTCCGTATAAATGGGTGATAAGAGAATAATCCAGTATTTTCAGAGCAGGAAGAGTTCTTTTGCAGCATATATTTGATGGATAAGATTTATTCTTACTGCCACACACAGATGCAATTGTGGTGCCAGAAATGGCTGAAGGACAGTGGGAGCAGGGGAACGCAAAGCATCCTGTGGCCTTACGCTTCCCTTCTGGCATAATGTTAAACATTAATTGGAGTTTCTGGATCTTGAGGTTTCTGCCAAGATCTGAAGGGAATTTATAGTCTGACATTCTGTAAGAAAAACAACCAACAACATAGCAAAGAGAGGAATTATGTCTTGCATGTGTTAGCTGCTAACTTTATTTACACAATGAATTAAACAAAGGAAACAAAGAGACATTGAACAGTGTAAACATTTCTTGAAAAAGCATTGGTATCTATATTATAGCTATTTATTCCATTTTGTTGTACTATGAACAAGTAGTTGTTTAGCAAATTCTTAATGAAACCTAAATCAAACTGTTTGAAACTGTTTCTCTACAGGAAGCGAAACAGGGGGGAAAAACCCCCAAAGCATAACTGTTTATACAAATAAAATAAAGTAGGCACATCCCTAAAGAGCAGGAGTTTCACATGTAAAACATCTTCCACAGCAGTTCAGAAATGCACATTAAGTGTCATGCTGATTTGCAGTGGTTTGCAGGAGAACTGGAACACAATTTACAGCACTATAACAAATCTAGAGGCTAAACCACTATTCTACAAACATCTCTTCAAAGGAAGTGCTACTGATAATGTTACTTCTTAGACAAAGGATCAGAAAGGAGGTGGAGAGACCTAAGACCTAGGAGAAGAAAGTAGCCAAGCAATTCCCATTCAAGAAACTAACTTACTGTCTTAGTTACCCGAGACCTCCATTCTCTGGCAGTGAAATAAAAATGTGGAAATTCCTTAATTTCTAATTAAAGTCAACAGGACAAGCATACTTCAGTAACTTATCACACAGCTTATTTTCTAGTGCACATCAGTGGTTGGTCATATACGCATTTTCCTTTGTCACACAAGTTCTTTTTAAGGTCAGTGCTGAAACACACTGAATGCAGGTAATTATATTTTTCCTACTGAAATAAAGGACAAATAAAAGAATATATCAAAGACATGAGAGATCATCTCTACATCTTTTTCAGGCAAAATCAAGGGTGGAGGGCATAGATTTGAGATCCACCGAACCAGCAAGCTGTCATAAAAAATTGCTCAGCTTCTAAAGTCTGCTAATTTAGAAAATCCTGCTAAGTGGGAGACATTCTGCTTTACAACCTCTACTCCAAGCATGGTGTCATGCAAATTTGAAATATAAACAAGTAAAACAAAACAGCAACACATCTAAATTATCAGTAACCAATAGGTTCAAATAACTCTGTTATATGAAATTTCTTCTGTATTGTTGCCTGAAAGTTGTGTATGAACTCCTCACCCCCCAGTTTCAAATGCTTACTGTTTGAGATGTCTGGTGACTTAAAAAAAAATTGACACTTTTGTGAGAACGTGTCACATCTGACAACACTTGATGGAGAAGTTGGAAGTGATTCTACTTCCACTTTCATTGTGATTAGAACAGTTTGGAATTTTACTGATGGAAATATTTTACTATCACGTGCTAAAACTGACGTTTCACAGGACCAAAGTCCATTACTTCCAGGCAACCTACATGAGTCACTATTGAGCTCAGACCCTCTAAATTTCAGCTGAAGCCAGGACTGTGAAGCATTCATCAAGGCACAAAGACTAATCCAGAGCTGAAAACTACCTGGGCAGCTCAAAAAGAGCTGGGAGTTCCTGAGGGTAGTGTTACATAGACAGTCATAGACATAGTATTTGTCAAAAACACCTAACCAGCTTTCTGGGATCTTTGCATAAGAGAATACTAATGAGGAAGACCAAACGCTTCAACAGGATGGGTGGCTGCTGTCCAGATGGCAGCAGGAGTCTCTTGCAAGGATCTTCAATTAGGGTCTCTGTGACTCTCTGAACCACTGTTTTCCTGAACTCTTGTAATCCAGCTGGTCCATGGTCTGGCATGACCACCCCAACATATACTGGATCCATTACTACAGATCACTGTAACTCCATACAAAAAAAGTATGTTCTACGTGACCACTTTTGCATCTGCAAGAAGGGTTTCTTCTGACTATTTATAATCATCTTACCTATGTACATTTATTCAATTGTCAACAGGAGCCTCTAGTGGGAGGAATGGCCAGATTGTTCACCTAGGATGTTCAAAATGTTCAAGCACAGGAATTGGTCCAGGCACAGAAGCAGGTGCCTGGAAGGAGTCTTCAGGTCATTCTAACTTTGCCACCTAAAGAGGACCTCCGGCACCAATTAATCAAACATTTTGCTGAGAAGGTGGCTGTTTACACAGTCAATCACCCTGTTTCAAGTCAGTCCATTGTCTCAAACCAGTAATTATCTCATCTGTGCTTTATGAGGAGCCCCAGGGTTCTTTAGCCAGCCAAGAAGTTCATGATTGAAGTGCACTGGTCATGCACACAGGCATAGCCTTAACACTGAACAACTGCTTCTTTATAACCAAAAGACAAACCTGAGTTTCACTCTTAAAAGTACGACAGCTCTTGCCACAGAAAGAAGTTCCATTTTCTCATGATTTCTATTGTCTTCTTATGATTTATACTGTTTCTGTGTCCTAAATAGGCTATACAGATCAAAACACTTTGCAACCTACTTCCATTATTATCTAAAAATAAACTTTTATCCATGACTGAGAGTTTAACTCTCCAGTTCTGTAAACAATCCAAGAACCATATTTGTAATCAAAAATCCCTGCTTGCTGTGCATTAAAAGCGGTCTAAAAAGGGTCAGGAGAGAACAGGGGCTGAAGGCCAACTCAAACCTATCAGAAATTCTCTGCTCCTTGCCTGGGATTCCCTTTCATGCTGGCAACAGGAAAAAAATAAACAGGAGGTATGAATTTAAAGAAAATTAGTGACATGGAAGTAATTGAAATACTTGTCTCTATCACGCATGCCACACCAATCTACATATTTACTAGAGACTAGGAATATTTTTTTCGAAGTGTATATGTACTTGCTACTTGGACCAGCAGTTAAAATATTCAACGAGGTAGGCTAGGGCAGAGTTTTCTCAGTTCCTTTATATTAAACATTACTTTTACTGTGCCCTATGTACTGAACATATTTTGATGAATGCCAAGAAATTCCTTTTGGATGGCTGAGACTGCTCTAGTTCTGATTGTCTGCTCTAATTTTTGCTTGTCATTGTAGGAAGCTCGGAAGTAGGTTCATATCCTTTATCTCGTGCAAAACATGGTGGTGATACAGAACAGTATGATCTCAGTAGATGCTGTACTTGCCTCACATTTATTCTCACGTTGATGACCCAAAAGAGCATACAGCCTTACATCTGGGAACTGTATCATTTAAGCAGAACTTACGAAAATGATTAGTAGAGTTGTCAGAAAACAAGCTGTAGCATGGGTTTGTCGTAGTCACTGGGATGCTCTCAGAGAGAGATTACTTTTACAGACAGTCCTTTGGCCTGACCCACTGCAACCCAATGTTTATGTCAGCCCTCTCAAAACCAGGTTTCCCCAGTCCTACTCTTCCCTGCCCACCTCTCCTCCCTCAGAAGCCAGAGCTCTGATTCAGTATTTAAGCAAGCTTAGTTCAACCTTAGCATCTGCCCAAAGAGGTTCAAACTCACATTTCCTTCCTCCCAGGAGACTTCCATAAATGTTTGGGTAGAGATTCTGGGTAGTCTCCACGCAGCCGAAATTATACTACTACAGAGATAATCAATTGGGATCCCACAGTGCCAGCTACAAGCCGATGACGAAGGCAATACAGCAGGAAGGAGTTATGGCTTTTACTCACTGCTCCAGCCACTGGAGGAAAAATAAGGTGGTCACCAGTGTCAAGGTGTATCCTATTTCATTTCTGGAAGAAAAGTTTTGGCTTCTTTCTTTAGGCCATGAATTACAAGTGGAGACACAGTTAAGTTAGCTCTCTTAGGAACACAGCTCAGGATGTTTCCCTGCCTTCATCATTTCCCATAGCCTGGCCAGGATGGCTTCGGTCTGTTCTGTGGTACCCAGCTTTGCCCATGTACTACATAGGGAGTACAGGCATCTGATGGCAATCCCCCAAATGCCAAGAGTCTGCATGATCCCAGGGACATACTACACAAAAAGCCACCAGTCAGAGAATCGTGTTTTGTGCAAGACAGTTCAGCCATTTCCAATTTTTTACAGCTTTATATAAAACCCTCCAACACATAAACCCCATGACGAGGTGGGACATCATAGGATCACTGTTTTACAGACCTTCTGCTTTCGGCCGTGTCCCCATGAAGATCAGAAACATCTGCATGGTTGTGGAGGTAGTGGGTCTGCTCTTAGATAGCAGCCTACACCGTCAGCAAGGCAGTCCTGCTTCAAACCGTTCTGTAAATCCAGTCCTCCGCGTTTCAGGTAGCATAAGCTGCTGCTAGAGAAAAAGAGGAGGAAGCTGTATGTTTCTCAGCTCTAGGACTTAGAAGTCAGAGCTGCAGGACACATCAAAGAAAGATTAGTCCTGCTGCTTGTGATCAAAGAGTGTTTAATCTTTTCTCCAGATGACTGCGTGCTCTCCCTTCTTCCCCCTCCCTTTGACTAACCTCATTCCCAAACCCAAAAAAGAATCTGAATTAGAAATATGTATGTGTTTACACTGAGCATACTTATATGGCTATTTCCCTGAAACGTTTAAGGGAACATGAAAAAAAAATAAAATCCTGTCTTTTAGGAATAGTCACTGTAAGAAGAAAAATAACACCCAACAAAAAGCAAATACCAAACTTACAGTGAATCCCCTTTCACATTAATCGCTTATTCACCCAGCAGTCCACAGGAGTTAGCATACTCAAATTCACATATTATCACACTTAAATTGTACTAGTTAAATAAACACCAGTTCTGACAGGTCTTCATTTCCCCTACTTTACATACATCAATAAAAATGTTCAAATGTTCATGTGATGGGTTTCCCGTGTAACAGAAGATGGGCTAAAATAACATTCACTACCTTCTCCGTTTGCATTTCCTATAGTATTCTACAGTCCTCCTTGAGATAGCAAGAAATCACTGGTGTCATTAAAATGAAGGCAAATTTATTATTAGTTCTAACAGACATTTTATTCATGTGTAAATGACAGGATGATAGAATTGTTGTTTGACAGCTTGCTGAGAAAATTGTAGCTTTCATCATCTTAGGTGACAGATTTTTCCTAAAATAAAATGAACACCCATGGAAGAAACTGAAATTAGCTTTAGACAGAGAAAAAATATGACAACTATTCCACTTAACTGAATCAGTTTCTGAGATCTCACAAGCGGCAAAAATGCTTTGGTTCAGAAAAAGCCAAATTCAGACATCACTTGGCAAGCTAAATATTAGAAGTGGGCAAAATACTTGGAGAATTTAAAAGGAAAAGTAGTAAACTCACTTTCAGATTCTTAAAGCTCATTAGTTTACTGAAAACAAACAATTTAATACTTTTTTTTGTCCTTATGTTTGAAAAATTTCACGCAGATGTGATGGGTTTTTTTGGCAGCCTAACTGCAAAAGCTTATTAAGGCTGCTAAGCAACATCTAGTATTTGTTACAGGATTTTGAGTCTTGGATTTGAGAAGAAATACTTTTCTTTTTTAAAAATAAAAACATTGTATAGGTGGTTTTAAATATTTTTAATAGAGACAAGGAAATGCCATGACCTCCCAGAGGATTTGAAAAATAAAGTGCTAACCAACATGGGAAGTACAAGCTTCTCTTTGTGGAAAGAACATTATTGGAAAGTTCTCTTTTCACATGTCAGTCTTGACATGGAGAATAGGAAACATAAGCATTTTTACAGCTGCCAAAAATGAATTGAGGCTGAAGTGCTTTGTTCACAGTAAAAAAAAAAAATAGTTTGACCTTAAGTAAGTCATTACATTCCAAAACAAATGGTTATTTTGCATTTAAATTGAATAGGCTATGAAAAAGAATAGTTTCTGCAAGTACTCCACATCAACATCAATTCAATCTATTCAATTTTTCAATTTGCAAAGGTGAGGAAAATAAAACAGTTTCCCAAAACTAGCTCAGGATCCTCAAAAAAATAAAGAAACCCCACACACCACAACCCAAACCCACAAAAGCCCCCCAACAAGACTTTATCCTGGTTTAGGAGCTTCTAGGTTGTTGTGAGCAAAATCACAACCTTTTTTTCTTCCCCAGGCTTTATACCCAAATGCTACTCTATGGTAAAATGGGAAGTTAAGACATTTCCCAAATTTGTCAGAAATTGAGAACTTCTTTGAGATTCGTTAAGATACTTCTGTAACCACCAAACAATGAATCCAAAGAACATCAAGCATTATTTTATGGTTATTGTATTTTATTTCAGAATACTTACTTTAGTTCATATCAATTAAGACACAAATTTTGATTTATAACTTTATTATATCTTAAAATTTCAGGCCAAGTCTAGGACCCCCAGTCCCATGCTTAATGGCTACCCTTCTCTTTTTTTTGACTTTCTCAGTTGTCTCAGTGATTACATTTTTGTCTTGGACCCTGCTCTGGACTCATAACTACTCTTCTCCAGAAACCAAGCAGAGCAGGACTTAGGGCATAATAAGGGTGCTATTTATCAGGCAGACTCAGTATACCTACACAAAGATAATCAGGCCCTTCAGAAAAATACAGTCACTGCTGTTTTTGTATTAAAACACAAATAGGAGCCACCTGCTGCTATAGTTAGTAGTCTGCTAGAGAGTCTAAATGGCATTTAGACCTGCTCCATCTAAATGAGATTAAGTTTGCATCATTATGTTCTGCTCAGCAGACATCTGGACAAGACTCCTATCCTACCAAAAGGCAGAGGTTAGCTGAAACAACACCTCTGTGACATTTTGCATCTGTTGCTGAATTTCAAAGTTTCTTTCCACATCAGAATTGTAAAGAAGCTGAAATTTGGCTTTTGACAGAAAAAATTCCCAGAGAAAGGATACAGACCTTTCTTGGTGGGAAATTTTGCATATACTTTCAATGCTTTTTTACACCAGGGAAGAAGTTAATAATCCAGGGAAGAAAGAAAAAAAAAAAACAGGCAAAACAGACTTAAAGAAAAGTATGATACAGATCAAGTGAGTGAATTCAGAGGGAATTAACTGATGTGACAAGTCTCACAAAAAGCAAAGATTATTCCCCCCCAGCATGCTCCCTGCCACCCCAAACACTGAATTATGCTTCCTGTTTCAGAGTACAAATACTTCAACTGTCACGTCTAATTTTGTCTTTTCTCCTATTGGCTTTGTTAATCAAGAATATTACCCATTTCAAACAGTGGTTATTTCTTCAACCTGTTAATTATTTCTGACTTGCAGATGGTCTATTATAGAGGCCAATTTCAATATCTGCTAATGTTTAAAATTCAGTGCTATAATGGATGTTGCTTGGCAGGCCAAGAGTCTCAGTGAAATACTGCATATATTTGTTTACTTGAAATATTAAAAACCCCACCCAGTTGTGTTCCAAAATCTGTGTTTAAACAGACTGAAATGCTTGAAGATTT
>Ga0181612_153036_pt1 | contig 11735 bp, 6 predicted proteins | sample HoacroProtozoa21_FD_119630 | JGI IMG/M metagenome (GOLD analysis project Ga0181612, IMG submission 119630) | Hoatzin crop microbial communities from Cojedes, Venezuel. Combined Assembly of Gp0051906, Gp0051904, Gp0051908 | reverse complement strand
GGCCAAAAGGGAAGCAGCAGGCTGAAGCTGAACCGGGCAGTCAGTCTGTTCTTTCATGCCAATTTATGAAATTAAAATAGAAATATCTGAGCCTTTGTAGTTGTAAACAGACTTTTGGAGATCTGCATGTTTTGTTCGTCTGCTTATGGTGCCCCTGTTGTTGCCATCCATTTCAAATTGTTACCAAACAGAACAGCACAGGCAGAGGAGGAAAGGTAGACTGGAGATTGGCATCACGTACTTTTGTTCTTGTAGTCCTGTCAGCCAATAAGCCTTGATTTTGGAGTAGACCATAAAGTATCACTAGATTTTTTTTCCAGTTTCATCCCCAAGAGCTAAGGAGTGATATACCAAGTGGACATAGTAGACACGTGTACTATAGAGGTAGGAAGTAAATACATTCTGAATTTTTGCCTTGCTGCAAAGGTGCTAACAAAATACTCACTTTCTATGCGCTTTGGCCATTCACAGAGCCGACTAATAGCCTGGTCTTTAAAAGGCCTTATGAAACCAAGGACCTAATGGGCCAGTGGGATGTAGTTTGCATTTCACAGCTAAAGTTTGCAATTCGTAGCTGAAAAGACGGAGAATGCATCACTTCCCTTCTTGGCTGTTTATTGCTCAGCCACTTGATCCATTTATCTGGTCAGTGAAAAGTGACAAGACATGACATATCGCCTGCACCTGGCTTGTAGAGTGTGGCCTGTATTTCTCACTTCCTAAGAGACTACTAAACAAGTCTACTTTTCCTTTTTACTGTCTTCACCTTAGCCCAAATGACTGACTTGGCTCAAGTCAGCTTTGTTCACTGTTTGCCCTTGCATAAATTCTGTTGTTATGACATCACAAACGTTAGCTCTTTGCTCCATGGCAATGGCTGAACTTTGCAGAGGGAGGAGTCAGAGGTAGGGAAAACATCTTGAACTCTGGAGGGAGACTATGAGAACTGGAAAAGTGTGCAGGGAGCTGAATACTTAAACAGTCCAGCCTTGAGAGTGGAACAGGTAACTTCGTGCATTGTGGTTGTTTACTTACGTGTTTTATCACTACCTAGGTGGTCTTCTGACTTGCCAGCCTTCTCCCTGTCCATTGGAGCACAAAGACTGAACATCCTGCTTGATCCAACTGGTGGAACAGCTTATATTGCTTATTACTCTCAATAGGCACTGTACCTTAATCTATGGCAGGGTACTACCTCAGATGATTGTCATGGAGAAGTACCCCAGAAGGATAAGAAATTTGCACTAGTTTTTTGCTGACAGTACTGTTCAAATGTGTACAGCCCAAAGCACTGGATACTTCTAGACAAGAGACACCAGGCCACAAACCATTCGATTGCAGCTGATGCTAAGCAAAGGTTTCTAGAGGCTGTGGCTGCTCTAGCAGCAGCTGATACCATTTCACTGTTTAGCTAGACTGAAGGCAAAAAAGTTAAAAGCTGTGTCCTGTGCTGGTACTGTGATTGTTCTTCACTCTTGGGGGTTTTTCTTTTGATTTAGGTTAGACTATAGTTTAAACCCAAGAGCTTGTTTGACCCTGACAGCTTGAGTACAGAGGCAGAGAAAGGCTTGTTGGTTTTAAATGTGAAGAAGCAAACTTTGATCCATTTGCTTGGAAGCCTGTTCTGTTGGGAATGGCAAGAAACCTACCCACAGCTTTCTTCATCTAGGTTTGGCTCAACACCCAGAAGAGAAGAACTGTCTTCTCAATGGAAGACAACAGTGAACCTGAGCAGAGCTCCTGGGCTCATCTGCCTGATGTCTGTCTGAGGCATGTCTTCCGTTGGTTAGGTGACAGGGACAGATCTCAGGCTGCCTTGGTCTGTAAAAAATGGAGTTGGGCCATGTACTCGGGATCCCTCTGGAGAAGCAGAACCATCACATTCTATGGCCGACCATCAAGGGCACACACACTGGAGTTTCAAAGTTCATTGTGGTATGTCAAGAAATTTGGCAAGTATTTGGAGCACCTTGAGATCAAGTTACCAAATCCTTACAATACTGCCTTTACTCAAAAATTTCAAGTGACTATGAGAGGTCTTCTTTCACACCTGTGTAAATGTAACAGTCGCCTAGTATCCCTGAGCATCAAATCCCTGGAACTCGACCGCTTGATCTGGAAAAACGTGGTCAGGGCTAAGTTTATCAAAAACTTAGCTACCTTCCTGAAAAGAATGAGCAAACACCTTGATTATCTCAACATAAAAGGCGCAAGAGCAACCTTGGAAGAAGGCTGTGAGCTTCTGAATTCCCTCAGCTGCTTGACAAGTAAAAGCTTTATATCTGAAATCAATATTGAGGATTTCTTCAGTCTCCACCTACCTGTCTACAGCAGCACCTTGTTCCACCAAACTATGTCCAAGTTCCACAGCCTGGTCATCCTGACTTTCAATTATAACTGCGTATCTGATGAACTGCTGTACATCCTGCGCGAGCACAACGCTCATTCCCTGCACACCTTGAATATCAAATGTCATATCCATGACCCTCACGGGCAAGTGGTCTGGGGAACGTCGTGGGCAAACTTAGTCAAGAAAGCCCCAAAACTGAACGTGAACTTCTTCTTTGAAAGAGTCATGAAGCATGATCACCTAGCCAGGATCCTGCTAGTGGAGATCCCAGTCAGGAGCATCAGTCTACGGAGCTGCTATTTCAGTGACCCAGACTGGACAATGAGGCCTACCCTCACAAACCTTCTCCCAGCCTACTGCCATGTTCTGCAGGTAAGGGAAACAATAGTGACCTCTTACTGCAGTATCACAAAGCTAAGCAAAGTAATTATATAGGCCTTCTGCATAACAACAGTCAGCAACAGGAATTCCTGATCGCTTCAGTTTTATGTTCAGAGGATAATTTTTAGAAGTGAGCCATTCCAGTGTGCCAGCTATAGTCTAGTTCAGGTAATTTTCCTTGTCCAGTTACAAACCCCGTTCTGCTAGTCTTCACTGTCGGGCTGCCCTCAGAAAAAGCTAACACATCCAAAAAATTGATGGTTGTCATGTTAGCTGTGAGCAAAAAGGACCTTTCAGGCAGGAAAATGTGATTTTTGTAAGAAAGCTTTAGGCTTATTCTGGTTAGACACCTTCATGTTTAGTAACTTATAACTTTCTTGTCCTTTCAGATTTTTCTGAACCCCACCCTTTTGCAGGGAGATCTGCATATGAGGAAAATAGTCTGTACACCTTGTTTGCTTACAGAGCTGTAGCGTGCATCAGCCTACGCTGATAGGTTTGCTCCATTTTGGCAATGCACACATCTCTTGCAGCACATGTAAATTAACTGGTGCCCATGTCAAAGCACTTTAGTGTCACCGAGGATGTGTCACCAAAGGTGTACAACAGCTGAGCCATGTAAAAGAGCATCAGGTCTTTGCATGCCTGAGGGAAGCACATGGCCTTATACCAAGACAGTTGCTGACAGCTTTCTTTAGGTTCTGTTGCACTGCAGAGTTTCCAATAAACACCAGAGATCTGTATAGCCTTCTAGAAATTGTATTTGGATGTACTCTCGTATTTGGGATAATTTCCAATATGTCAAATAAGATCATGGCATAAGCTGTGGGTGTAGCCTCTTCTAATAGTAATAGAAGTTGTCTGTCTCAGAATGGTATGTAATGCACAAGGGACTGCCCCATCTTAACGGGAGAGTGAAGATTACTGTAGCATACACTGTTGTCATAATGCAAAGCTGATTCTCTGCTAACGTCCAAGTACAAAATTGATCTGCTGACAGTCACTTCTGTTGGTAAAATTGAGAAACTCTTGTTTATTGATTTCTAGTTATTGTGCTCACAAGTTCTGTTCAGTAGTACTAACAGCTTTCATTCTTTTTCAAGAAACTAACACTTGAATTCAACAATGACCATGAGCCACTGGATGATGAGCTGCTACAGCTCATCTTATCATGCAAGAGGTTGTTATTTCTGAAAGTCTGGGCATTTCTAAGTGTCACCTTTATGGAGAGGCTGCTACAAAACCGTGCAGAAAGGAAATGCATTTTGACTACCATAAAGGTAAGACTTTGTGCTTCAAAACTCCTGTTCCCTTCCTCTCGCCAATATCCAGAGAAAGGTGAGGTCCCCATGCCCATAGAAAGGTCACTTATGGAAATGTTAACATAATTACCTTCCCTATAATATGTTTTAGCATTGTAACAAGCCTGAGAACCACTCACAGAAATGGGGCTTTCCACCCTACTTAGGCACGTATGAAATACTATAAAAGTTTAATTAAACAAGCTTCAACAATTCCACACAAGTCCTTCCTAGACTGGGGTTCCCTCTGTTACTTCTAGTTCAAGCTACGGATTCTCACTCAGCTCCCAGGCCCAGTGCTTACATCTGTGCTTAAACTGAAGCACGTGGGTTGAATCCCACTGAACTGCAGAAAGACAGAAACACATCTCACTTTTTAGGGATGCTGTGTTGAACTGGGGCCAGACGACAACTGTAGTGGGTGTAAAGCATGCTGTCATACTACTTTGTGTGCTGGATTCTGAATTAAGTAGATCCTTCCAGATCTGTGTAAATCCCAGGGATGCACGAGTTCTGGGGGTAAAAGGAACCTTGCTCTTCCCAAAAAATCTTTCACAGATGATGTTTTCAGTCAGTTTGGAGTCAAAACAGTAAAACCTCAAGATTTTACTCAAAACCAAGGAATGTTGCTTCTCTAGATTCCTCATTAGTCACAGAGGCTTCTTGACTTGTTCTTGTCGTGACCTTTAACGGGCTGAGCCTGCTCCATATATCTGACAGACATGACTGTCATTCATGCATACAGGTCAGGATTTACACAGCCCAACAAGAGACCAGCGAGGAGGATCGGCTGTTGTGCAGTATTTACAGGAAGTTCAAATACCTGATTGACTCGGAGCTTAATTATTTTGTCATCACCTACCCTATGGTGTAAAACACGGGGAGAGAGAAGAACATCCAGTGCTATCTGCAAGCAATAAACAGATCCTTTGAAGGGCATTAGTAAGGGGATTTGAATCTTGATAGCAGCACCTCTGAAAGGGAGATGCCATTACAGCAAGAGAGAGGCAAGGGACAATTTTACACTCCATGCATTAAAATGTTGGACTTGGGAACTGGCCTCCTATGTCTCCCGCATCATTTATTCTTGCCCTTGCGTTGTTTTCCCCTCACCAAAACCAAAGGAAACAGTGAGCCCTTTTCCACCCTTACAGGCATCTCTAGTAAAAATAATGCCTTCCACTTTTTTCAGCACTTCTCACTGTAAGGTTTCAAACACCTTACCAATGAAGCCCATCTCACTGTTTTCATTTTACAAATAAGGAAACCGGGACATGGGGTGAGGAAGTGATTAGCCCAAAGGTCAGCCTTTGCTTGATCTTGACTCAAATGCAGTCAGAAGCACTATGCAGTGCATCACTAGTCCCTGCCTCCCATTAAGTTTGATATACACCCTGTGCCTAGTTCTTAACAGCAGAGTTAAAGAACAGAACATACCATGGCTAGCCCTCAGAGTCACCCCTCCCACTTGCCCAGCTTTCCAACAAGTGACTTATGAGGAAACTCCTGCTCTAGTTTCCACAGCTTCTAGACCTTTCAATGGTAAAATATATAACTGGTTGCACACAAGATAAATAACATGGAAGAAGGGACATTTCTTCTTATTCTGGAATTTTATTGCCAAGTGGGAGATTTGATCAGGCTTTCTAAAGCATAAATAGCTGTGAAACAGATAGCCGTTAAGTACTAGGTCTGTTTTAATTACCTTGCACAACTAAAACCAGGATAACATTGAGCCAAACGAATAAAGGTTTGTCAATAAAATTTCAGCAGGAGCTGGCTCTTTGGAGCACCTGCAATCTCCCAGTATGATGGCTTCAGAAGTTGTTAATGTAAACAGACTCTCTCATTTGCATGCAGAGCACTTCATCAATGTACAGTGTATTCTCCTTGATCTGGATCTCCTCCTCCAAGGACAGTTGTCGGCGGCTCAGACCTTTCAGCTCTGTCTCAGCCTGTGCCAGTGAGTCCTTTAATCTAACAGGGAAAATACAGACATTAGTTTAAAACACATGGATAGTTTTTATTTCATATGGGATAGGAATTCTAAGGGGAAAAAAGATGGAAGGGGATTCATGGAGAGAAAACATCCATGCAGCTTCCCTTAAAGGGTCCTGCCTTTAAGGGAAAAGCAATTCCTAATCTTTCAGGGAGAATAGCTGGGATGCAAGGTTACTTTGACTCCTTAAATTAACTCACTAATCTGTACCACATATTTTCCCCTCTTTCATCATTTCCACTTACCTTTGAATATTTTTTGTAATCTCTTGAACTTCACTAATCAGCCTGTATTGCACTGTGTCATAACACAATTCCACATTGGGGCGATGGTTTCTTGCTTCCAAGCGGGTTTGAGCCACTTTAACAGGTCCTTCTTTATCACCAATTGCTTTCTTTAAGGCTGCAATGTTCTTCTCCTGTGAGACAGTCTCATCCATTACCTTAACAAATCCAACAGGAGGAAGTGCTGCACACTGTCTCTTACAATGGGTGAAATCATCAACATCATCTTTAATAGTTATAGTAATAACAACCACAGTAACACTCATTATGTTAAGATGTTATTTCATCAAAGGGTTATTTTCCAAAGGTCAGCCAGGATTAGGATTCCTTCATTGGAAAGCAGGTGGCACTGTTGTGAGTGAAACTGGAGATTTACGCTCAGCAATTAACTTTTAACATTAGCACTCAGTTTTCATGTATCAAATTTCGAGCACATTAACCCTGATTTCATAAGTTATTAGGGTATTACATAACAACCGTCAAAATTCTACAGGATGCCCATGTAACTAAAAATCACAAGGGAAATCCTGACTTTAGTGAAGTCTACAGCAACACTTACATTGAGTGAGTGCTTCCAGAAACTCACCTCTGTAATGGTGCACACAGAGCTGAGAAAATAAAATCTAAGATGACTTTTGGGGGGGGAAGGAGGAAAAGGAAGGAAAATGTGGCAGGGATTGCCAATATTGCAAAGGTAAAATTCTTAAAGCAAAGTAGCTCAAGTGACTGGACTGAGACAACTAGTAGATAACCCAAGCCTATTGTTTCCACTTTTGTGCTGACTGTCCCCTACCACTTACCATTGCAAGGAGCGTCTCTAGCTTGTGCTTGGCATCCTTGACTTCCTTCACCTTATTTCTAAATGCGACATTCACTATCTCACATTGCTTGCGCATGTCATTCGCTGTCTGTGAGAGGATGCCATCAATCAGCGCCCTCAGTGCCAAAGAATTGTTTCTCTGCTTGTCAGCCTTTTCAACATTTATGTTTGAAAAACCTATCCAGTCTTCAGGGGTAACAAAACTGAAAGAGATTCAAAATAAAAGGTCATCAACTGGCACCATGAGACCCTCTGTGATTACTCCACAAAACCGAGAACAAAGCAGTCCTGTTAACTGTATGTCCCAGTGACTGCCAGTTGTGCTGGGAATTCTACAGATACAAAATAAAGGCTCTCTCCGTCACAAACATTTCTGAACAAAGTAGACAAAGATAGGATGGAAATGAATTTGCTAAAGTCAGAGAGCAACTTTGTTATAACTTCCCTTTCCCTGATAAAGCATTAAGCTGTTACGGGGGAAACACAGGTAATAACCACTATTTCTTAAAACACCTTTATTAATTAAGCTGTTATTACTAATATAATTCAGCTGTTACTATTAATAGCAGGTTAATTCACACAAAACATTCACTTCTTCCCTCACACAGTTTACCACCTACAAGATAGTCATTTATTGTTCCTGGTGGAGCAACAGTTGGGAAGCCAGTCCCCAATGTGTATCCCCAGAATTAGAGGCACATATTTGTGCACCAGTGGCTTGCAGACAGGTGTTTGAAAGTTCTTCAGCAGGTTCCTTGTTTCATTAGGTGGACATAAAAAGCTGTAATTGTCATTCGAATATAGCAGCCAACACCATTCTGGGTGTGGTCTGAGTTATACCACCTGTTGTTGATATACGCTAACATACTAGCAGCAATAGCTGTCAGTCTCTTGGTGTTCCAAGCTTGTCAGTTCTCACAGAGCCAATAGTGTCCTTGGGAGACTGTCTCGCACAAACTGCTTTCTCAGTATGTTTCCTCTTCTCAGCCCATTCTTCTGTGGTAGCTATTTCTCCACCTAAACCATTCACACTAACTAACCCACACAGAAGAGGTGCATTTGACAGGCTAATGATCGAGTCAGAAACTGACTCCACACCTCATGTGTCCCAGTCCAGTGTTCTCCCCACTAGGATACTCTGGGAGAGGAAGTTAGATTAATAAATCTATTCTGGGTTTAAGCAAGGTGTGAAATTTTTCTTTAGCTAACTGTGAGCCTCAAAACCTTTCAGTAAACTGCATTTCACTGGAACTGGGAATTATTGTGGCTTATTTCATAGACATATTACACAGATACTAAAGTAATGAACAGAAGTATAAAAAACAATCTACAACAGACAGATTATGGACATATATAGTCTGATTACTTTAATCATGCTATTACTGGAACAGCTCATACTAGCTGTATATAATTATCCTACGTTCACTGAACTAAATTAAACACTTACTTTCCTTCTATTTTCACTGCATTATCAGCATATCTGATATCAGGAGTGTTGTTTGTCAAGCTAGCGCAGTAATCATCAATCATCAAAGCTGTGAACTTGTCCTTCAGATCCACTTCCAGGTTGTATTTTGCTGAACGGTTTAGTCTAGGAGGAGAAACAACCCGACTCTAAGCCAAAGCATAGGCACTCACAGGTGTCCCTAACATGCATGCATACATACATTAGGTAATACAAACGCTATTATGGAACTCTTCATGTATGAACTGTTAGTTGCAAAGTCCCCAAATCTAGAGCATGAAGCTGCCTGCATATAAATTGATGGCACAATTCCCCCTGGAATTAAAGGCACAGGACTGGATCATGAGAAGACCATGTGCAACTACTTTGAGTTCTAACAAACCTCACCATTACTGATCGAATAGTATGAATTAGGACTGACCTCCTGTAACTGTGTAGCACTGAAGGTAGCTTTAGACCTGTGCTCAGCCTGACCTTACAACTTCTCAGGATTATGGCTGTCCTACTTTTCAGATCATCAGTGTTCAGTTATGCTCTTTGCTTCTGCACCTGATTTGCTCATTGGTTTGTTCCAATGTACGTCCAAGCAAAGCAGTAACCCCCTGGAGGACTTCAACTTCCTTCACCAGTTCCTGTTCTACTTCATCATGCACCAAGTCGATCCCAGCTCGCCTCTGCCTAAACAGAAAAGGGAAAAGCCATCAGCCACATTGTTCAAATGCCTGCAGTTAACAGAAGATGATGAAGCCCAGCTTTCCAAACTGAAGGCTTTTTCTTGCCATGCGGGAAGTTTTTCCTCTATGGCCTTGGTTCCCCGGCGTTATAACACCTAAATCAGACTGGGACTCCACTGCAGAGAGGCAGGCCCTAAGTTTGCAGCCTTTTTTGTTATTTGTCAAAGGTTCATTAACTAGATTTTTTTTCTCTCTGAATGCATTTCTTAATCATCTCACCTGTTCAGGAGACACTTTTGGGCAATGATGAGTGGCTCTCTGCAGCTCTCCAAAGATTTTTCCAGCCTAGTCTTGAAAGTCAACAGTACCTCTGTCTCATGAACAATTTGTTCAAGTTTGTTATCTAATTCTTGTTTCCAGAATTTTATTTCTTCCAGTCTTTGTTCTGCAGAATGATAATTGCAAACAGTTATTAATACAAGTCTATCTTACATGCCAGAACACTGTGGATCAGATCTTAGATATAGCTAAAAATAGACTTATTCCGTAGTGGAGGGCATGTAGTGCTGTAGGCTGATGTGTGGACAGTTTTGCAATCCTGTGTGAGGAGGTGTGGTTGGTATAGCTCTCTGAGTGTTTTTGGAGAAGTACTTTATTTGTTATAAAATAAAGAATCTGCCCTAAAATAAGTTTTAAAATATTTTGAATTTTTCCATGAGATCAGAGAGCATGACATTGACATATATTCCTATTCACTATCCATCAATTTTCTAAGTCCATCTTTAACATATAGCTCAAATAACACATCTTGACACTTGCAGAACACATAGGCTTACCTATTTTCTTGCTGACATCACTTTGGGTTTTCCGAGTTGTCTTTTCTATTTCATCCAGCAGCCTCTGACTCTCAGCTATCATGCGCTCTGACCTGGATTTCTGAGATTCTGTACTGGCACACTGCATCTTGTTTGCAATGTGCCATTCTGAGGGATGAGACCTGGGTGGACCTTGCAACAGTCTGGCCATTGTTTTTTGGAAAGTTTCTGGATGTAATGTAGGTCAGTTCTTGCACTGTGGAACCTGAAAAGAGTAATAGCATTCATTATATTGGGCTGCAGAAGCAAGAAGGGAAGACGACAGGTCCACGAGGGTGAGAAAAATTCTTGTCTCTTTTACCTGCAAAATGACACAGGTATGAAAAGACAAGACTTCTTGCTCAAGGCTCCCCAAGACTTTGCTAAGGTACAAGTGAGAGAGTTTGGAGTGGGAGAATGAAGAAACAGAAGAATTTGGTAATGGAAGCTAGGAGGAGAGACAGTAAGAGGCTTGAAAGTGGAACTGAGAGGAAAAGATGAGCTGTCTGCGATAGGAGGGAGAAGAGAAATAAAAGGAGACCTGTGAGGAAGGACAAGATTACTAAATGGGCAATCACAGAAAACTGAGAAAAAGTGAACACATATAAAAGATAAATAGTATCCCACAGGTTGGAGAATTAAACACCTTTTAAGAATATGACTGGAGGGGTGGACGAACTCTAGGTTGTAAAAAAGAAATGTAATGGTCATTAGAAAAAAAAAAAAAAAAAAGAGAAAATAGAACCTGAAAAGCTAATGGAGGAAGTACAGCAGGCAAATAAGGAAATAGAAAAGCCTAGGAAGGGCTAAAGCAGAACAAAGAACAAAGCATACTGGGGACAGTTTAATGCAGAGTGAAACCAATGCCCAAAATATATGCAAACCCACAGCAGTTTGATTATCAGTTTTCTTGTTCTTGCACTATGCTCATCCAATGTTCCTGAGACAACTCCTCACCCCAAATACACACAGCTGCTCCTCAGCAACACGCTGCTTTGCCCACACTCCAGTACAGGTACCCTTAATACAACCCCCCTTCTCCCTCACACACCTCTTGGCTGATACTGCTCCTAGCCTGGACCGCTCCCAAGGTCAAGGATAAGCGCCACGTCCTCAGTTCCCCTTCACTGGGGGTGAGGGGGTTTGTTCCCAACTGTCTTCCACCCTCAATTTCCACAGCAGCAGCACATAGTTTCTTTTTAAAATGTTCAATTAAATATTCCAGGAAGTGGCTCAGGAGAGCATGGAAGGTAAACAAACCGGTTGCTATGGGACCAGCAACACTGCCTCTTAGAACCTTCTGATACTGCACCAGGTGGAAGAAGCACAGCACACACAAGCCAGTGGTGCTTCACCCATTCCCAGCTAAGATCTGTCTGGAAATAAAAACGTATTCTTTGTACATTAATTGAGACAGTTCCCACAGCTTCAGACAGTAATTTTTGATTGATTTATTGCAGAAATGTATAAAGATTGTGAAAGCAAATGATGCCTGCAGCTAGAGCTGGGGCTGCAGCAGCTGCTGTGCCTGTCGGGGGAGCCGGGACAACGCCAGTGGCTGCAGCAGCCGTCGTGCCGGTCGGGGGGGCTGTGACTGCCTGCTGGGC
>Ga0181612_128690_pt1 | contig 11735 bp, 8 predicted proteins | sample HoacroProtozoa21_FD_119630 | JGI IMG/M metagenome (GOLD analysis project Ga0181612, IMG submission 119630) | Hoatzin crop microbial communities from Cojedes, Venezuel. Combined Assembly of Gp0051906, Gp0051904, Gp0051908 | reverse complement strand
TGATTTAAAACATTTATAGGCTAGCAAATTGCTTTTCCTTAAGTAATTTTTAGGCTCACAGCTTTTTCAGTGTTCAAATTATTTTAAATACTTTGTTGTGTAGGAAAGTTTTAGGAATTGTTGACACCTGTGTAATATGAAAATTGCATGATGTTTCTGTCTTTATTGTTTTCATCTGGATACTACTATCACAATATCTTAAATGTATGGTTACAAATGCTTTATAAAAGGTTAAGAAGTTGTGTTTAAGTATTTAAATGGTTATCACAGAATTAGAGGAGTAAATGAAGTGTAAGTGTGTAAAGCATCATTATCAAATTTTTCAGTTATTCTTATAATCATCCAGAGTTCAGCTAAACTGTCTTTAGCATGCTCGTATGATCTATCAGTCCCATACTAAACTTTCTAAACTACTCAGACATGCACATGCAATGTAAATGAGAGGATAAAGTCAGGCTAAAAACTTGCACTGTCTTCATGTAATGAAGCACATAGGCAAGGGAGGGGGCACACAGGCTTGTATCTGCTGTACCCACAGCCACAGAAGCACATGCAGCCATCTCCTTCGTAGAGTGGGGCTTTTCTTCCCACACGTGCCCTGCTGTGAAACTGATCCAGCACTCCTAGTTTCCCGTGTGTTAACTGACTCTTAAAATAGGAAAGCAGAGATTATCTGGAACACATTTTTGTCATTAGGCATAACTGATCATAAATACCAACTTTCTTGAGGAGCGTGTATTAAAAAGAATTCCTACATGTAAGTAATTCTGAAGAGGACAGTGTCTGCCCAGGGGGACATCATACCTTTTGCTCTTGAATATATTGCTTATGCTTATCTTTATGCTTTTAAAGATCATAAGATAGTGCATGTGATATTTCCATCTGTATTCTTAATTTTCCAGATATAATATAATCACCTGAAACTGTTACAGCAAAGAAACAGAATATGTTTTAATTTTTGGATATACTTACTCTAAAAGCTGTGTTTTGGTCATGCAGCCTACTGCTGATTTTAACAATATATATAAATTTTTATATAATAATATTCAATTTTTTATAAACGTTTTGTCTCTATTGCTTATATTTTAATACCACACAACATAGTTAATAGTATGGAAGTGCGTACAGTGTCAAATCATTTTGTGATAACAACTTGCATTTTGCTTGTTACCACAGTTGTCCAATTCACAGTCATGAGGTTCAGAAAAATAATCACTTATAAGTATTTCTATTAAACAATTCTATTTCCTTCTTTTAGGAATGCCAAACTGTTTTCTGAATATTTTTCATAATATTGACAAACAGTGATATATGTGTGCATGTGTGTATGTACTGAACTATAAATCATAAATAAAAAAGTAAAGACAAATAGACCACTGAAGAACTCCAGCAGAAGTGTCATCATCTTTTGAAAGTCTAGAAAGGAAACAATGGTCAGCTAAATTATAGTATAAATACATAAAGAAAAACATTTCTACAAGGTCTAAATTATGTTATTTTAAACAATAAAATATACTGATACTTTTTTTAGTATGCTGCTGAGTAAAATGGCCACATTTTAATCTCATTTCTACATTGTCATTCATTTCTGACAGCTGATATATTAGGACCTGTAAATTAAAGGATGCTAGTAAAGAGAGGTAGGTGAGAAACACAGAACAAGAAAAAATTAATGCTGATTCCATAATGTCTTTGATTTTTCTTAACTTGACCATGGCTTGTCTATTCATGTGTTAAAAGCAGATATATTACAGTTTATTCTTCTATCTCCTCCACTTCAAATCTTAATGTATTTACCTACAGCATCACTATGTTGGTTGGTTTCCAGGCTATTCATTTGCAAAGCACTTTGAGGGATCTTGAATGTGAAAACTGTTACATAAAGCCAAATACTCTTCTGTTTTTAAATGACTCATAAAAATGCCTCCACTTAAAGCACTTGTTTGCATACACAAGTCTGGGTGTGTTTATACATACCCTTTAAACGGAGACATTTCTATGAGACATTTTAAAAGGTGAACAAAATCTGAGTTTATATAGCACTTATCAAGTTTAAGGTATCACAAAGAAATGAATTATGGTGAATGGAGGCAACAGACTTAACAGACAAATGCTCCTAAGAAGGGATGTTGTCGAAAGTGTTATGTGTTATAATGCTGTATTGTGAACAATACCATCTGATTTTTGCTTTTTTTTAGGCTACTGACTGTTCACTAAAGGGACTGGAATAGGACATCTTGCATGAAAGATGGCCCCTTTTCTTTTCCACTCTAGATTTCACTTTCCTAAAAGCCTTTGATGGGGAGGGAAGGCTAGGCTTTGCTCTGGTACGTTAATTTGTCTCAATATATTCACTCCTACTGGTCTACAGTTAGGAGCTGTATGATATTTAGAAGTGGTTGTGTCATAGTAGTGGAAGTCATGTTGGGATATATTTTCACATGTGTGTTATTTTCTGTTGTGATACTATCAAATTCCACAAATTGGACTGCATATTTCTTAAGGTAAAAACTAGGGTCAAGGAGTACAGATTCCATCATTCCTCGTTAATACCAGTTGCTGTTCAGAGACCTTAATTTGAGAAAGACGGTGAAGTCTGTCTCTGTTGAGGATGCCTCTTAAGAGATGATTTCCGTATATGCCAGCACGGTTTTAAGAATGCTAAAGAAAATATTCTTTTTCCCGAGATGTACTACAAGAGGTTAATCATCTCTCATTACTGAAAAGCCTACACTGTTATCAGATAAAACAGGGGTAAAACATGCTGTCTTGGACAATTTGTTTTATTGGATCCTCTTTCCTAATTTCATTGTTCTTTATTGTTTTACCTTGACTGATTTATTTTCTTTTATTCATTGAAACCCGTTGTGAGTGACTGAAATAGCTGCTTTACTAAACACCAGAAGGGGGTTGCATTTCCCCCAGAGATCAAGTGAACTTCATGTCATAGCTTGTTATAGCAATATACTTTTTTGAAATCTTGTAACAAATATTTTACTTCAATTCTTGCTTTGTGCTATGTTTCTTATCTGCTTTGCCCCAGTACAAAAATTGTGAATATCTACAGCAAAATTTGTAAACTGAGTTTTGAGATGCCCTGACCACAGCTTCAAAGTAGGTTCTCCTGTTGCATTTATTGTCTTTTAGTTCCCATTGTCACTTACCAAATGACAGATTTTTCTCCAAACATCTGTCCTCTGGTAGCAGGGTCAGAGGTAGCAGACTATGCAATGCCTTCACCCACAGAAGTTGTCTCTTTTTCGGTTCTTTTTTGTACATTTTCTCTTATAAACCACTGAAAACTTTGACAACAGCATGAAATACGATGGGACTTGTGTGGAATTAGAGAAGCACCTTGAAAATGACTTCAGCTAAAGGAAAACATTTCAAAATAACAAAATGAGTCTCATGGAGTATGTGTTAATGATCTGATGGATTTGATTTGCATATTAAAAAATAATAATGGTAAATAGGGAAATGATACTACTGAAATCCACTCTTGGCTCAAAATACTTAGATAGAAAAGAGAAATTAAACCTAGCTAAATTTAAATAAAACTTGATCGCTTCAACTTTCCTGGCAGTGATGGATATAGCCCTGATTCTGGTCTTTGTCAAAGAAATAAAGCTGTGTTGACACAGCCCAATGAACAGGCTTGACAGACTTGAGTTCATCAGCATCTTTCATGTTGCATTCCAGCAGTAATTATTTATTCCTGTAGAAAGTGACTTCAGTTTTGGTTGGTCCAAGCCTCTCTGAGCACAGAGTGGGAATAAAGCTGGCTTAACCTTGGTTGGACGCTCTCTCAATCGCAAAGATAGTACTGTTCTGTTATTGGTAAATGGAGGGCATTTGGCCAGGCAGAGACTACAGCTACCATGTTGCTGCTCTGCTCATTGCACACCTGCTGGTAGAGCTCACTTTGGGAGCTGTGGGTAGTAGGATCTAGGGAAACTGTGAAACTGCATTGTGGATTTTCTTGGTAACGGACCAACAGCCAGCAGAACGGCCTGGGTCTAACTCTGGTCCTTCAGATGGCAGACTTTGGCAGAACAGATTCTCCTATGAATTTTTTGCTGTCTGGCGTCTCCGCTTGGTTGGGCTGATATAGGAAAATGAGGAATTAATTAAGCGCTAATTAACAGTAACTTGGAAACTTATTGAAGATTCACCTAAAATGTAAGGCATGGCCTTTGGGTGATTTGTTTCATACCATTCTGCCACTTTCTTACCACTTGGTTTTCCCCTTTCTTAACTTATAAGCTATATTTTAGGTCAAAGATTTTACCTTGCTATCATGTATTTTCTCTCTCTAACCACTCATAAATGTTAGGTAACCTACTTCAGACCTAAAGTTGTGCTTTGGCCCGCTGTTGGAAGAATAATTTTCACACGCTATTATACAGATGAATGAGAAAATGAGCGTGAGCGCATCTAAAGAAGGCCATTGAGTGACTCAAAAGCACATGATGTTTCAAATACTTCATTTAATACGTATGTTCATGGAAAGGATATCTCGCTTCTGTCTGTAAGATCGACAACAGCCACACAAACTAGGCAGAAAGAAATAGGTAGGATCCTGCCTGTATTTTTCCAACAGCTGTTTCTGGAAAGTGTGTGGAGTATCTTTCTGTGTAAAAGATAGACATATTTGACCACATACCACTTCACAAGGATGCGTTTTTCTGTGTGAAACTTCAAAATCCTTTCAGACTGTGTCTCTGTGTCCTGAAACCTGGGATTTTACCTGTTGAACTGATTAAACTCTGCTAACACGTGAAAACTGGGTGCTCTCACCAGCTGCAAAGTTGGCGAAAAGCTCTTCTTGACTGCACATACAGATGGATTTCTGGTGTATGTAAATGGATGTATAAAAGAAGGAGTGAGGCCTATAGAAAATGTACTATATAAAAATATTACTATTCATTTTCTATTTTTTATGATAGCATGGTATCTGTTCTCAGTGGTAGAAGTAGAGACTAATTCTGTCCATTTAAAAAGCAGTATTAGTAATAGAGACAAAACCCAACCAAACAAAATTTTGTTAATGTTGGATTCTGAGTGGTCATCCAGATATTTCAGAAGACAAGAATGAACTTTTCAGGTCAATGTAATTGTCATTTCTACAGTGTATAGCTCAAAAGAAAAACAAAATATCAATGTGATTTGTTTGGCCGTGACAGAGAGAGAAGGTGATGGACAAATAGATTGCAGCTTTTTTGTCCTGTATTTCTAAGTTTTATCATAAGCAGTTGTGTTGATTTCTATATGCTCTTTTCTAATTTATCACTTGCCCCCTTACTCTGAGAAAATGATTTTTTATTCAATTACTAGATCAAATAGAAATCAGGAAGAACTCATCAGTGGCCTGCATACAATCTTAACTGTTTAAGGGTAAAAATCTTCTAACTATAAAAGTCTGTATGCTATTTCAATTTGATAGACAATCATATTAGATCATCAGGTAAGTTCCAGAAATGCAAGTGTAAGTGCAAGAGACTTCAGAGTTAGAGAAGCATCTGGTACAGTAGCTTACTCAAGCGTCTAACATTCAGCAAAAGCTGTATGGGGCTTATGGGGACTTCGTTATTATGCGCTGGAAAGGTATTTCACTAAATTTGGTTCCCAAGGCTGTAGAGTGAACTGAGTTGTTTAGACATGAATATGAATGTTCTTCCTGAAGTCGTGACTGGAGAAAGAGAATTGGCTGCCCTTGTACTCGGGCACTTGTTAATAAAAACAATATGTCAAGGTGAATTTCAGTCCAGTAGGCAGAATTGTCAGAGGGTCTTGAGGAAGTATGAAGGAGATGAGTATACAATTTGAGTATGTCAAACGTGAAGTATGCCTCAACAAAGAAATTGCCAAAACAGTGTGTATAGTAATATTTAGTAACTTATTCTGGTGCACCTTGAGATATGTAATCAAAGTTATTTTGTGTGGATGCCCTGGAGTTTACAAAAAGTGCAAGACAGACTGCCTTAAAACACCGTAAGTATCCTCAGAGCAGCTACATAACAGGGCCATACAGGAAGCAGTCACAGACATTTTTTAGTTTTTCATTGTGAAAGTGAAGAAAGTGGAAGCAAACCTTCTGTCCTTCCTAGAAGCTAATAAAAGTGCTTTCAGGTGTTAGGATTACAGATTTCTCTGCTATTTAGCAGTTCTGCTGCATATGCTCCTTCCCAATTACCCATACAGTTCCTGGAGAAGATATCTTCCTCTCAACTGCTAAGCCCGTTACTACCTGTGTCAGGCAAAACTGGTTTGCTAGCATATAACTGTTTGCTTAATAGACCCATTTATTTACTGCCCTTTTTACAAGAATTACTAAGCTTTATAGCTGTAAAGGTATAAGTAAAACAATTTTTTTTTTTGTAAAGAAATCAATTCTTGATTTAAACTTTATTCCAGGAAAATTTAGGAGGAAAATAATTCCTTCTTCATTTACGATTCAGCTATCTCAAAGAATGGTGTCCATCATTCCTTGTTGCATCCACAATTAAATTAAGTTTCCAGGGTGCAGTAGAAAGGGGGGGAGAATCTTTGAAAGGTTTTTCTTAACTGGTTCTGAAGCTCAGTCCTGTTATCTAAACTGAACAGAGAAGAACTGTTATTAACACCTGGACTTTGCATATGTCTATGCAAAATCCAGAGTTCCTAAAGTAGCAATTAAATGGCTTAATGTTGAAAATCTACTAAGCTGAATTCTGAAGCATGTTTCTGAAGGGCAATATTAATTTGTCATGTAGTGGTGATTCGGATTAACTGGAAGTGCATTCATTTTCACACAGTCCCAAAGTCTTAACTCCTTGCACTATAGAAGTTTGTGAGGAATAAAACGTTTTGAAACTAGTGATTCTTTTCTTCCTCCTTTAAGACAAAAGTTACTGAGACACATATAAAAATACCTGTTTATGTATGTGTAAATAAGTATGTTTCAATGGAATGTTCTAAAATTATTCTTGTCTAAATATTGGGTTTTCTCTTCTTTCCTACCTATCCTTTAAGAGCATACTTGCAACTCGGTTATACTCAGGCTGTATGTTCTAATAGAATGTAAGTCCTTAGAGCATTAACAAATCTCTCAGCTTTTAAATGTACTGTGGCCTATTCATTTACAGGGCTACTTCAATATAGCAATAGCTCACTTAGGTTAATGATGGATCATGGTGTGATTCAATTTGCAGAGTGCAGACTTGCCCATCATCCCTTAACTTTTGCATGGGTCGTGTTATCACATCCAAACAGAGATTCATGCCACCCCTTCTTCCAGGAGATACTGCAGTGATTACAGGAAAGCTTGGCATGCTACTACACAAAGACTTTAGGGTTCTGTTGGCTGCTGTTGAATCATTATTTTTGGTTAGGAAAGCGGGAAAGGCTGGGGTTTCTCTGTGACTGTGACACCTTCCTCTTGTGATTCAGCTGGCCATCTGGCTGAGCAGACGGGCTGGACATCAGCAGAAATCAGATCTGCCTCTCTCTTTTGCTACTTGATTTTTTTCTTTTTTTTTGGTGAGGAAAGTTAGCTGACCCTGACCTGCTCTGACAGATTATTTGCAAGTCGAGTGCCTTGTGATCTTTTTTCCTTTTTTCTTCTCAGCTTGAGTATCTAACATGAAAACGGAGCAATTTCCAACAGGAAGAAAACATATCAATACTTATGTACTGACTCTAGGTATTGCACAGGAAAGACTCAGGCTAGCAGCCACATTGAGATGGGAAAAAAGGATATGTTTTCTAGTTGTGAATACACTGCAAGTACCAACATAATAATTTCTTTTTCTAGTGCTGCCACAATGTCATTTACTCTGAAGGATCGTCCTCACTTAGGCACAGCAATTCAAAACAGTCTAAGTGATAGGATAAGAAATGAAATTTGAATGTGCTTGTAAATGCTTGTAAAATGCTCTTAAAGTTTATTTTTACTTCTCATTTTTGGGGATGATCTGAGTTTTCTTGCCTATCACTGCATTTATACTCATTGACCGTCAGGCTGCTCACTGGCCCAGCTGCTGACAAACACTGAATCTTGTTAAATGCTTCCAATAAAACTGTCATAAACCTCACTAGCAATAAACCTTCCTAAATATAAACCACTCCTAGTTAATATATGCTACAGCTAAAACATGAATGGGCAGAGGAATAGTTTCCTTATCTTTTCTTATAGAAAGATATAAGACCTAGGGAAATAGAAAGAATTAACTTTTTTGTTTGCTACCAGCTGCACATGAAACTTAGATAAAGAAGAAATTGCTGTAACAAATAACGCTGTTCTTCAAATGAATTAGATTCATTATAGCTGAATTTAAAGATTCTTCAACAGCTTTTGTCACTAGGGAGAGAGAATGGTTGTACACGGTTTGAGAACACTTTTCTGAGGAAAGCCACTGGTAGTGAAAAATCCAAATGAAAAGCATCTGTTCACATTTTTTTTTCCACTTTCTCAGCTTCTAGGCAGTGACAAATACAACCACAGTCAACAGTGTCCAGTAGCGATTAAATATTTTATAGCATGGGATTTTCTTAAACTTTTCAACTTTTTTTCTCACCCACACATAAAAATTACATTTCCTAAATAGTTTGAATGCTATAGAGGGGGGTAGGTTTCTTAAATCAGACATTAGAAATGGAATTGTATATGATTAAAATAATACTGCTGTGTTGACCTACTGGGCATGGAATAAAGGAAAAAGATGAGCACTTAACAACAAATGAGTAAAGCCATTTCATTTCCTTACAATAGATTTGGCTCTCACTATATAACATTTTTATTCTGCTCTAAAAGCATGACACAAGGACCTCCTGGAAATAGTGCCAAGGATCTCAAAACTGTAAGCAGATATCTAACCTAAAGTAGATTTCCCAGCTGCTAAGAGGTATATACTCACAGTGAAATAGTGAAAAATGGCTTTTGGAATGTTTACTACATTAAAACTCTGAAAAGTTTTGCATATTTTAATTTGCTGAGAGTTGCAGCAAATTTAGGACTCGGAAGTCCCTTGTGATAGTTGCCTAAAGCATTAACAAAAAGAGATTTTTCTCCCTTTTCCCTCCCCTTGCATCAACAGTATAATGATTTTTTGAGGATCAATACTATATTCCTGTGTTTGGAAGCTTAAAGTCATGCAATCTCATTTCTCTCAATTGTTTTTCCCCCTTTAGTATATAGGGCTTACTGAAAATTGAAAGGATATTCAAATTCGCCATTTGCAAAGACCAAAGTCAAAGGTCTTGTTCCTTCCTTCCCAGCTCCCATTTCCAGTGATAAACGTATAAAAAAATTCCAGTGTTTTGATCATATCTAAGAAACATTCAGAATTAGTTCATAATCTGAATCCAAGGACCCATCTTTCAAACTATGCAGACTAATCTCAGGGAACATGTGAACTATAGGCATTTTTTTGCAAGCAAATCAAAGATTGTTGTTCAAACAATAACCATAGTTGTAACTGTTACATAGTAATTTTACAGCAGAGTAATTTTTGTAATGAAACATAAAGGCTTAACATTCCAAGACTTCAAAGTTTTTGTTAATGCTGATAATTGTAGATTAAGTTGTCTGCCAGGTATAATGCATAAGCATGGGATTTTTCCATTTCGTTTTTAATTTTGTCTGTATCTTCAATATATAAATACAATGTGGCTTATCTGCATCACTATGTCCTTATTTTCTTTGCATTGAAAACAGTGCAGTGAAAAAGATGGCCCGAAAAAATTGTTGGTTCTATTGTTCTTTTTCATATAGAGTAATGGAATCCATCCCTAGAAAGAATAAATTCTAAATGTCTCCATGACAAAATATCTACATAGGAATTTGTGAACTACTTTATTTCTTTGTTGTGTGAAAATATGTGGTGAGAATACATACTGAAGTCATTCTTCTTTTTATCGTCTTTGACAGGATAGAGTTAGGGTTCTTGTTCATGTCTTGACATTTTAAATGGAAAAAGAAGATCCTCAGAGGAATTTAGGACCATAACTTCCTTCTGTGGCATTCTACTTCTCAAGTAGGAGCTAAGCGCTCAGATTTCCTTGAGAATTTAAGCTAGAGCATTATATAGGGGCTGAACCTAGATGAGAAGTAATGCAGAGCAAGAAACTATGCTTTCTATGTCAAGCACAAAGTGTAAAGCTTTTCCTTTGGGAGCTATCCAATACCTCTTGCCTGTGTGTTACCTAAATACCCATAGACATGTAAACTTACCTGTCACGAGTGTTAAGCTCGTTAGATCTACTGTGAGACAGAACACCTAACAGGAAAAAAAAAAATAAAAATCTGCTCACAGCTTCTCCTGGAGTTTGCTTTATATCATGTATGTTTTATTCTATGAAGAGAAGACTTTTCAAACTTTGGTGAACTTAGTTTAGAATTATAACATGGGGCCTTTTTGTCCAATTCATTTCAAATTACAGGGACAATGTTTGTTTTCTGCCTCAGATATAATTTAACAATTCCAAGATAAACTTGGTACATTGGTATCTTGGTAAAGTGAATGGATAAGAGAGAAAATAATTGGCCTTATTTCAGTAACAGTAGTAGTTTTCTGATGACTGCTGTGATTATATCGTTTTACCTCAATTTACTTATTTATTTATGTATTATGGGAGGCTAGTCAGCAACTAATGCTGTAGGTACTATAAATTAATGTGGATCAGCTTATTTTTAACACCAGGCAGCTAATCCTGATGCCCTGTGCATCCATGTTGTAAGCAACAATTTCTACATTTGAAATTTTTATCATTAGTTTTTATCCTCCTGTTAAAGTTAAGTTACCCAACCGCAGCAGTAACTGTTGGCATGATGAGATACTTAAAAAAAGAAAATTGAAAAAATGAAGTCATAAATCTAGGAGGTTTGAATGTTATATAATAATACAAAATATATGTCCAGATGTGATTGTCCAACTTTGATAGATGGGGATATTAAAAGAGAGATGTTGTGAATTATAGAGAATGAGTCAGTTTTGTCAGTCTCAGGATGAGCTGTAGAAGCTCTGGTCAAAACCTTCCTGACAGAAATTTTTTCTAGTGAGAAATTGATTTTCAGCTGAAGAAAACATTTTGCAAACAGATTTGCTCTCATGAAGGAAGATTTAAAACAAATAAATAGTTGAAACAAAATATTCCCCAGACAAATGCATGAAAAGGGAAAGCATTTAAGTCAGAAAGATTGTATGATGTTGAAGTGGTTGCCTTGTGCTCCTTCTCACTGAAAGACAGAAACACTGCATTTCCCCCCCACATAATTCTTCATGGCCTTGATAATGTTATTCGCTAAGGAAAGTTTTGGTTGGTGTAACAGCATGGGGGAATACAGTAAACAGGAGCAGATAAAAGTCCCATTAAAACAAGAGGAAAACTATAAATCTTGAACTCCCCCTATCATATGACAGCAAGGAAATACTCCAGCTGAGCAGGGAGGTGATTCTGCCCCTTTACTCCACTCTTGTGAGACCCCACCTGGAGTACTGCGTCCAGCTCTGGAGCCGCCAACATAAGAAGGGTATGGATGTGTTGGAGCAGGTCCACAAGAGTGCCACGGAGATGATCAGAGGGCTGGAGGACCTCTCCTATGAGGACAGGCTGAGGGAGTTGGGGCTGTTCAGCCTGGAGGAGAGAAGGCTCCAGGGTGACCTTATAGCAGCCTTCCAGCACCTGAAGGGGGCCTACAGGAAGGATGAAGAGGGACTTTTTACAAGGGTGTGTAGTGATAGGACAAGGGGCAATGG
>Ga0181612_127073_pt1 | contig 11735 bp, 9 predicted proteins | sample HoacroProtozoa21_FD_119630 | JGI IMG/M metagenome (GOLD analysis project Ga0181612, IMG submission 119630) | Hoatzin crop microbial communities from Cojedes, Venezuel. Combined Assembly of Gp0051906, Gp0051904, Gp0051908 | reverse complement strand
CTCTGTGGGCACAGCACACACTTGTCTTGAATGAAGCAGCTTGCCTCGCTTGTTCCCCACAGTCAACTATTTTGTCTTCCCAATACACCTGGTACTCACTTAATAACTCTTACAGTCACTTTATTCAAAAAAGGATTGTCCTTTTATCTCTTGAGGGACTTTACTCACTACCTGATTTCCTATTTACTTTTTCAGTTCTCAATATTTTCTTTTGTTCTACAGGTCTTCTTTAGAATTTTGTCTTTTTGACTATGAAATTTTAAATTCAAAATCTCATTTTTTCTCTCTCATTAAATACACTTTCTATAACATCTTTCATTTGTTTGTTTGTTCTCCTTAGTTTGCTTTTTGAGCATTCTATACTCCAGACATTCACAATCATCTGATATTTTACTTTTATTGCTGATCTAATTGTATTTTTTTGCCAGTTATAATTCCATAAATTTTTTTAAGGATTACCTCAAAAAAATGAGAATGCAGTATTATGTGTTCTCCATTTCAAATATAAGGCAACTAAATTCTAACCAGTCTTCCCTATTACACACCTCTTTTACACTTCACTAAATGATGTACTGCTCTCTGTGTTCATATCTCACAGGCAGCGTTAATATTTATTCATTCATTTGCGCACTGGCAGGCATCCTTTACCAAATGTATTAGTGCTAGTTCAAGAAGCAAGCACTCCCAGCTGTTTGCTGCCTCTTCCTTCACCTTGAGGTTACTGCCCTTTCTGCAGAGCTGAAAAATGGAGCCAGTACACACAATTCATCACCACAGGGCAAAATCAGAAGACTTTTCCTCTCAGGCAGATTAAAATAAGACACTGCTCTTTGCACGGAAGTACGTGTACATGGTCGTCCCCAGCACTCCATGGGACTGAAGGAGTAGGCAGCTGAAGGGAGGCAATTCCTGCACTCATTTCTGAAATGAACACGAGACAACGCCCCATGTCAGTTATTTCTGATACTGAAAACACATTATTTCAGTTCCAGTTTCAATATGACTTCTAACAGCTTTTTAGGGGTGCACTTTTTTTTAAAGCAAAGCACCTGAACGTGTAATTTTGCATTCAAATCCCACCGTGCAGTTGGCTCTGGAAGACGAGAGGCTCGGCAATGTCCTGCTCATCAGCATCCCACGCTCTCCGCACCAACCCAACTGGCTGGCACTGCTGGCGCGCTCCTGTGGCCTTGGCTCCACACCCAGGGCATGGATGGCTTCAGCCTCAAGGCTGAGGCAGTGACAACTTTCGTAAATAGCAACCGTAATTCATTAAAATGTTCATAGAAATAAACAGTTCTAATAGTGGGGAATGATTCCTTTGGGGCAACAGTTAGACTAAAAAGATAAGAAAAATCTGAATAAAGAGACTAGCAGCGTGACGCACTCTATTGACATTGCAAAAGGAAAAAAGTCAAAGAGATTTTATTACCCAATACATAGGAGAATGTAATAATAACTAATTCTGCTAAGGGAACAAGCAGGAAAGACACAGAGCAGTACATTCTTCTAAAAATATGCAGCATTTGTCAAGGTGAATTTAACTGTAGAGCTCAGAAAAAAGAATGCACTGTTCTGGATCAAAATTGTTTTCTAACAACCATTTTTACCAACAAATTACAGTGCTCTTGACTTTACAAAACAGCAGTCCTCCAGAAGCAAACAGGTTCGGATCCAGCCTGACTTCCTATTTGTATCAATCATGGGATATGCTCTAAAGAGCGAGTATCTATTTCCTGGAAGTAGGCAACTGGCTTCTATTTCCAAATGTTCTGAAGAGTACGTGCTTTTTGCATTATTACAGCTTTGCAAATGTAAACAAACAAATCTTATTTTAAATTTGATGTAATTATACAATATAACATATGCAATACTTCTGCTATAAAATACTATGTATTTTTCTATCACACGTGGCATTCTACTCAATGTTGAATAAACATAAGAAATTATTATCATATATTTATAATGAATAACAGAAGCTTTCAAATACTAACTTCTTGAAACTTGGCAAAAATTTCCTCCATTACCTGTCCTCCATAATAAAATTCCTCAGAATCATTATCTCCTTCAGAGTCTTCTTCAACTGTGCTGTTGTGCCGTGACTCCTTAAAGGAAAAGGAAAGTTAACGGTGATACAAGTGACACGCTTATCTTGCACTTATAGTTCCAATTATAACTACAGGAGTTACGTTTTTACAAATAAGCTCATAGTACCTTTCATTAAGAAATCTTTTAGTATAATTTTTCCAGAAGAGTACTAAGGGCTTGTTTTAACAACAGTGAAATATCAGACCAAACAAGCACCTACTAACTGCATAGATGAAAATACAAATATATGTTGAAAGAAACAATAGTTTGTCTGGCTACAGACAGAGTGTGGTTTTTTAAGGAACTGGGGAATTCAGTAGACTACATGGGGACACTTCACCCCATGTTTTTGCTAAACAAAGCATAATTTACCCATCAAGACAGGTTCTGGACTTAATTCATTTGGTGTTTCAGTGATCTAATAAAATTTTAATTTGCTTTATTCTGGTCAATCAGTTCTAATAGTTTAAGGGAGTAATTGAGTCTGACCATGAGGTCTCTTGAGTTCCTTTCCATGAAAACCTGACACATTGCTGCTTAATCATTATTTTCAACAAAAGTACCAGCCTGTTGCCAGCAAAGTTCAAACTTAATTTTCTGACTAGCTCTGTTCTGAGACTTTGAAAATGAAGGATTAGAAAGTACTATGACTACCCAAGTAAAACCTGCTCTAAATGGGCTGCTCTGTGAATAATTGCACTTGAGCAAATAGAACTGAAGCTGACACAGACTGCAACTCAGCATGAGCTGAAGTGTTATATTCTGCTTCCCACCAATGGAACCTTTACTTATAATTATGTAATTGCATGAAGGTATTAATTCTTGTTTCCCACAATCCATGTGTTATTTCTAGGCCCTACACTGACAACGCTCCCCTAAAAAACACCTGATAAAAACATAACTCTTCATTTCAACCTGAACATTATGTACTTACTGCTTATTTTGTATTTATGTCCTGCACAGAGATGCCATAATGGAATAGAAATCAGATGTATGCATCAAAGACTAGGAGTTATCCCTAACTCTCATATATTCATAAAAGCCCAATATACCTTATCATTAATTTCTATGGTCAGACATTCTAAACCTATTTCCCTACCTTTGCCTCTAAATTCCTGCTCTATTCACTGCATGTATACAAAGAACAAAAATTGTATTATTTCAGCCAATTTCACGGCAATTTTCTACAACACATAAAAATAATTTCTGCTTCTAATTCACTGAAAAGAAACAGTGACTCTCGTCATCTTGGCTTTGTAATAACTTTAGCTCAGGCGGAAGTCTGTGCTAAAACAAAACTCAACTACAAAAATTAAACACAAACCAAAGAGAAATGAAACTCTAGCAATAGAATAGTGGCAAACCCACCCTATCCTAACCAAAACTCTAATTGTCTAGCCAACAGAAATAGTCAGTGTTACATTTTTAAAAAGGGAGGTGTCAGTATTTTCATATTTAAGTACCTTGTTCAGCTATAAACAAAAGAAAAGCTCAGACTGTGTCCCACAGATGCTAACTATGTTTCAGGCTTTTAATCAAATGGGTAAATTCTTCCTGCATTTGAATTTCTAACATTTACCGACACTGAATACTATGATGAGGCAGTAGAAGCACAGTACTTCCAGTGCAGCTTTTTACATCAAATCAGGTTCCGTCTACTAAAAAATCAACCATACACATTAGCACACCTGGGCATACTTATCTCCCCTTTCCAGGATCAAATACAGATCAGAGCACAATAAGCAGTTGTCAAGAAACTGAGCAGTCACCCTTACCAAAGGAAGCCTTTAAGTCAAGCACCTGAATTCTTGACACAGTGCTCAATTTCTTGCTTGGGGTAGGAGCCCATGTGGTGTTTTCTTTGAGCCCATAACACTGTCAAGCCCTTGCAGACTCCACGTTAGCACCACTTCTTGCTTGAGTTAATGTCTCAGTTAGCCTGGGCATGGACCCATGCCAGAGGTTCAGGACAAAGGCAGCTGTGACTGGAAGGCCTTAATACTCCAGACACTATTTATGGCAAAGAGAGTCATGCAGAGGTCCAGAGACTCCATCGGGGCCACTGTAGGCCACGTGAAGAAGAAGTGAGCTAACAAATGGGATGTGGTCCTATGTGCAGGAGGAGGCTAGCAGGTAATGGCATCATGATCTACTTCTCCATGAAAGCTGTATTTTTAGGGCAAACAGGGTCTATACCACTGTTAAGCAAAAAATGAAATAAATGCCAAAACTGTGTTTCCTAAGATGGGAGCACCTCTATCCTAACTAAGCAATTCACTGGTTAATCCACATATGAAACCCAGAGAACTATGCTCATCTTCTAAAATGTGTAAATGTGTACAGTTTGCATAAGCACACATTTGATAGGAAATCTATGGTAAACATTGGTATTTTATTCTTAACTGTTGTTTCTTAAAATAATTTACGTTAAAATACGAACACAAGAAATACATACCTCTCCATTCTCCCTCTGTAATTTTGATTTTATGGATAAGCAATAGTTGACATCACTGGTTTTTCTTAATTCTTAAAAGAAAAGGGAAAATAGGGAATATCTGTGAAAAATGTGAAACAATTTTGTATACGCAGACTTGAGATACTCAGTTGCAGTAGTAGAGCAAATAAGGAACAAAAAGGTACAGATGTGAGAAGCATCAAAGAGTTTACAATACAGCAGTCTAAAATCAAGAAGCCCCTCTGTCTCAGAAGACTCATAATTTTAACTGTGAAATGAAACTCAGCTGATCCATGTAGAATTTTTGTTTTTCCCAATCCGTGATTTACAATTTAGTGTCTTTCATTAATTTTGTATACTTCATAAAAGAATGAAAAATCAAAACCCCTCAGCAAAATTAAATCAGATAGTTTTCTATACAAAACATAGGTTTTTATTCTATTTTAAATGACAGGCTTTATTTCTTTCTAAATTACAGAAATATTTGCACGTAAAATTTATCTTAAACTTCTGACTTATAATGGCTAGCTTTTGTCTGGGTGCCGCAGCACAAACTTCAGTAAAATTATTCTTGATTTACATCAGTTTAAATGAAATCAGAGGCTGAAGATCATATTGGCTTTCCTGTGGAATTCAAAGCAATTCTGTGTTACGCAAAAGAAGCCCTAAAGCATTGTAATAATAATAAAAAGACTGCAAAGTCAAGTGTTCCTATCTGAAGAACTGCCAGAATTAAGACTGCTCTATGCAGTTTCTCCTGCAGCCTTAAATCATCAGGGAATTTGGCTGCTAAAATCTAGAAAGTCGCTATTGAGTATGCACAAATCCTGATTGTATTTTATATAAATGTGCCTATATGTCTGTAAAGCATACCCTTTCATGTATCAAATACTTTTTGAAAATATGGAAATTATTCCAAATGAGAGGTTCCCAAAAACACTAGGAAAAAATATACTTTTTTTCTATAGTCTTATTTAGTGAAACAGCTGAACCATTTTGTTTGAAATTTCCTGAAATAATTCACCAGAGGCAACTGTAGTTACAGGCTGTTTTATCCCCAATGGTGAAGATTTAGTGAAGTTTTAAGCAAGTGAGCATGAAAACTTATAATTGGGAAGTATTAAGCACCTCTAACTGTATTCAAGGAGAATTGCTTTCGCACAGATTGCAAGACATTAAAAGAATAAAATACATTCTGCCTACACAATCGTGTTGATCCACAAAAGAAATATTTTAATTTCTTCTATTCTGAAATGCAGGACAACAGCAAGACTGTGAGAAAACAGCAAACTGTACAGCTGCACACATTAACATCTAACCCTTGAAGTTCAGGCAAGATGTTGTCTTTCCTCACAAAATATCAACTTGATATAACACTCAGGACGTAAGATTACCTGTAGCAATCTGGTGGAAAATTACTGGAATTGGCTCTGTTGTAACTAACACATCTTCATCGTTATCAGAACTGGAAACATAAGTGTTATCTATGAAAGAAAAATGTCTTGCATGGTGAAGTCCAGTTGTGCTCTGCCAGCCCCTTCCCACATTGCCCATCCCACCCCTGTACCCCAAGAAAATACTCCCCAGATGTCTGGGGAAGCCAACCACTGTGATCTTCCGGGTGTGCTTTTTTTCCCGTCAGATTGCCAACAAAAAGAAAAATACGAACAGGATGGAAGATTCGGACCCGAATTTTATACAAGCAAACCCCTGGAGTCCAATGTCATGGCCTTCATGAATCACACTAAGTGCTGCTCTGAACCACCCCACAAGGCTTAGGGGGATTTGAGCGAACCCTTTCCAAAATGAAGACTTGTTCTATGCTTTTTGCTACGCCTGACACTAAAACTCGAGCTAGATCTGCTGTGCAGAGTGAAGGCTGCATTCAGAGCTGGGTGTTAACAGCCCATTATGCAAAATACCTGTGCCTCATTTTGCCTAGTCACATCAAGGCTGTTCAAGTATCGTCTAATCAGTGGATAACCTTTCTTGAGCCTCATTCAGGAACAAAAAAAAATTCCTCCCTCTTAACAAAAACATTAAGTATGGATATGAATATGGAAAGTCTATCCCAAATTCTCTTGCAAAATGTGGGGAATTAAGCTGAGGAGTGTGCATATTGTGTTTTTGTTTTGGTTTCTTTTTTTGCTTTCCAACCAATTGTTTAGTAACAACACACAAGGAGCAGCAAGTTTTTATGTAGTATCTGCAGAAGCTAATTTTGCATGAATTGCTGAACTGCCTGTGAAAGTAATAATATTTTGTTTTCTACTGATCTGGGCTGAATTGAAACTTATGCTCTACAGTAGAAATGCTGACAAGATAATCACAGATAAAAGAGACAAATAAGAGAATTGAAACAAGGACTTGATCTATCATAATTCCGAATACTCTGTTCCCACAGCAGCAAAGTGTGTGAAGCCACATGTAATTTTAAGTATACTGCTGCAGTCTCAAAGCCTCTGACCAGAGGGATTCCAGCAAAATGTTAAAAGATGTTAACATCAATTGAACTGTAAATTCAGCAATATTGTCCTTCGCATTAGAGAGGTTCGTAGCAGCCTGCATGAAGACGAAGCCCCTTCCTCGCACGGATGTGCCATGCTGCCGTTGGAGACTGGCAGCTGCACCGGCGCGGGGGGCTTTCCCAGCCCGCCACCTGTGAAACAGCCTTTCTGCCACATTCACACACACCTACCGGGTCTGACACCACCTCGCACCTTCGCCTACTTCCACCCCTGCGCTGTCCCACAAGGTAATCTGAGTGATTAGCGCCCAGCTCAACATGCACAGATTGCGAGCAGGCGATTGCTGCGGGAGGCTGACACCGCTTTCCCCGGAGCACTGCGCTCCAGTGGGCACAGCAACCTGCTCCATCAGCGCAGTCGGTATCTGCTCAGCTACACGCCTGGCAGAGGGATACATTTTAGAGCCACGGCATCGTGCGAATAAAATGAGGTTCCTCCAGCCACCTGCCAGCATTCACTCCTTCTCCCACTTCTGTCTATCAGCAGGACAGGCTGCGAACTGTGCCTCCAGGACAGCTACCTCACCCTCTCCATGAACCCCTGCCTTGGCTACATCTGCATGCTCCACCTTGCTGCCATCTTTTCAGTGTCAGCCTCACCACGCTGGATGGCTCTGGCATATACAACACTGGCCCATTCCTTTCCCAAGTTTGGGAGTGTAATTTGCTGCTATGGAGTCTAATCAGCTGCAATAACAGCGGCCACCATCTGGCTGTAAATATACCTAACACCATGTATTTGGATGGGAGAAAGGAAATCCACGTGCTAGAACTTCTTGCTGTATGGAAAAGTAGGAAAACAACAATATGTGCTGTACAGAATAGATATTTACCAAGATATACATATATGGGAAAAAGGACTGATCATTTACAGGTTTTATAGATTTCAATTACATTTTTAGGCCCATTGTCATTCTTTCTTGGCAGCTGGATAATATGATTTTCACTGCCAAGTTTTTGTTTTCCTTTTCTATTTGGCAGCCGTTAGGATTTTTTTCTTTCCTTCCACCAGTCTAATGAATCTTGAAATTCAGATACTGGTTTTGGTTCGCTTTCTTCAACATCCAATTTCTAACACACTACACCCAGGACCACCTCTCCCCTTATGCAAAGGACCTAGTGCCTGGACCTTGTGGAGGGATGCAGCAAACCACTCACTGCCAAACTGGTTCTCTCCGTCTCTGCTGCACTCTAGTGAGGTCTAACAAAACCACGTTTCTGTTAACATGTGTGGAACTCACAAATCACTGGGATAAAAGACTACAGCGGCTCTACAAATTTACGGCAGCCAACACATATCACTCTGAACATATACTCATTAGCAAAATGCCTGCTGCTGTAGTGGTTCTCATAGGAGTCATGATGCACTCATATTAATGGGACTTTACTCATTGATGTTATATTCTATAACTGCTGCTTAGGAGCATTATTTTTCCCCAGTTGTGTCAAAGTTATGAGAAAATAGTCACAGAGATATTTTGCTGGAACTGTTATTATCTGCCTCTAAAATTTTCAGTGATATTTTCACAATTTCAGCAATGTATATATAACTTTGAGACATTACTCTCTCAACACTATTCCTATTAAGTTATTCAGTGTGCCTTTGTGAGCATATTTTTAGATTTTGCTCGTAATTATGAAACTTTTGAACACCTTCCATTGTCAAAAGTTGTCATGTCATATTACAGTTCCCACAGGTATGCTTTAATGCTCAGCTGTTTGCAATCTTTTGGTGCTTTATGAAGCAATTCAGCAACAGCTAGGCACTGTTATCAGGGCCAAAGTGGTGATGCTGCATACACAACAGCAATGCAGGGAGCTAGAGAATATGCCATACTCAAAACTCTTCTGAGAATATCTAGAATTTACTTGTGGTGGTATCATTTTTTGCTGAATGAACATCATTATGTGTAGTAACTTAATCTTTTCTATTTTCATATATTTATTACATGCATTAGCAATTCATCTGATGATCAACTCTGACAGCCTTCTCTTAGATTCCCAAATTTGATCCATTGTGTATTACACACTCTTAATCTCCAGATAACACAACGTGAGTATAGCTACACATTAACGGACTTAAACCTTGACCTGTAAAGACTCATCCTGTGAGAAATTTAATTTGATCAGCACATGTTGCTCTGAACTCTATCATCTAGCAGCAATACTCGAAGATCGTCTTCCAGTTGAGGAGGACATCAGCACAGAGCTTCCCAGACTTGGCACCATCGCACCCTGACATGTCCCTGAAACATCCTTTAAAATACATGCCAGAGAAGAGAGCTGTCATCAGCAGTAATGTTAAGTTAGAGATTTAGGACAAAGAGAGTCAAACGAGTATTTTTAGGACCAAAGCTGTAAAACGGCAAAGAGTCATTGTCATTCCTAACACAATAAACACCTCTTCTTCACAAAGCAAACACAGACACTGCAAAAGCCTGAGATATGAATGAAATCAGCTTTTCCAAAGCCCTGATCAGTAAACAGGTGCAGCTGGTTTACACCCTCCTCACCAAGTTAGCTACAGCGTAAAATGTTCACATTCTATCTGGTTTTAAAATACAGGGGGTGATGGCAGAGAATATTCATTGGGTTTTAGAGCCACCAAAGTCACTCAGGCTTGTAGGCCATCAGAGCATGCTGCAAATAGCATCCGTAAGGGACGCTTGAGGTCTTTCAGACAGAAGTTTGCCAGGAGATGAGATCTCGTGCTGTGGAAGCAACTGGCTGGTGCAGTGCCCCAAGCTTGCTGCTTAGTTAGGGGTTTCCAGAGATCAAGTTTTGTGTCTTCTTAACATCTTAATCCCTGAAATGAACATCTTAATCCCTGAAATGAATAAATCAATTGCTGACATTTAATAAAACAATCTGATAATAACATGCAATGCAGATTTTTTTTTGACCTATTTGTCCCCCCTTTCATTGTCAGCTCAATGTTGTAACCAGTAAATCAATTTATCACTAGTATGACTGTGTATTTCATGAATCTCCGCTTCTCCCCTTACTACATGTCGAATAGATTATTAGTAGCATAGTTTTCACTCCAGTTTGTACTGGTAAAAAAAAAAAATCATAAAGGTTGTTAGATTCTTTCCATTGTATTTAGCATCACGGATGATCCCATTGTATTTAACATCACTGCTGATGCCAATTTCAACAGACACAGTCTACCGCTTATCAGTGAAGAAGATACTCACTTCTTTAGAGATTCTAAAAGAAACAAGAAATATTTCTTCTAGAAATATTACAGAGATGTTATGCATAAAGATCAAATAAGGCCAAAATAATAAGGGTTTAATAGCATTGATGGTACTTACACTACTGAATACTCCCAGGGGCAAAATAGACAACATGGTGCAATCCAACAGTACTGCCATGTACCTTCACTTGCACAGCACCCGTTCCCCTCTCCTGCTTCCGCTAACCTCTGTGCCACCTGAAGTACCTGTGCAGTCTCTTCATGAAGGGAATCAGGGAAACAAGCTAGCTGAAAACTAGCTTTTGCTTTGTTGTCTTTCATATGAATAATTCCCCTTGTCTAGACTGGCCGCACAGTTACACACATGCTTTTGCCAGCCTGGCTCAGAGCGTGACAGGGAGGCAGCACTGAGCGGCTGGGAACAGTTTGGCAAGCTTACTTTACTAAGGACAAACCTGTACACAAACCCTTGACTCCAACTGACCCTGAGAAGCATCAACGCACAGTCCACAAGCTTAACTTGAAGAACCTGAGTAGTGTCATTAAGGCCTAATGCAGAAATGCTTTGCTGGCCCTGTGCCAGGCTGCTCAGCCTGGTGAAAGACCAAGCTTTATCTGCCCTGCCAAGGGGCACTTGGGTGCTTTCTCACTCCTGTCGCTGTTGCCTCCAGACCGAGAGAGCATCACAAGCTCCGGTCTCTGTAAACTTGTGAACTGCGTTTTCTCACCCTGACCCAGCTGACAAATGACACCTGAAAAGGAGAAATGACTGTGAAAATAATCTAACTAATGGAAAATATTTAGCACAAGGATGCATCTGGAAGACATCAACATCCTTTCAGATATTCTCATGTGAATATAGCAAACTGTGGTAGCATTCATACTTCTGTCATGCACAAGAATGTTGCACTATACCTGGGTAGTCCTGAGAGACATGCACTGAATAGGATACACTGTAAAAAGAAAAAAAAAGAAACAGTAGCATTAACAACAACAACATTAACTGCTGGCATGACATTTTCTTTTTGCTCCTGTCTTATTTTATGCTTGTTTATAGGTTCCTGACAGTTTCCAGGACAGAAGGTAACGGCTATTTTGACGGCTTTTGAAGTGCTCAGCTGAAAAATAAAGCATCATGCCCATTTCGAAAGCTTATGTCACTAAATCGGAGCATCCCGATTTGAACCTTCTTAAAAATAATATCAAGACTTCATTACCTTCAGTTTAGAGTAATATTTCACAATATCTGCAGTTATTCTTAAAAAAAAAAAGTTGTTCTTTGAACACCAGAACTAGAAAAGCACAGTTTTGCCTGCACCTGGTTTCTGCGGTTGATTCCAGACTCAGTGGCTTCGGAAGTGTTTGGGTTTCGGCTGCCGCCAGTAACAAAAGCGCCACGCGGCCGCCCCTCCCCCTGCCAGGGTGTGGAGGAGAATGGAAAGAAAGAGGCAGAAACCGGTGGGTCG
>Ga0181612_177714_pt1 | contig 11736 bp, 6 predicted proteins | sample HoacroProtozoa21_FD_119630 | JGI IMG/M metagenome (GOLD analysis project Ga0181612, IMG submission 119630) | Hoatzin crop microbial communities from Cojedes, Venezuel. Combined Assembly of Gp0051906, Gp0051904, Gp0051908 | reverse complement strand
TTTTTTTTAACCAACTATTAGTTGCTTTTACAGTATCACTAATAATAGTAATTACAGGGTTATTAACAATCTTCTGAAATAAACAGATCTGATTATCTTCTCCAGGGTGTTCCAGCCATCCTTGGTTATTTTTAAACTTCCTGACTTAGATCATGTTAAGAAATTAGTTTCTTTTTATTTCTCTGTGTGAACAGTAGAAAAGATCTCCCTATCTTCAGGCCTCCAGCTTCTACCCCTCCTGTTCATGATAATCTGTAACATACGCTCACAGCAAAACAAAGTAGGAGAAGGAAAATAGAGTCCATATCAGTAACTAGACCTGAGAGGTACATTTTGTCCAGTTTTAGAGCCCACATGAGCACTTAATTTATAGATTGGAAAAAGACTCATAGCTTTTAATGTTTCAATTTCTTGAACATCAGGAAAATACATGATTTGCATACCCTTAAAGGAAGAACAAGGTGAAAATTTTTTAATGGGGAATTACTTGTAAAGTACTAGTATCTAACTGGTGAAATAGAAGAGTTCAGAATTGCTTTTTCTTTTAGGTAACATTCCCAGCGTAAAACAAAAAATGCTGCCAAAGTTTGCAAAACTCTCACATTGAAAATGGACACACTGTGTTCTTCGGTGTTTTTTTCACATCATCAGATAACGACCAAAGTCTCTAAAATTTAAAAGTCTGTCAGACCAAAACGAATGAATCTAAAAAAAAAAATACTAGTAAGAATATCTAGAGTTAAAAGAACATCCCAAAGAGTGATAACGTGGTATTCGGGGAATTTATTATTTAGGTCCACAGCTGTTGGCCTGCTATTCAGCTGAGCTGTACGTTGCTCATATACATTTCATGACAGGAGCATTTCATTCTCATGAGTGGAAAGTCCATGAGAGTTTGGCCCAGACTGCACCAATGTAAAACAGAACTCCTCTGTGTTGAGCTGCATATTTCTGGATTCAGCTTAATTAACTTTGCTGACACAAATCCAAGTTTTTGGTGAATGTCCGTCAACCTCAGAGGAATTTCATCCAAGGACAAGAACAGAAATGAGGCAAACAGATATGGGTCAGCTTTAGGAAAGTCCCATTATTTGTGCATGTGCCGCTATTCATGAGACAGAATATATTTAATAAAAGAAGGATTTTATTCTTTTTTCCATTCTGATCAAAACAAAATCAAAATCAATACTCTGATTGACTTCAGTATGGGTAGGAGTTGGGTTTCTGTGATTTTAAGTGTTTAGGGTTATCTTCTTTTGATATTTTCTCTGCCCCCGTGACTCCCTGTTTAACTCATGGATGTTTTCTCTGTTACTGCAACTGTGGAGCTGGCCGGGCATTGCTCACCAAGCTCTGCCCATCGCAGCCACGAGATGCTCGGTACTCGCGCAGGCACAACTCCTGCTGGCAAAGGCAGCAGATCTGGGCCATGTATCCTTAAAAGATGTGTTAAGAAGCCAAGCAAATTGAGCCTAACCTTCACCATCCCGCTTCCCTGTCCAGTCAGTACACAGAGCACTCCATTACAGGAAGACAGTCCCTATATATATTTATATTCCTGTATTGACTCAGACAGATGGCACCAACACCACCAACAACAAAAACAGTGTGCAGAAAAGCCATCTCTGTTGTTTGTTCAAGGCAAAATTCTTGAACCTACAAGAGGGGATAATTGATAGGACAGGAAATTTCCAAAAAGGACACTTTTGCCGTTTTCACTTTATGTACCAAGTCAGCAATTTTCTTGTCATTGAAATATTAATCCAGCCGCCTAAGCGAGTCGCCGTTTTGCCTCGTGTGCAATCAAGGCCTACACATTTTTTATTGTACTCATCCATCCACGTGAGGGGGGGAGAAGATTTTCCAGAAGAAAAACTGACAGATCACTCGGGAAAAGACTGAGTAAATAGATAGGGCATGCACGTTGCCTGAAGGTCAGCAAACTCCGGCTGCTGAATTAACGGCAGATGCAAATTCCAGCCTCTAAGCTCAGCTCTGACAGCTCCCATCTGACTGCCACCCAAATGAATATGGCCAAGCTGATTCACCTTCTGATATTCATCCCTTCACCTCTCCCGAAGCAAAGACCATATCTCTTCATCCAAGTCTTGACCCACCACCCGAAAGACATGCCCAGGTAATGTGCTGGGCATCCTTTTTACCCCAAAATGGTAACCATCCACAGGGCTGGCACTGCAGGCATCCAGTTCTGCTTTTGGGATATTAGGATTCTGGTAAAAGATACCTGTGTGTTTGCAGGTGGTGTGTAAGTGGTCATTACTGTGAGTGGAAACCTGTAGAGCCATATTAAGAAATAGTGGCCTGCATTTCAAACAAATCCACCTAATCAGTGGCTAAGATTTTGCACCGGCTGTTTAATAATAGTTTGTCTAATAAAATATTCATATTATCATATATTTTCCATCTTAGAGGATGATCAGAATATCATTTTAATATTTTCCCCCTTCTAAAATAAAATTTTAATTAAAGCTAAAGATATATTGCCTACGGAAAGCTAAACTGTTTAAAATTATTAACTGCTTGAATACTTGTTGCTATACTACAAGCTGCCATAAAAGAAAAGAAATTAAGTACATGGGGGATTAACGCAATTTTGAAAGCTGCGTTCCCCTCCCTCCTCCTTTTAGATACGCCTAACTGAGCCATAACTATTTTTCTCCACTCAGCCAGACTCCAGCTTTGTGGCTTTTTTAATAACCTGGCTTTTCAAGCTTGTGCCCCCGAGAGCCTTTTCATTTCTGCCGCACTACCTACAAGCAAATTTCTTCCAGTTGCTCAACAGCCTAATGCCTCCCTTTCTTCGTTGTTGAAGCATTTCATTGCAGTTTCATTGACGGGGAGGTGTTCTGTTACAGTGGAATCAATAGCTCAGGGCTTCCCAGCACACCGATTAGCTTGTCAGTCAGAGCCTGGGGGAGGTAGTGTAAATCCCAGAATACCAGGGGCCACCAGTTTGAAAAGTAAGGAATGCAAGCAGCCCGCATGGGTTTTTCTACCACCTGTTGCTCTGCAACATGTGCAAAGTGTATTAACTTCTTTGCTGCTACATGCCTTAAAGGTCAACTGTGATAGAAGCTTTAAGCTTTTGGAATATTTTAATTCATTACAGGAATCAACTTTTACTGATTTGTGACAAAGAGTGCCTTACAAAAGGCATGTTTTTTCGGTGGTTGGGCTTTTTGTTGGGGTTTTTCAGTAGGATTGTGTTTGGCAACATGTTGGTTCCTCTTTCACCTTTTTTTTTTGTCAGATCAGTACCTCATCTGCTTTTTTATTATGTAGGAATAGAAAACAGTTTCTATAGCAAATGTGGTTCCTTCCTCCGCCCCCCCTTCCACCACAAAAATAGTATCAGTTTAGATGATCCAGACTGTCATGAGGGGGATATTTCTTCTTTCACCAGTGAAGATTTGAGGAGGATGAAATTATGAATTATGAAGTTGGAAAACTTCTGCTGTACATATGCCCCTGGTACAGAATGCCTGAGCGGCGGCGGCTGCGCTCGCACCGTGGTGCCATCCCTGGGGAAAGCAAAGCAGCTCCAGCTCCTTCCAGCCCGTTTAGAGGCTTCTGGTATTGACCGGGAAAAATTAGAGAAGCTCAGAATTACTCTAAACTTCACATGCAAAGGGCTATGAAGCCGCCTGAAGCTAACTCTGCTCCAGCTGCCTCTCTCAGGTGCCTCTGTTAGACAAAACCGTGTCTTAATGGCTAGCCAAGGTAACACAGAGGTATATTGTCAGCACCCACGGTCTGAAGGGGTGAATGAACAATACATCTCTGGATCAGCCTCTAGGTCATTAAATACTGTTTGTAAGCAGTGCTCAAATTCTGAGAAAATATATGTAACCGAAACTCCTCCAAAGACAGCCATCAAAAACAGAGGCACAGGCCCTTTGTGCCAACCTAAGGAAGCCTTATTACAGACATTCATTATCCAAAAACCACGACACACATGACCACAACAGGAAATTCTGTGCTTAGAGCATAAAAGCCTGTGCTTTGGAAAGGTTTTGCTGTCACCACATTCGAGTTTGCTCACAAAACCTCTACAAACTGACCACAAACCACAAAGTAAACCTGCACAGTGAAAATTGTGCTTATTAACATAATTCCACAAATTTAACTCAACAGAGAATTTTTTGTTAATTTTGTTTTAAAAGAATGGCACTGGAATTTTCTAACTAATAGCATAAACAACAGCTGGAAGCTCTGGGCTGTCCAAGTGGATTCCAAAGTTTGCATTGAAAATATTAATCTTTCCAAGAGAGAATAATCTTAGACTCCTGTCTTTCCAAATGCGAGGAATAAAAAAAATTTACATTCGTTTAAAGACTTTTAGTGAAATGCCCTCTGCTTTACAGAGAGGAAGGAATCTAAGTCAATTCTCTAATATTTTTCCTTTGACCAGCAAGTGTAAGCTTGCTTTAATTTTACGATGTAAATATGCATCTTGCTTTTTTAATCATGTTGCTCCAGATATTTAGTTGCTTAAGCAACACACCAGAAAGATGCAACCAAACTTGTAGTGATACTGCAGACCACATATCTTTTATATCACCTGGTAATCAATAATCCTGAGAATGTCCATGACAAAATCTCCTTTCTTTTTCCATCTTCTCCTCCACCCACTACTACTAGTGCTGTTAATTCAGCAAAATTAGTAGTCTTCTGTTGTCAGAACAAATCACTCCCACTCGGTTATGAATGTGGTTACTCAGCAAGACTACATATTCAGAATCTAGGGGATGTTTTTTCTCCCTGTTCCCATCTTTCAGTTCTTTTCCTCCCCCTTCATGCATTGTAGTTGTGAACATCTGATATGGGTAAAATTGCACTGGGTTGTTACTTAAATTCAACCTTTGACTGCAGAAAAATACTCTGTGTCTTGACACTTCTTTCACTAAAAACCCTGCCTTGTGTTGAATCAAAGCACTTGCAATAAAAGCATGCTATCATATATCATTTCCCTCATTTTAACCAGTAAGTGTAATTCATTATTTCTTTACCTTGCACCTTATAGACTGTTACCTCAGGCATCTGAAAACAGGTCTGCTGCTTGTAACCACTTGACACTTCTGTCATCAGAAGGGGATTACCTTCTATTACTTATTACACACACACGCGTGCGTACACACACACAAACACATATTATACTCTGAAAAGGAATGCGAGACCGCCTAGCCACGAGCTATCAAGGCCAGGCTGGGCCCGGGGAGCAGCAGACCCAAAGGCAATGCAGCACCCATCCAGCATGGCATGGCCTGAAGTTTGCACTGACTGACAGATTTGCCAGAGATGAGGTTTCAGTGCATTTAATGGTCTCTAGTTGGCTACAGGCTGGAAAAGATGTAGCTATACATTGTGAGCATGTATATGTATATGTTCACTTTTGCACTGTTAATGCCCCAGGTCTAGTAAAAGGGAACAGATAAATAAATACTTGAACGGGCGGTTTGGGAAAACATATCCAAGCTAGGGAAAACAAAAAGAGAGGTCATTCATAGATAAAGTGGTATTGTCTTTCAGACATACTATTTTTTCATATTATCACTGTTTATAAAATTCGTTAATGAACTCATGAACAAAAGTGATAAAATATTCATGACCTTTCTATAGACATGGATGTTTTGGCTGAACATGAAAATACACATGCACAATATACACACACAAAAACATATATACAAAGAGATAGAAATGTCACTCACACCCAGCTGAGAAACCTACTAGTTGGACCCACAGACATGTATATTCTTTTATGGTAAATTGGAATAGACTCTGAGGGCATGATGTCCAAATGATGATGTGCATGCGCACCCAAACACATTTTTAACAAAATACTTCTGTACGTCCAGTTGTTTGCTAACAGGGCAACATCCTATCTCATGCTCATTCTCTCTGTCCCTTCACCTATGGTTTTCTCTAGCACTGTGCATACAACATGTGCGCTGAAAAACTTGTCTCCGTTAATCGGTGCTGCGTAAGCTAGGTTATACATTTCATATCCAAATCAACACCTACAGCCATCATGACTTCATGTGTTTGGATTCTGTCCTAACTGGCAGTAAAACCTGTCATTAGGAGCAGGAAACAGCATGAAAGACCTTTCACGGCCTCTTTCAGCATGCAATGTCATCTGTTACCATGGGTTGTATAGTACTGATGGCTATAAATGCCACTGTGAATGATGCAATCTCATATGTGATGATGAACTTGAAAAAACCTTTGTTGAATTTGTGCTTAAGGTGCTCATATTCCAGTTATTCATGAGCATCCAAAATGTTGATCGCCGGCTGGGTGTTTCAGCAACCCCAGTGGCAATGCTACAATACTCACGCACAGCACTTCCTGTAAAAGATGGCACAAATAAACTCACTTTATAGATTCCGTGAGAGTTATTTGTCAGGCATGTCATCTGCGGCTCATTTCCCTAAATTTCGTAACCTTTCCTGGTGGAAAGGTTTAGAAATAAAATTTGAGGTTTCCCTTTCCTTTTTTTTTTTTTAATGACAGCATTTCTCTGTGCAGTGCTCCTGCAATCATTTTGTTCGGATGTATCTATAAACACATTTTGGATACCCAATTGCTCCTATATCTAAACTAGCTTTTCTATAGGGAGTAAAGCAATTTATTTCCCAAATTGTAGGTGTGAGGCAAAGAATTGGGTGAATCCCAAAGTGAGGGATGTGGAAGGCTAGCCAGTGCTCTGCGCGGTTCAAAGGGACGTTGTGGGCAAGTCCCCATTGCTGACTGCCAATGGCTTTCCATCAAGAGCAGCTGCAACCTTCCCTACCGCAGCCACAGGCTGCTCTTAGGAAGCAGCTTCCAATCATGCTGTATTGTGCAGTGATATTGTGCTGTGACAAAATATCCCCACCATAGGCTATGATGAACTCATAAATTGTATTATTTCCTGTAAATTAATGGAACCTGAACCTCAGTCTCCAAAGGCAGAGAGGTCAAGTTTTAACCCATGAGAAACTACACTTCAATAGTGTTAAATTTGCTCTGTTCAGAATCAGATTTTGTGAATCTGAGTGGTTAGTTGTCTTGTTGGTCCTCTTCAGGGCTGGTCCACCAGCCTGGATGACCACTGTTGGGGCCTTCCATGGTGAAGCAAGTCATCTGGTGATTGCAGTCTTCATTATACCTCCAGGGCTTCATTTCACCTCTTAGCCAAATAAGCAAAGATGCTCACCTTCTTTCTTCCTCTTGCTACGTATACGAAGAAATCATGAAAAACGCAGGTCCACGGGAATTTCTTGTATTTTTAGTTGTCAGTCCTGAAAGACTTTGAAGTAAAATGTACCATAACAGTAATGAAGAAGACTGGAAAAGAGTCACCATTGCCAGAAATGCAGGCATGTTTAACCAAGCTTAACTCTGCTGCAGATGATACAAAGGGCATTTAGCTAACAGAAACACTAAAGAAAGTAGGATCTCAGCACTTTGCACTACCTGACATGCAACATCATGAAGTTAAAGTAGATTGCTATAGTCCATAAGGTCCAGAGTTAAACCAGACTTTCAGCAATGGCTTTGGAGCTCCCTGGTTCTATGAACTGTTAGCCAGAAAAAAATCTTTTATGAGGGAGTCTAATATTGTGATAAATATAGAACTTAATCATCATATTTTACTTTGTGCACATCATATGGGATAAAAAGAAGTAAGAAACTGCACTAATGCAATTTCTATATATCTTTTATCTTTTCTAACAGGAATCACTGACAGTGTGTAAGAATTTATTAACATTAACTACATATACAACCGTAATACACAGATAATGTGGAGTAGCAGATCAACTGTTGAATACAAGGGAATTTGTAAGAAAGAAAACTGGGACATGAAAAAAAACCTAGAAAACGAAGAAGGTGGTAAAATGAAACGTAAACTGATAAGCTGCAGGAGACAGATGTACCATATTAATCAATGTTGAAGTAAGCATTAAAAAATGGAGAGACAAGGGGGCTACTGAGCTGCAAGTAGCTGTTCCCATGACCCACCTACCCAGAGAACATACCTAGCCCTGGGGAGGCTTTGCAAGCTAAGGGATCATGTTGCACTCATGGCACCCAGGACCTTCAGCCATGCTACTGACTTGGAATAGCTGGCTGTGATTTTGGTCCCTCTGAAGCCAAAGCGAAAGTGTCAAGTCTGCACACAACCTGAGCAAGTTCATCTTCACCTGTTCCTATGTGCTAAATATAACAGCACAGTGTTCAGAGTCTTGATATTGTTTAAGCTACATCTTGGCTCTAATTGCCTAACCTTAGAAATACCCCATTCATTTCACTTCTTAGCCAAATAAGCAAAGATGCTCACCTTCTTTCTTCCTCTTGCTACGTATACGAAGAAATCATGAAAAAGGCAGGTCCACAGGAATTTCTTAAATGGCACTGAATATGCTTGCCCAGAAAGACAAGAGATTTCACTGTCAAAACCTGGCACTATACAGAGAAAAATAATAAAAAGATTAGGGGAGAGGAGTTTTTCAGGTCTAGAAGGAGAGCCTCGTAACAAGGATAGCCCCTTTTGTTCTCATCTCTTTTAACTTTCTTTTTCCCTCGTAACAGTTGCCCAGTGGTTATGAAGAGCTTCAGTCCTGCATTTCAACTAAGGGGCCCTTCTTTATTCTCTCAGAAGAGGGCTGTCTCAAGAGCACCATGCTAAAGTGCTAAGTTATCACCAGGCTGGGGCTTTCGTTCAACTGTTTGTGTGTGTGTGAAACAAGCTCTCAACATGTTAGTAAGAAGCCTTTAACCCAGATTACGCCACCTCTCTTTCTATAGTGTTCTTTTAGGGCAGAGTGTGAAAGGTCACCCTCTCAGCCTGGATAGCAGTACTCAACCAATTACAGTGCACCAGTGTTTCCACAAAAGAGAGTTTCGAGCCCACAGCTACAAAAGATTTTACGTGTCTGATTTTCAAAAACACAATTACAAAAGGAGGAGGCTCGCTTGTGTCTATTTTGGGCCCTGAATGGGTTTTTTGTTTAAAAAAGAAAAAAAAATCAATTCTGCTGCTCCAAAGAGGTCTGAAAAATCTGGCCAGCCCAGAACCTATGCTATTTAAAGAGCAAAACCTCTAATCCCCCAGGTTCAAGTAGGTGTGATTCAGGAGTCCTGTAGCTGGCAGAATAATAGGATGGGTTATCTGAGTATATGAGTAGGCTGCCTTTATGAAAACAATATTTACAGCAAGTGGTATAATGACGTTGAGTTACACCTTGCATTTTCCTCACATTCCTGACACATTGAAAATTTTATATTTCTTTTGAATTTACACTTTTCAGACCTAATTCACTGACTAAAGTTTCATCATTATCCTCAGTGTAAATTCTTCAGAAGTATGTGTGAGCCAGCAACCCACGTCCTTCTTCAGTGGAGCTAAGCTGAAGTCAGTGCAACGACATCCATGTTGCTTATTGTGTATATCAATGAGGAGCTCACTGTAAATGTGGTTAGAATAATCCTTCCCTGAGCATTATCCATCTTAGAAGTCCTAAGCCAGATAGTTCTCCATTTAATCTAGAGACCCAAATTCTTGCCTTACTCTGTGTAGCTAAAGGTCTCTCATTAGTTAGTGGAAAAAATCTCAAATGCTTTTAAGTTGTGTATCTAAGTATTCAAAATACAGAGGATTTAGGCCATCAGCTCTTCCTAGTTAGTTCTCAGGGAACACTCCGTGCTTTCAGCCTGATAGTTAAATAACATTACAATGAATATTTCAAAGCTATCTAGGAGAGCTGAGTACCTACTGCCACCAAATCAAATAGGATACCTGGAAAACCTCAGCTTGGAAGTCCCATTATTTCCAGGATGTCCATCACACTGGCACCTCAGTGCCTGTGTTTAGAATTTTTTGTATTTCTCTAAGAAAGAAATATATTTTCTATTCTCTCTATTCTGAACCACTGGAAAACCTATTAAATGCACAGAAATTGAGTGTCTTTTGTAGAAGAAGGTAACAACTAGACAACTGAATAAAGCGTGATATTAGAATCAGCCGTAAAATATTCCTAGGATCACAAGCTGTAGATTAAATGCTACAATAGCATTTATTTGAAAAAATAGGACGGGAAAACAAAGTTTTATTGTATGCCATGTAGAAGACATACAAAGTCAGAGAAGAAAAACCAAAGACTGGTGCTTTTTATGTCAGGGCAGAAAACAAAGTCCATGGGATTCCTGAGGAGCTCCGTGGAGATAAGAGCTGCCCGTGCTACAAACTCTTGGTGATTCTAGGAAAACTGGTTAAAATTCCTGTACCTCATTTCATGTATCTGCAAAATGGTTACTGATGCAATTCTTCAATGTGCTGTGAGATTTGCTTGCCAAGTTTTGAGGATTCTTGAAAGAGAAGAGCCAAGTGAAGTTTCACACCATCTCACAGAAGATATATGCAAGGTTTTATACGAGCCTATCTACATGCTCGTATATAGATTCCCCAAAAGATAAAATAAAACAGCACTTGCTGCACATTTCCAGCAATTGTCCCGTTTCTTTTGCTCCTCTTCCTCCATTCAATGAACTGTTAAAAGGCCAAGAAGAACTGTTGTGCAGATGATACGAAACTAAAGAACTTGTGGTAGGTGTTACACATTTTGGTACCATCTGTGCTATCTAATCCCAACCAAAACAATCCCCTTTTCCTATGAAACTCTGAATCTCCCTGGAAAAGGGGGGGGGAGTAGTGTGACTGGCTCAAACCTTCCTGTGTAGGAGTATTATTATCAGTGTTTGCAAATTTTTTCCCTCTTTATAACTACCATAACTCTTCTTTAAAACCCCTCATCTGGCTGCTGGCCTACTACAGAGACTGAGCTCTCTACAGGAAAATGGCTCATGATGGTTGGTTCACTTCTGGTGTGTTGGAGGGAATCTTCACCCAAGAGAAAATCGTCTACTCTCACAAAAAGTTCTTTTTTCCTTTCCTTGCTTTCTCACATACCCTTGCAGCGTTCTTCACCCTCCTTTGGGTCACGAACACAGACAACATGCTGATGACACATTTTGCAGCACAACTCCAGACAAGTATTTCCTGGAAATCATTCTGGATTGAAACCACTTGTGGTAGATGTTTCCAGACATTGATGCCATTACAGTTTCTCAAAAGACCTGAAATTAGTTTGGGGTTTGTTTAATTCTTTATTTTGTTTTTCGATTCAGTCCATGCTCTGATCTGCTCTCAGGGAGCTTGCTCTTCCCTAAAAGTTTATGGGAAAACCTGTTTGTGCAAGGGGTTCACACATGTACACACATTAGTCATCTTATATGTGACATACATATGATGTTGTCGTCGCTGTCAAACATAATAAAAGTAAAGCTAAAACACTTAGCCACATATTGATCTGCTTCTGTATCTCCTGTAGTATACTTAGTGTAATAAGGTCTTTCTACAGAGCTCTATTGCGGGGAACAGCATGCTTCCTGGAAATGTTTGCTTTGGAAACAATAGAGGAAGCATCTGATCTCAAACTTGCTCATTGTTCTGCTATTCTGCTGTTGCCGTATAATCCTTGGGAACCTGTGGCCTTCATAAGATACACAAAGGAGAATCTGATTAGGCTAGCCATTACTCTTCACAAGGCCAGTTTGTCTTGGAGAGATTTCTCTATGGGAGAAATATTTGAAAGGGCCATGCTAATAGGGGGGAGAGAAAGGAGTGATAGAATTAAGAAATTAAAAATCCACTCAGTCGTGAAGCCTATCTGC
>Ga0181612_177074_pt1 | contig 11736 bp, 7 predicted proteins | sample HoacroProtozoa21_FD_119630 | JGI IMG/M metagenome (GOLD analysis project Ga0181612, IMG submission 119630) | Hoatzin crop microbial communities from Cojedes, Venezuel. Combined Assembly of Gp0051906, Gp0051904, Gp0051908 | reverse complement strand
GATCCGCCACCTCACCATCCCAGTCCCCTACGCCGCGCTCCTCCCCGCCGAAATCCAGGCGAAGGGAGCGGGATGGGCACAAGCCCTCGGCACCCTGCTGGCTCGCGGGCTCCGAGGCTGCGTTTTAGGGTGCCCGGGTCTCGCTCGGGGCCGCGAGCGTTGTCTGGGGCCCCCCACAAAGAGCAGCCTGTGGTCGCAGGAGCCACGCAGATCTGCCCAGAGGCTCGGCGAGCGGTGGGTTCTGGGGAGATCCCGGAGGGATGGGAGCAGTGAAGGCAGGCCCTGTGCCCCCCACCCCAGGAGCAGCCGGCCGTGGTGGCAGCAGCCAGGCAGGCTCGATGCCATGGCTTTGCCCTGGCAAGGACACAGCGGCCGGGACCTCCTGGGAGGGAGACTTATTTTAGGAGCGCTCCGGAGGGGCTATTTTGGACCCTTTGCTCTGCGTGAGTCACCTGCTATTTTTCGACCCCACTGGGTCTGTTTCCATGGCCGAGTGATTTACGCGGGCTGGGACAATGCGGCTGCCGCTCGCCGTCGGGCTTGGAGCCCCAAGCCGTGCTGGGTGCCCAGCCCGCCCCGAGCAGGGCGCAGGGAGGGTGCCCGGGCTGCCTGCTGGGGCTCCTGGCAGCTCCAGTGTGGTGCCAGGGATGCCCACAGCCGGGTGGGACAACCTGGAGCCCGTCCCGCCTCCCTGCCATCTGCTGAGGGGACTGCGTGGCTGGGCTTGGAGCCCCTCGGTCCTCTTCCTTCAGCGCTTCCCACCAGAGATGGAGGGGGAGATGCTGGAAACGGGGGGGGCAGTGCAGCTGGCAGCTATGGGGACGGGAAGATCTTCATCTGGAGGGGTGCTCGGGGTTGAGTGTCCCACGGGCCACCCGCTTCCCACCGCACCGGGCTCCCCCTCCTCAAAACCTGCCGCTTCGGAGCCCGCCAGGCAAAAACCTGGCTGCTTCGGGGTTGTCAGAGCAACGTGATGCACCTTTCGGTTACCACGGCAACCTCAGCGAGAAGTTTTTAAAATTCAGGCAAGGTAATTTCTCCTCGCCGCTGCGATTTCGTTATCGCTCGGCTCGCTGTTCCCCAGGGAAGCAGCGTCCTGCCTTGCTCCTCCGCCAGCAAGATGGGATCTCGGAGATAAGAAACGCCGGGGCTGGCTTGTGCTGTGAGCTGGGGGAGCGAGCGGGTGTCCTCCCCGCACCCCGTGAGCTGCCCTGGCCCTGGAGATGTGTGCTGGTACCTAATGAGCGTCGGGGGGGGGATCACGAGCACCCTGAGCTTGGGGAGAGCAGATAGACCGGCAGAAGGAGGGATGAAGGCAAGGGTGGAGGGTGGGTGGGTTGATGAGGCAGAAGAAGGGGTGAAGGCAAGGTTGGGTGGTGGGGTGGATACCTGGGTGAGTCGGTGGGTGGATATCTCCAGCTACCAGCCAGATGATGGATGAAGAAACCATCCTGGGGTGGTGGCAGGCCCTAGGTAAACCCGGAGGGTCACCCACTCGACAGCAGGTTGAGCTGCGGTCCCTGCATTTCTCCCCATGGAGAGTACAGAGCTGCTGTTGTCCGCCATCCCCTCATCTCCAGACCCTCAAGAGACACTTAGTAGGTCCTCTCGTGCTGTGCTGTGGCCTTCCCCGTGGGAGGAGGAGGAGGAGGAGGTTGCCATAGAGCTGGCAAAGCCTTGGCAACTTTGTGCAATCCACACAGTCACACAGAATCACAGAATTTTAGGGGTCGGAAGGGACCTCTGTGGGTCATCTAGTCCAACCCCCCTGCCGAAGCAGGGTCACCTACAGCAGGCTGCCCAGGACCTTGTCCAGGCGGGTCTTGAATATCTCCAGAGAAGTATACTCCACAATCCCTCTCTGCAGCCTGTTCCAGTGCTCCGTCACCCTCAGTGAAGTTCTTCCTCGTGTTCAGACAGAACTTCTCTACTTCAGTTTGTGCCCATTGTCCCTTGTGCTGTCTCTGGGCACCACTGAAAAGAGTCTGGCCCCATCCTCCTGACACCCACCCTTGAGATTTTTGTAAGCATTTATAAGGTCCCCTCTCAGCCCTCTCTCCTAACTAGAACCTCAGCAACACTTTTACTTTCATGAACTTTCTGAATGATTGAAAAAGCCAATGCTAAGGAATGCATAAATTCTCCATCCCCACCCCGCTGGCCCCAGTAGCTGAATATGCGAGTGGGTTTCACCGTTGTAAGGAATGAAAGTTCTTACTATTTCCTCAAATTAGCAATATATTTGATGCCTTGTATTTGATAAAAGAAGTCACATTCTCTTGTATACATGTATTATTGCTATTGCACACAGTTAGTTGTAGTGTGTGAATGTAAGAATTCTCACCAGTCCTAGTCATAGATCAGATTAATTTAGCTGTGTGCTAATTATCACTTTGTTACTTAACTCTGCTGAAAGCAACCAGCTATTGCAGGATGAGTTTCACTGCAAAAATCTGAACAGACTGAAAGACAGCCACAAAAGGAAATGTTGATTAGAGATCAGTGCAGGAACTAAGAGACAGCTTTACTTTAGTCGGTGACTGTACAGGTATCTATCATGAATTTGGAGCAGTGTGTCTAATGAAATGTGGAAATGGAAGAATTGTATGGAATATGACTGGAATTTGTAAGGGGTCTGAAAGACAACAGAGTGTGTAAAAACGGATATTGCATGGAGATTAAGGCTGGTGGCTGAAGGACAGGTACAGAAGACGGGGGGAAGCAGGGAACAGGTGACCAATTTAGAAGTGTAAGGAAGAGAAAAGCCATTACTGATTATTGTAATTAAAGGCGACATGGGGAACCATCAGCGAAGGAAGAAGTCCCTAGCCATATATTTAGGGTGATGTAAGACTGGTGGAATAAAAAGAAAAAGGCACATATGAGATAGGTCAGCTTTAACTTGTTCTTGAGATCAACGCAGTGTTATGTTCCAAAGTAAGATAGCGAAGAGTGGACTTTGCTTGCCACAAATGAACTATCTGAATGAAGGTGGCTCGTTCACTCCAGGGGAAGAGTTGTATCAATGCAAATGCTGGAATCATGAGAGAAAAGGAGTTTCTGAGAGTCTGATCTTTTTCTGAGAATCTGCGTCTTTTTTCAGCAATCAGTCGTGTGCTGCATATGAGAATTTTAAGAATATACAGACATGATGACCCTCTGAAGATGTCAAGCGGAAGCTGGGTTTTAAGCTGTTCCTTTCTTCTTCCTTTCCTCCTCTCTTCCTTCCTCTTCCTTCCTCTCTTTCTGCCCCTTCTTCTCTCTGCCCTTCTAGTCTTCCTCTTTTCCTTTCTTTTCCTTTCACTATAGGCTCACATTGAGGAGTTTTTTGAGCAGCATGGCAACATATCATCAAAAGCAGTAAGCTTGGAGGAAGTGCTCAGGTCTGCTCAACGAAACCAACTAGTTCCTCTGCACTACTTGCTGACAGTAACTGATTCTTCGTTGATAAAGAAAGGTCAACATATATAATCAGATTTGTGCTATTCCTTCCCATGATCAAAAGGAGGAGATTCGCTCTTCCCGCATTTGAAATCTTTGCTGAAGGACACATTCAGCAAACCTCCCTGCTAAGAGCCTCTACAATTGTTATACGTTTGCAGATTTTTTTCTTTCCTCCCTCTTCTCTGCCACCCTAGATAAAAACTGAAGCTGTTGGTTCTTATCAAAGCTCATTCAGGAACGAAGCTAAAAGGAAGAATCTGTCTCTGCATAATTCCAATATTGATGACTTAAGGCCTAAAATGCCTTTTTGTATTCCAAAAAAACATTCAGACTCCATGCTTAAAATCAAGATTAGCTCCATCAAGAAGCAGTAAATTCAGCAATAAGATTTAATCTCTGTGGCACTCAAAAGACAAGATTCAATTATATTCTGTGATCTTAATTGAATTACAAAACCCCCCTCAAAAGTAATGACATTATTTTATATTTTCCCCAAGCCCAGCTTACTTGGATTGAAAAGAATTAAATATGCCATGGTTTGAGAAAAATATGTTTGTTTTTGCTGCCTAATAATTCACAGCTTTGAGGAGAAGCTAATATCCTTTAAGTAAAAGACTAATATCTATCTCTGGAAGTGCTTTTTTTGACCCATCTGGTTTGTCAGAAAAGTCTCCTACCTCTGATATTTATACAATATCATGCAAATGTCAAAATCTGAATGTCATCTTCAAAGACCCTTTTATGTCAGGCAACCCCTTTATAGGAAAAAAATAAACAATTTTATGTATGCATGCTTGATGCCAGTCCAATTAATAAAAGCCTTTTTTGCTATGCTTGGCTACAAGCAAGTTTCTCTTTTGAAAATGAACAGAGGGAGAATGAGATAAAAGGTCTGTATTGTTTCCTTGCAAATTTTACAGTTTCATTTTTAATTTGTGTTTGGATGTGAGGATCTTGGTGCAGATGGTGTGATAGTCCACAGTATGTTCTGAGAACCTGAAATGATAACAAAGATATGCAAATTGAGAGGGTGCTTTGGATGAAAGCCAGGATATCCAATTTCACAATAGCTGAAAACAAATTGATGTGCCCAGCAAACTACTCAGAGTAGCACTAGGAAATGTAACAGTGCCAAAACAAATTATATTAATGACATGAGCATTTTGTTGAATTCTATTGGCTAGCTTAATGTTGGTTACATTTGTCTGCGTTGGCACTTCTTTTACTGCACAAAACAACTTTTGCAAAAGAAAAAGAAAACAACAAAAAAAGCACTTAATGAAAAATCAATCTTGGTAATTGCAAATAAAGTTATACAAGAATTATTTTGGCATCTGAGAAAAGCAGCGTATTTCAAGTGAAACAAATTGAAAAAGTGGATACTCTTGAAATTCAGAAATAAGAGTTGAGATTATTTCTGAGGAAACACAAATCTCATCCTCTTTAGGTTTCGATCTAGATCAGCATTACATTTAATATTAGCAAAACAAATGATAAAATTTCTATTATTTGCTAGAGAAACCTAAAAGGAGCTGCTTTCAAAGAAAATATTTGAGTATAAAGACACTGTCTGTAGTAAATCTGAATCAGTAATGTTATTCACATTTTTGCCGGTGTTAAAATGAGAACCTGAGCCCTTGGCTGTCATTTCTGCCTTCCCCTCCTCCTTTCTTAAAATGAAACATTCCTGTCTCCAAGTGAATCTCTTTAAAGAGACTTTTAAAAATTATTCCTCTCCTAAACTATGTTTAAATGGATGAGAAAAAAAAGTCTGCCAAGAATATTTGTAGTTTGACTATCCCTCAACAGTTCATGTATTTTTACATGAATAGCTGCTTTCTATTCAGAACAAGAAAATCAGACACTTTCAGTTTTCATAAAATCATACTAGCAGTGCAGCAAACTGAATGCATCTTTCACATATTTCAGTACTCCATATTAAATAACATATTTTGAACTACCCAGATCCATAATCTGAATCTTTTCAAAGACTGATTTTGGATTTAATTCTAAACATATGAAAAATTATTATTTACTAATACTATACCTAAAAGAGGCCTAGTAGAGGAAAAAAACCCTGACATTTGGTCTTACAAACCCTGCAGTCAATAGGCTACCTCCACAACTGGCATTCTTCTACCAGAGTTTTAATGGAGAGATACCAGTCCAAGTCCTTGACAGCAGTGAACTGCATATTTTGTTTTAATTTCCAGAAACACCACTAATAATTTGTTCATCTAAAAAACTCTGAAGGCATTTTATAAAATACTAAATCAAAGTAAAAATATTGGCAGATGCACACACCCCCCCCTTTGTGTACAACTAACTTAAAGGTGTTATGAATTGGTATCATATATCAACATGTGAAGAAGTTACTTATTGCTTGCAACTTTATTTTAATGTGTCACAACAAGGAAAACAAATACTGGCAGGGAATTCATCAAACATTCAGTACGAAGACAATGTGCCTCAACTCTTAAATGTCACCTATTTTATATACACTTTTATGTGACCTAATGCCACGAAACTCTTCTTGTGAAAAGCACTCACATCCATATTTTGTACTTTTGCTGACTTTAACCTTGCCACTACAGAATTTGCAACTAAGAAGTAGGTAGTTCAAGGCAACATCAATACACTAATTGCAGTTAATGTACTTTCATAGATAAGCATAAGAAAGACTTGCGAAAAGCAAAGCCATAAACAAACAAAAAAACCCAATCCTCCCCCCATCGAAAAACAATGCAACACACCAAAACCCTTGGGACTAGCTTTATTTGCTGACATTGTTTTCAGGTTCTTCGCTCAAAACTTGCATCCAGAAGCATCCTTCTCCATGGATGAATTTGCCCTGGCTGGCAGAGAGCAATGTTTCAGCAGGATCTGCAGCACCACTCCTGCACTTGGCCTGAACCTGGAGGTGTTTCCCATGAGACATTTATCATTGGAGAAAATTGGTGTGGACTTATGGTAATTTAGAGGGGAATAAGGTGGATTGGGTAAAGAGAGCTGAGAAAAAGGGAGAAAGATTTATAATCTCCTCCTTGGTCCCGAGGGACTCACTCAGAAAACGCAGCCCAGGTATATAGCTCATGGATCCAGGCTGTCAGGAGGTCTGTGGCTGAAGCTGATAGTCACAGGGTAGCTGCCTCTTTATATGAATAACCATGTTTAAAAGGCTTCATGGACTACCCCTCAGAAAATAAACCCCATCCCTGTGACAGGATAGCAATCACATATGTCTTCAAAAAAATCTGTGGGAACGACCCACATCCATTCGTTAAGCCTTCTCCTCTGCTTATGATAACAGAAGATGATCTGGCTCTGTGGTTTTTAACTCATCCAGCATTCAGAATGATTCACTGAGTGAACACAGAAGATTTTAGAAGGTAGGCTAAAGATTTCTTTACTTGGTGGCATGCCCTGCATGAAAATGTCAAAGTTTCCTCACAGCTGGTTGGATGGAGGAGATGATAACACAAGTCAGCCTGGGAAGTCCCTATAGGCTTATATAGCTGATCCGCAGGAATGGAAGACAAATTAGTTTTGTTTGGAATAACACCTCAAGAAAAATGCACATACTCTGTTTAGCATGAATTGTTTTTTTAAAGACTGTGTCTCCTTTTTTTTTGTTTTTCCCTTATCACACCAAGAGCCTGTGTCCTCCTGAGCATATCTGTGCAAAGGAGGGAGTGGAATAAAGGGAATGGAGAGGTAAGAAACCTGTGGAGTTTACAAGCTTTAATATCGCTCACCACTTTTTATGAGAATTCTGTAGTTTTTTATGGAAGCTTGGTGGGTTTTATTTAAGTAAGCCTCAAAAGGTAAGTCTACTCCTTGCACCCAGAAAGGCTGGGGTTACCCAGTAATGGGACCAGTGCAGTGAGCCGCACTGCACCACTGGAGAGCTGGCTTTGCAAAGCGCGGCTGCACTGGAGCTGCAGGTGCTGCCTGGAGGACAAGTCTGCGAGACCTCCTCATGCAGCAGGTTACACCTACACGCTGCTGGGACCTGTCCCTGCTGCAGAAGTTGGACATCAGAGAGCAGGTCCCATCACAGCTGGTGAAGAAATGCCTGTTCCTTGCTGCTGGCATGAAGTCAGGTCAGAGAGTGACAGCCCCAGCTGGGACAGTCCCTGCTCTGCAGTGGTGGGTTGCAAAACCAAGACTTTTGGTGGGGAAACTGAGAGCAGCTCTTCCTGCTGCAAGAAATGTGTGGTATGTCTTTTTAGCTGAGCACTCCCAAGCCTGAGGTGCCTGTTCCAAAAACTCTCATCTTCCAGTGACTTCATTCCTCTGCCTTACTCCCACACTCTCCTCAGTAGGTGTGCAGCACTGTGCCATTTATATGTTGCATACAATGTGTCTGAGAGTAGAAGTTTAGCTTTTCTAATTAGGCACCGTGCTATTTTAAAAACCTTTTTTCATAGCAAGATGAAGGTGTAAGTGCGAACTTGACGCACATTTGTCAAAGGAAATAATAATAATAATAAAATCCCCACAAAGCAATTAATAGCTTTTATTAACTGATGTATCTACGTAACAGCAAAGTATAGGTTTTAGATGAGCCCGAAAAATGACCCTTGGTAAAAAGCTTGCTAAAAGGAATACCTTGGAGCTGTCCATCAGTTGCACAGACGCACACAAATCCTGAGCAGTGAGGCAATGTACTCTCTGTCTTCATGCATAATACATACAAAATAGGTGAAGTGGTATGTAAAGTGAATTTTAATTGGTTATAATTGTCATTTCATTTAGTAAAGTATTGTCTGGAGACCAGGATATCAATTAGCACTCTATGGACTCTGTTACTTATGAAAATATGCATATATAGAGATGATGTGCTCTAGCAGCAGATATACTTTAATTAAGAAAGTGGTACAGTAAATTAAAGACCTTTAAAGTATTAATTAATTGGTGTATAGATCAGTTCTGAGTTTCAACTTGGTAAAGTTAAAATCACTGTAACTGATTAAAATGAGATAAGAAATGTGCATTCTGTATTGTTACTAGCTTTTTAAAGGTGTTCATTGCCAGAACCATGTTAGCTTAAAGGTGAAATGCATCTCTTCTCTGTATGGTGTTGAAGTTTTATCTGAAGTTGGAGCTGTTTAAAGTTATCATTTGTTCATACTAAAATATCAACCGAAAGTGTTTTGTCAGGAGTCTTTATCCTGCTCTTTTTGTATATGTCCTTCATATTCCTTGGTATTAATAAACATCACAGAATTAATAAGGTATAGAGAAGTGATTGATGTATTCCATATTATTATTAAATTGTTGGTAACCAAGGCAGGTTTGTTTGGTGTTCTTTTTTCGTTCTTCTGCTCCTTTTCCATGGGGGATGAAGAGGGACCTGTCCCTTTTTAACCACTTGCTCTGAATGACTTTTATACCCAATATAAGTGAGAAAAGAGGATGAATGTCACCTCTCTTCTCTTCCTCCTCCTGCCGATGCATACTCCTTCTTTTGATTGACAGCTACTAATAACCTTCCTGCCCTAAGTGCCATGGAGACACTTTATTAGGACAAACAGCCAAGGAAATCTAGGAATGAAGCCAAGCCTGCAGTGAGTTATTATCGGGCTTGTATTTATCTCAGCTTTGTAATTTTTTTCAGTGATATGCAAATCCTGAAATAGATCTTCTTCTGTTGAAGGACAGGTCCCTCTGTTAATTGATCCACTGAGATTCAGCCTAACCTCTTTCAGCTATCAACCAGGGAAACAGGCTACATAAAAGAGTCTCAGTGCTGTATACAGTTCACATAAATTCACTGTGCATTCTACAAGGAAAACTTCTGCACAGAAAATGCATTTTTAGTTCCAGAACGTATTTTACATATCAGTGTTATCTGCATAACAGATCAAACTGATTTGTTTATTTCTTTACTGGATATGTATGAAGGTGCACTCTTATAACCAAATGTGATTTTAGATGGAGTTTGCTTTCTTTCTGGAATGATACACCACAAACATGTATTGTAAAAACACATTAAATGAAATTCAGACATAATGAAAATGCATTTGTTCAAAATCATGGGGGTTTTTCTTAGGAAAAAAAATTGCTACATTACAGAAACACTTTATTACTGAGCAATTTGACTGTTTGGGTATTAGCAACACAGGTGCATCTTCTACATGCCTTGAGATTCTGCAAACATTTTTTGTTTCTTTGTGGAGATTTGCAGCAAACAGGTAACATTGTTTTAAACAGATCTTCTAACAACATAATAATAACAGCAGCAGGATGGATTTACTTCTGGTTTGTCTTTCTACAGGGATAAGTCCATTTAGCAAGCAATTTATTTGACAGAAAGCAGAATTTGTAACAAAGGGAAATGTTCAGGGAAACACTAATAATAATAATAATAACAATAATAATAATATCAGAGTCAAGAATGAAAATGGATCAGCATTAAAAGTAGGTTATTATTTTTACATTTACATAGCAGGTCTCATCCATAAGAGTCCTGAAGATCTTCATTTACCCCTAGTATAGTAACACCAGTACAAGTATAGTTATCACTGAAACAGGGAAGATAGCCCCAAAAAGGGGCAAGTTTGGAGCTGGGTCCAAACTCTGCTTAAGAGTGAACTGGGATCAATAATGCTCACACAGTGTGGACCAGCTTTCATTTTGACACCTCATCTAAACCATGGCAACATGAAGAAGTACAGGGGAAATCTATTACCAAAGCCTTCCTGGTTTCTCAACCTGAGAGACAGAGTGATGTGCAGTAATGAGGTGTGAGGCATGAAAGCTCTAATCCCAGTTCTGCCCGCCAAATTATGTCATGGCCTTGAGCAAGTCATTTCACCTCTACTGCTTTAAAATGAGAATGATAAGCCATACAAGGCTCAGTCTATGATTCTTTCTCAGTAGTGTTTGTAAAGTGCTTCCAATATGTGAAATACTTACACAAGTATGAATAATTTTTGTGAGCATGACCATACTACCTGGAGTGGGGACCTCCTGAATTGGTAGCACTATTAATGCCAGCAAGGGTGCAGGGGAATCTGCGTTTCAACTTGGATCAGAACCTAGACCTCTTCAAACACTGAAAATGGTTATTTCCACAGCCAAATTCGATGCCTTGTTCCTATGTCTCCAGTAAGATAATGGGAGAACTAGACAGGAACATTTTTACATGATAGGAAGCTGAGATCTAGAATTAATGTTCAACTACAGCACTTTTTGACTTGCTTGAGTCCTGCTGATTTTAGTATTATTATGACACGTGCTTATAGCTAGTGTGTTTAGGGCTGACGGGGATGGAGAACACTGAATACCAAAACTGAACTTCTATGTTACTGGGTTGTTCAGGGAGTTTCAGATGCATCTTCAAATTTCAACATGTTGTTGAAAGTCTAGCTTTTCTGAATGCGGTTTAGGGATGGATTTTATAAGTTGAGCTAACCTCTGCTCAATTGCTTTGTTCTTTCCACCTCTCCTCAAAGAATTTTCTATCAATCATTTTGTAGAAGTCAATTCACCAGACAAAGCTATGGTTTGCAAAGCTCCATTGTGTGTAACTCATATCTCTGGTGGTGCAATGGCAGCTCTAGATAAAATGTCTGTGTTACATTAAAGGTATGGAACTACAGCTTGAAAGATGTTAAATAATAATGGTTTGTCCAGATGATTACTAAATTGACATTGCAGGAGTTTACTCCTTTGCATTTTTCTGGCTGAGGTCATTCCTGAGTAATGAAGACGTGAAATTAAATTACCACTCAGTCCTCTGCAGATTTCCCTGTTTTTCTTCTCTGCAGTTTCACTCTTCCATTTCTTTTTTGGTCATTTGCACACTAGTGTGTTAATGGTTTGGAGGAAATGTCTAGCAAATGACATCGCTTCAGGAGCTAGGGCTCTGCGGAGGAGTAAGTGCATCAAGACGAGGTTTTACAAGTTTTTAGACAAATTGTGGAGGATGGTATTTAAGTAAAAGCATTCATGTTGCATTAATCAATACTAGGATCCAGTAGATTTTCTCTTCAAAAAAAGAGCTTTGAATGTAGATTTTCAGTCTACTGGGTTTTGACAGAAGAATTAACTCCAGAGAAGAGAAACCACAGCACTTTTGTGAAGTGCTAGTTTCATAACAAGCTTTTCTTTCTATAACTTCTGTTTTGTTTGAGTGAAATTGATCCAGCTGAAATTAGCTATGTTTTTGTGCCTATAACCAGAAATTTCACAGGATTTTTTGGAAGCAATTCTTTTTCATACATGAAATGACACTAAAAGGCAAACATCTCACATTCTGAGGAATTTTTAATTTAACTGAGGTTT
>Ga0181612_176077_pt1 | contig 11737 bp, 7 predicted proteins | sample HoacroProtozoa21_FD_119630 | JGI IMG/M metagenome (GOLD analysis project Ga0181612, IMG submission 119630) | Hoatzin crop microbial communities from Cojedes, Venezuel. Combined Assembly of Gp0051906, Gp0051904, Gp0051908 | reverse complement strand
TGAGATGTACCAGTTCCTTCAGGTTTTATCACGTACAGACTTGCAATATGAGGAAATATTACCCCACGATTTCTCCTAGAGCTGGTGGGTTTGGCTATTTAAAAAAAACAAAACAAAACCTCAAACAAAACCTCTTCTCTTGTTACGCGGTCTCAGCTGGGTCAGGTAACATGCCCATATACTGTGAGAGGTGCTAACGGGAACACTGCTGGTCCCCTTATAAATCTTCACCTGCACTGTAAGGATGGCACGGTTCTCACCTGAGCCAGGAGCTGTTGCTGCCTTTGAGCTGCAGTAAGAAAGCGAACAAATCAACAAGTTGGCATCTTACCAATGTGTTTCTGAATCTTTCCTGCTTTTCTTCATGTTCTTGTTAAGCAAAGGAAGCTGCAGCTCAGGCCCGTGTTGGAGGCCACCACAAGGCACCTCCTTGTCTGCCCTTTGGGCCCTCGAGGAGTTTCGGTGGGCAGACAGTTAGTGGTGTGGAAAGCGATTGCAAGAGCAAGTCTGATTTAGATTATTAACATCTCTCAGACAACAACAACAAAAAATAAGGAGACTCTTCCATCATTCACAGCTCCCGAAATACCACTAATTAATGTCTGAGGAATACAGACTGCGTGGGAAGTTAGACATTCGCCAGGCTGTTCATCTGGGAGCCGTCTGAGGAACAGCTCTTCCATGCCGGACATCTGCAGGATTTAAAAAAAAAAAAAAAGAAAGAAAGAAAAAGAAACAGTTCATTACCCAATAACAACATTACCCGTAAAGCAACTGGGGAATCTAATCACTGCCGCTAAATCTTACTCTGTTTACCATCAATTAATATTTAGTCTCCCAAATTTGGAGCTCTTTTGTTCGCATGCCTCATGCTGCGTGGAGTTGCCGCAGGTCTGGGAATTGCGGCTGGCGGGGGTTGGCATCGGCGTGCCCCGCGGGCCAGGATGCTCGCTGCAAAAGCCTTCGGGGTGCCGGTCTATTAAAGAGATAATAGTACAGATTTGAAAGCTTCAGCTGATTAATTAAATGCAAACACAAGATTGTGCTCACAGTCCCTTGCAGAGGGCTTGGTATCCTTTCCTTAAGTCAGTTCAACCTTGACCTGAGTTAAGCACTTGTATAAAGAGAGAAAATGGATTTGCGTTGTTTTTAAACTTGATTTTATATGCTGTGAAGAGAAGATCTTTTCCCCCCGCACATGAATGCCAGCTGACTCCGTTACAGGTACATGGAAACCAGCATTTGGTGTGTTTCCAGATGATGTGGGGAGTTAGGGCAGCACGTTGAAGGAAAGCAGGCAGGGGAGAACCTTGCTGCCTGGTTTGTGCAGCACGTTGGCAAGATGCAAGCATGGCACAAACTCTGTTTTTGGTGAACTGCTCCGAAGGAACTAAACGGTGAGAGACCTCTGGCAATGTAATCACTGACTTTCTGCTTTTGCTGCTGGCACGTGCATCAAAGTCCGTTCAGCGCTGGGTTGTCTGTGCTAGAGGTCCTGCATGTCTCAGGTCAATATACTGCCCATGGGCATGTGGTCATAGTGTGAGCGGCACATCTGGTGCCTGGGACCGATGTCGGGTCTGCCGTGCGGCGCAGATCGGCTTTGGGCTGAGTAGGTGAAGATTCTGACGTGGGACACGGCGGACTCGCTGCACCTCTGCCGTGCAGCCGCTCTGCACGTGTGCTGGTCGATGCCTGGCTGGGCTCTCCGGGCTCTGTGACCCCGAGAAACCCAAGACACCTCTAAAAATAGTAGCCTGCTCTCTGGATTGGTGGGGCCATGAGGTCTGTGCACCCTTCACCCAGGGAAGGGGGTGGCTGTCTCTGAAAGCCATCCTTTGCGGTGGCATTGAGGGCGGTGCGCTCCGTGGAAAGGCATCTGCTCCGCTGAGCCCCTCCTGGGGCGAGGCAGCGAAACCTGCGCCGCGGGCAGCCGGCACTGCCGGACCCGCCGTCTGGCCGGGAAGCGCGTTTCCGTCCTACTCGTTAGGGTGGAATTCAATTTTGGAAAATGCTTCATTAAAATTACTTGAATCTCTTTAGGGACCAGTCGGAGCAGGCTGTTGCAGGGAATGTTAATCTGCTTGGGGATTCTTACGGTGTGCTTTCATTTGTTTTGTTTTGCTGTTTAATTCTGGCTGTACTTCTGATTTCAAAGGGCTGAGCTGTATGTTCAGCGTTCGCTGAACGGCGTGGCAGCTTGTGAAGTGTGTGACAACGTGGCTTGAGAAAAAGAACGCGGTGGACATCATAAATTACCTCTTCAGTTATATTTCTGAAGCTTTTAGAACAACTAAGATTTGATCCTTTCTAACTTGAATTGCAGATTACTGTTATTTTTTGATCAGAACAAGAGAGGTTTTCATTTTCAGGCCACATATAGGCTTTTCTAGCAGCTATTTCCGAAGCTGTAGCTGTTGTAACCTCTTCGACTGTTTAATTGGGTGTTGCCAGCAAATAGACAGAATTACAGTGTTACCAATCATTGTACCACGTTACAAAGCTGAGTTCATCCAAGTGTCCAATTTTTTTCTCAATAAGTTTGTCCCTGCAGAATTCTGTTTAAAGTTAATGTTTGTCCTTGACAGCGCAGGTATAATAGAAGTGGTAGAAAGGACCAGCTGCAGCGTTACGGAGCTTCTTTGTTCTTCCCTTCACGATAAAGCATAAAAATCCTACACAGTTTAACAAAACTGTGGTATCTGGTCCTAATTGATGTAAGTAAAGCACGTGTGATCTAAATGTTAATCAGATTTCTGCATTTAATGAGGGAAAAAGCAGCTATTAGATGAGAAATGTTCAGGAGCAGGAGCTGTTCGTGTTCCAATCAGGTGATTGTACATTTGAATAGTATTTCCATTTAAATAGCTTTATCGCCCTGCTGATTCCTAAGCACTGAGTCAAAACAAAAACTAACAGCTAAATTGATATTATTGCTAAGGAGGAATGAATAATAGGCAGTAAATCTATACCTGCTGGGAATCATCAATGCGTTCGCAGGCCATGTAGGTGTAAGGGTTTGCACCAACTCTATGAAACCGTTACATTTACTGGGGAGCCTCGTGGGGAAGTAATTCTGTCCTACGGAGTTCATGTTATGTTTCTGTTAAATTCTTCCTCTACTCTTTTTACTATCGATTCGCATGAAGATGCTTGGTGATGTGGTGGGCTCCCTTTGCAGTTCCCCGCGCTTGGAGAAGCCAAACCTTTCAGGCAGGCACATTGAAATTCGTAGAGGTCCTGCAGGACGCTCATTTCCCCAAATCACGTTCGCAGTCGGAGCGTTTCCCGGGACATCAGTGCGACTCGATTGCTCTGGCCACCCTGGAACCACTGTATCTCCTAATGCTCCTGAAAGGATTATTTTATAATCTTATCCTGTGAATGCAACAGCTGTAAGCCCAGATAAATTGCATTCCTCTAGGGAAAGTGAGTTGGGAGTCGTTTTAACCACATCCCAGTGGAATTACATCATCTATAATGGTAAATGATATTTGGCTGACTGTGATTGCGGTTGATTCAATGGAAGAGCCACCTTAGGACCTCCCGGCCTCTCTCTGTTTATATAAACCAGGCATGGAGCAGGCTGGTATATACCAATACTGAAACCAAGCCGTTAGCTCTGATGTATTTGCAGTGCGACTGCCCTTCAAATAATGGCCTTTGGGAGGGTGTCAGGAGAAACACGTTTGATTTTAGACTCGGCTGTTCTTCTAGCACGTGCGGCTTTCATGCTAGGTTGGCTGCAGATACAATTAGACCTTGCGAATGTTCAGAAACTCTGGTTCTTTCAGGCTACGCTTCGCGGCTTCCCAGATGGTGAAAGCCAGATGAGGTTAGATCCTGATCGTCAAGTCCTGCCTCCTGCGTCGCCCAGGCCTAAGGATGTCGCTCAGCAGCCCTTTGATTGGGCTCGATGCTTTGTGCTTGAACCAGAGCACTGCTGTCAGAAATATGCTCGGTCTTCTGTGAAATGACGGTGAATCCAGCCTGTCCTGCTTATCAAAAACAAAAAAAAAAGGGAGAGAACCTGCTTTTTTTCCCCAAATGGGAACCCTAGTGTGAAGTCTGGTCAGAAAATACTCTGTTGGAAGGGGCCTCTGTCGATGGGATTCAGAGCATACGAACTGGGGAGCCTGCGTGGAGACCAGTCGTTACCGTTGAGGTATTTTATAGGATATTTCGTGACAGCTGCATAAGAATTTGCTCACACTTTAAAACACGTGCTTGTTATTTCTTTTTCTCTTCCAGCTGCCTCAGAAACAGCTAAGTGGAGTACTCCTGTCTGTGCAGTGATTTTTCTGTTCTTGATACTTCTGTTCCAGTCACACTCCCCTTTCTCATCAGCATGTTCTCCAAAGTTCAGGCGCCCTGTGCATACATGCAAAGTAGATGAACGCTTGTACCGTACTTTAGCTAGTTAATTAATAATGTCTAAAGAATAGGTATTTCTTCCGTAGGGTATTGCAGTTCTTCGGCAGAGGGGTGACTTATTTTTTCAACTTTTTTGTTTGTTTTCTGGTCAAAAATAATAAAAACTCCCAAGAAAAAGTGACTGCTATTGGTTCTTAACAATATGACCATGGTAACATCAAGCTTTGGAGGTGGGGCACCCCTGATTTAGAAATTTAGTAGAAAAGAGCACAGCAGTTTCTGTCAGAGAAAGTCTAAGCCCCAGGGCTGCAATATGCTCTACACACCACCAAGGTGGAATGCTTCTGTCTGGAAGGCAGGCTTCTGTGAAACACCTGCTTGTCCTGTATGTGCGTGTATAAGCATATAGATGTGTAATGAGGGAAAGGTGGAAGTATGAAGTATGTAGGTCTGATTGAATCCCACCACCGCGAAGGTGAAGCTGTGGCTGCTCCCTCCCTGGCAGTGCTCCAGGCCAGGTTGGATGGAGCTCTGAGAAACCTGGTCTGGTGGAAGATGTCCCTGCTCATGGCGGGGGGGTTGGAACTAGATGATCTTAAAGGTCCCTTCCAACCCAAACCATTCTGTCATTCTATAAAGAGGATGAGTGCTTTGCATGGGGAAGTCCTGATTCAGTGTTTTTAACCGAAGTTTCTTCCTTCCTTCCCACTGTATGTACAATTATAATAATTGCATGGTAAATAACAGGCTGTGTGTGAATGTTGGTTCCTAATGAAGAAAGCTCTATTCCTGAAAATGTGATTGAAGGTATCAAAGATGAACAGAGCACAGTCAGAAACTAATCAGAAATGCATATATCAGTTAAATAATAAAGAAGTGTAGCAACAGTGCAAATGTATTTGGTGCTGGACTACTTTTGCCACTGGATTATTAGAATTTCACATTGGGCTTGATAGAGGGAGATACATTTGGTTTCAACATTACAACTTAACACCTGGAAATCAATTCTTATACGTAGCCTCTTTCAAAATATTAAATGGAAAATATTTTCCTGACATCTACAAAAGCCACACATTCGATGATGAAGATTGGAAACGTTTACTAGAAATTAAATCAATGGTGAAGTCTAGAAGAGATCTGATTGCAGGTTTGGAATCTGGGACAGATACTTTGTTACTCTCCCATGGCTAATGATTGCATTAGTAAAGAAAGAAATCAATAGTGTGACCATACTGGGGAAGAGGAAGGAAACGATTGAATGATTGGCAAAAAGACTCCGTAGCACGAGACCTGCAAAGATCTTTTGCACAAGATGAGTATCTTATAGTAAGGAGAAAATAAAATGTTTGCATGACAGCTCTGCAAATTTCCCCAGCTAGGGGCTTTCTGCAGATCCGGCTCAGCTGAGCTAGAGGAGCACTAGAAGGTTCCCCTCCAGTGTCAGGCTTAGGGGAAAAAAAAAACCCCAAAACCCCACAGATTGAGTCAATAGTGATGAACTGAATTTAGCTTCATGTTGAAGTGACAATTTTTGCACAGTTTTAATGAGAGGCAGCCTGGGCCAGAAACTTCAGCCTGGGATGCTTCTTGCATTCTGCCTGAGTTTGTTTTGTGTCGGTCAGAGGCTGTTTTCATCCCTCTCGCATGAGAGTACCGTCCTGTAGTGCACTAAGCAGCGGGACTAGCATCTATCATGCGGTGTTTATTCTGTCATCTCTCCCCAGGAAGAGAAGTGTGAGCAATGGAGTGTTTGATTTTAATAGCGTTTTTGTTTGGTTGGTTTTGTTAGCGTGGAAGTCTTTTCTGAGGCAAGAGAAGGAGTTTGGTTTTGGATTTTAATGCATTCATTGCTATGCACTGAAAGTAAAGCAAGGAGAATCAGGGTTTGTGTCCTGCGTTCGGGGTGGATGGGGGTGAATTTTCTCCTAAGCTTTGCAGTTGATTCCACAGCCTTATGCTTGCCTTCAAGAACATCTGCCTTCTGCTTGGGTAAGCTTTAACTCAGCGTGCAGAAAGAGTTCCCAAAGGATGGCCCATGGGCACATGCAGTTTGCAGAGTCATCCTGTATAGCTCACAGAAAGACTTTTTAAATAACATACTGAGTCGCAGATGAATTTTGTTAACAGATACCAGCCTAGCGTTTTGTCTTCACCCCAGACCTTAGGGTAGTCTGTGGTCCACGGTCATGGACTGCTGTGACAGGCAGGGACAAAGCTGTCAGAAGATGACAAGACCATTGATCTTTTTGGTCTGGTCATCATTTTGCATGAGTGTCCTAAAAACAGAGCTGGAGGAAAGCCTTCCTCACAGATGGCCATGTGAGATCTCATGGCCACGAAAGACCAAGAACTACATCTTGCGTCAGGAACGGCCATCAAACATGTTGACCACGACAGGTGGGAATATTTGAACGAAATGTATTTCTCCGTGGTGTTGCACTCTCCAGAGCTAGGTCTGGATCAAGCTACGCAGTCCCCGTACCTCTGTTTCTCTATAAAATGGAGTTTTAAATTTTTTTTTTTAATACCACTGTTGAAGTATGGACCTTTCTGTTCTAGAAAGCCAGGTCAAAGGAAGCAGCTTCACAAATCATTTAAAGTGTTGTGGGGCTAAAATGAAACAACTGGAGAGATAGCCAGGCTCAAAAATGGGGGAAGGTCAGAGGACAGAAAGCAAGGAAAAGGAGAGGAGGAACCAAGCACATTCAATGAAGTTCTTCACAAGGCTGCTAATAGGGGAAAGCTTGGGAATACATAATTTCTAAGTTTATACTCCTCATCCAGTAAATGAAGGTGTCTGGGTTTTACAGTATTAAGCAGTAAAGTTCATTGCAGCTGGATGTGGAGAGGAGGACTTCGTGGTGGGGGAAAGAACATTAAAGGTGAATTATTCGGAAAGAAAAATGGTTGGTTAGCATGATATTTGGTAAGGAAATGACTAGGCACTTCCTTATTATTAATAAAATCAACCCATAAAAGTAAAATAAGACGAACAAACTTCATGTGAGAATAAGAGAAACAAGTCAAAAAATGTTCTCTTGCTGTTTGTAGAATGCCTTGAAGATGATAAACACAGTAATAATGCTAAGATTACTGTTGGGCACAAAGTGAACTCTTAGTCCTGCACTAAACCTCTAGCCAACCCAAACGACTGGGTCAGTAGAAATTAAATCAGCACTGAGCTCCAGATAATATCTGATTGTGGGTTTCTGTCTGGATGGATGGTTTCTTTCTTGTTTCCTCATTATGACTGATTGCAGTCGCCGCAGAAATCAATAGTCTGGGCATGGCTGGGAACTGAAACAGTATTAGGCGGAAAGGCAGCATCACACGCGAGCTTTCTTAGAGGCTTTGCAGATCCAGGTACCAGTCCTCCAAGGTCCACGGTACCTTCTAGCAGGGACGGAGTATAGAAGACGCAAAGCTCTTGGTTTTTCTTGGTCAATAGTCAGGCAAAAGATTTCTTTGTATATTCTCACGTCAGGTAGCACATGCTTCGTCGTGGCACTGGAATTCCTCCCTGGACTCCTTAGGAAGCGTGTGCAAGTCCAGCTTGGTGGAGGGAAGCGCTGCTTGGAGAAACTGCGTTAGGGACGGCAACCCAGAGCTTGCTGAAAAGTTCTTGCTTCGTGCTGTAGTAAACAGAGAAAGAACCAATTCTGATTTCTACTGGGGGGAAAAAAGCTAAAAGTTTTGAAACAGGTCTTCTGAGAGCAGTGACTGCAATTAAATGATAAAACTTTCCTATGGTTTTCCAGTAAACGTTTACAGTACAAATTTAGATATAATTTTTTTAAAAAAGATTCTTTCATTCACCACATGCTCGGTTTTATTTTACTATTTCATTGGTCTTATCTCTACTTGGATTTTTATGTAGTATTTGTGAACAGCAGAAAAAAATGTTATATTCCTGTAAAATTAATAAGTAAAATCTGCTCTAGATCAAGTGGCTTATCATATATTAGCTGATCACTAGCATATGCTTTAATGGATTTTTAAATCAGGCTTTCAGTTCATAATTCATTTCAGTAGTTTTCTGATGAGATACATTATAACAAAAAGGAAAAAATATTTAAAATGCTCTTTTATGGGGAGGACAAACCTACCCTAATGCCATGTGGACTGCACTGAGGAGAGAGCCAATGCTCCCCGCATGCCATGCGTCATCCCCAGCGATGTCCCGGGCTCTTCCCTCCCCTCGGCTGGGGCTGGGTTGGGGTGGGACGTGCCCAGGTTTGCCTCCCAAGACCCTGCGGACATCTGGGTCTGTGTTTTCCTTCTGACCTCACTACATTTCGATATTCAGCAACTTTTAGGGTATGGTATGTGTGCCCTAGGCTGAGGATAAGCAGAAGCTTAATTTGTTCCAAATGATTTTCCACCCTTTTTCCTATTGTTTATTATTTATTCTACTTTAATTTATTCACAAGATTAAGTGGGTAAACAACATCACAACTACTTATTGCTACACAGTCCAGTGAGCATAATGATACAAGTTTTAAGTGCTGAACGGTGCTGATTAGAGCTGTTATGCTAATATTCATTTGTTTGCTTTACCTTTACCACTTTGCTCACATACTTCACAAATTAGGGTATTATCCTTTTTTTTTTTCCTCTTACTGTTTTTGTCATCAAATGAAGGTAATTTACCATTTTTCCATTTGAATTGTAAAGCTAATTGAACTTAATGGCTTTAGAAAAAATCAATAATTTCCTACTGTTATTGATATAATGAAGCACACGTAAGAGATTATCCAATAAAGACACAAACGACTTAAATGAAGGATTCAACTCCATGCTGAACTATTTAAATTCTCTATGTGGACAATTAAGGGGAGATCCTTGTATGTGGGGAAACAACAATAATTTTAGTGTGTTAAAGTTATGACACAAACTGTGCAAGTCATGGATGAGAGCACCGCTCCCGTTGTAAAGCCATCCAGTTATACCTAGAAAATGCTTTTAGGGTTCCCTCTTGGCTGTCTTTGGATGTCATATCTCCATGGTTTGGGAGCTGTGTCCCCTCATGTGCCACTAACTGAAGTTAACACCCTTCTTGTAGGACAGCCATGAACCTCCGATGGGTTTGGGCTTGTGCCATGCAGCTGAAGTACTGGAGAGTCTGCCCAGGAGGGTCGTACATTTCCTATGCGTTGTCTGTAAGAAATGCTGCGGTGTTTTCTGTGTTGTGGTTTGAACTGGTAAATGGGAAAGGACGTTATCACCAGCCTGCCTTCCAGGTGTTCACCCATCGCTGCCCGATGGTGTCAGAAGAGAAGCAGCCCACGTTCTCCGAAGGGGCTGGAGTCCAAGAAATTAATCAGGATCACTGCAGTCATAACAAGCTGGCTTTAACATCTCGTTTGTGGCAGCTGGACTTCATACTCTCTTCGTCATGGCTGGTTTTAGAAAGTAATAACAATCCTATATTGAAATGTGTTTGGGGTCAGAAAACATCCTGTGAGAAGTCTCCTCAGCTGCGTTGCTCTGCCCTGAAAAGGGAGAAATAGGAGTTGGTTAGTTAGAAATGGAAAACGTTGGGGTTTCTTCCCCAGTTTTAAAAAATAGATTTATTTGGAAACTACTATTAGCTTGCACCCTGGTTCTGGCAGAGGTTTAATGGCTCCTAGGAGGATGTACGAAAAACTCCACACAAAGCGCTTCTAAACCTTTAAATCTGGATCAAAGCTATTCAATCCCTAAATGATATAGGAGACATTGAAGTCCTTAATTTAGGGATTAGTGTAGTAAAAAGGCAATGACAAATATTAAATTAATGACATTTAAATCACCATTTCATTAGAAAACAGTTTTGCCATGGTATTTTGCTGAATTTAAGATACCCAGAGATCAATAGCAATTCCCTTTAAGACAGTTGTGATGTTTCCAGTGTGATTGTTTTGGTTTTTTTTTTGGAAAGGGGTTACTATTTCTGAAAATATTCTTTGTGAAATAATAGTGAAATTAAATGCATTTTTAATTGCACTCTAAAGCTGTTTTGGCTTAGCACTTGAAACTTCTGCATTAATTCCTGTGATGAATGGCTGGTGAGAATACCAAACAGCTTCTGCTGGATTTGCAAAACAGGAAAGGTAGATGGGAGTTGTGTCAACACCGTATGTCAGGGGACGGAGAAGAGAGGGGACACTGTGGGCTGCTTTAGCTCAGAAAAAAAGAGGAAAACAAAAAAAGTGCTAAATATTAAAACCTGGACATTTTTAAACTGTCCTCCCCTGGAATGTTGGTAGGTGCCTTGGTGCTGCTTCCTGAGCCCCACTGCGCTGTCCTCGCTACCCCCGTTCCCTTCGGCGTGCCAGGACGGCCCTCTCAAGGTGGTGGTGGGGGCTGGAGTCCCCCATCAGCGTGGTGAAAGAAGCTGCATCCCAGTATATTGAGGTCTAGGCTGTACTGGAAAATAATCTCCATGAAGTAATCCAATTAACCCCCCCCAGAGGCACTAAAGGAGGATGGCTGAGTGGAAGCACTTTAATGTAGGAGGCACTGGCTTTTTTTGCAAATACCTGAACGATTTCAAGGAGAATGAATACCTCTGTGGAAATTGCCAGTCCACAAAGCTGCATTTACAGAAGAAATGTTTAAATGAACTGTTGATGGTGGGCAATAATTGCCTGAATGCTGTGTGCATCCACTGTTTGATGTCTGATATTTTTACCACCGCGGTGTGAAGAGAAGGACGGCGAGTCCTGCCGTGCACAGTGCCTGGACTTGCAGGCGCTTTGGGAGCGTTTTCTCCGATTGCAGTTGTGGTCCATCTCCTCCAGTGCTCCCCATAACATTTTCAGGACAACACTTACAGGCATGAAAAAAATGACAAAGAATGGTGGGAAGAAACCCCTCCTTTTTAACACTATAAAAATGGTGGCTATTACCTTCCCAGCATTCTCCCAGCTAATGGCCTGAAACAGGACCAATATTTGATAGGTGCTGTATTTACTTTATAAATAGATACTTCATGGGTTTCATTCTTTACTGAGATTGAATTAGTGGGTTAAATAGACAGAAATATTTCTTACCATGGCATGCTGATCTCTTGGCATCTTGCACTGACCTGATAACAGGCTAGCGGGAGAGTAAACTTAATTATTTTTTAAGCTAGAGACTGACAATAGAGGACACTGAATATTTCTGAAACCAAGATCTTCTTTTCTGTCATTAAAAAGCTGGGGAAATCTAAAGGAGTGTGAATTCAAGGCATAAATCACTGTGATTATTGAAGGGTTTTCAGAGAGTGGCTTATCACCTCCCCGGCTTATTTACCTGATAAACCAAAGCCTTGTGCTTCAAAAGCCCCAGCTCCTCAACCCCAGCATGGTAGCCATCTCTTAGCGAGGATGAAGAAAGT
>Ga0181612_167223_pt1 | contig 11737 bp, 7 predicted proteins | sample HoacroProtozoa21_FD_119630 | JGI IMG/M metagenome (GOLD analysis project Ga0181612, IMG submission 119630) | Hoatzin crop microbial communities from Cojedes, Venezuel. Combined Assembly of Gp0051906, Gp0051904, Gp0051908 | reverse complement strand
TGCAGTGAAAACAAGATTTTAGAATAGAATTGTCATTAGATAGGCAATTCTGGTGATGAATCTGTTCAGAAGTCTTTGTTCTGCTGCAAAACAGCAGTGACTGATTGCAGGTGGACTAGGCTGTGACTATGCGTCATAAATACTAAACCACATTCTTTTGTGAAGTTCAAGGAAATAGGTAGTGCAGGACTGTGTATATCAGTGAGATTCAAATAATCTTTTTCTCTAAATAAACTATTCCATTTATAGACATGGAAAACAAAGTTTTGCAAACAAGAGATGCATAGATATGCATCCGAAAGCTTGCATTCATGTTCGACCTTTAGAACTTCCTCCTCCATTTATTTTGGGATCTGCGTGATTATCTCTTCAGACCTTGTTTGAGATAATACTGCGGTCTGCAGCAGCTGCGATAGCTGCATTTCCCCAGTGTTAATTTTACTGTATAAAATAAGCTCTGGCAATGTGGTGACTAGTTAATTGAACTATATAACCCTTTCTGGAATTTGTGACTCCAAGCCACTGAACAATATAATTCATCTCAGACTTTTTATTAAAGTCCTCAGTGAATGTGTAAGGCTGTAGTGGTATATTAGAATGCAGAGAGTACTGTGTGTAACCAAGAAAGCCACCTCTCCAGTGGGCCTTTAATAAAATAAACGTTTTCTGATGGTGCAGTACTTATTTTTAGCTTATTCCTGTTTCAGCTCAGAAATATTGCATCTAGAACAATTCAGAAAGCTGTAAAATGTATTTGAGCAGAGGAGAAGGAGGAGTAGAAGGGAAAAGGTCATGAGGAGATTTAAATGTTAAAGTAAAAATTTAGAAATCAACATGATTGTTGCATAGCGTGACATTGTGATCAGAGGAGTACAGTGTAAATACTGAATTTAGAAAGAATAAACTGCCTAACAGCATGCTCCTGAACCATTTGTTATTTCCTAATTAAAGCTTGTGAAAGGGCAGTTTATAGACAATTATAATAAGCTCAGTGTGGGAGATGTCAGAGTGTAAATCAGGCTCTCTACAGCAGTGGAGCTTTAAACATCTCTAATGACAAGTGGTGGTAGGTAGATGATACAAAAAGACTGTTTTGACAACATGATTGATTGAGATCTTGAAATATATAAGCAAACAAAAAGTGTGAATTCAGCAGGAAACCAAAATTGCACGCTGCACAGCATATAAAGTATGAGGAGAGGGAGGGGAGGCTTGTGGCAAAGAAAGTTTAAAGCCTTATTTGAAAATAAAAAGTCATACTTGAGCGAACAAACGTTTGCTACTCAAGTCAGGATTTATCTTAAAGATATAAAAGCAGTGGTATCCCAGGGTACACCTTGCATCTTGAGATACCGCAGTACCTCTCTCACTCGGTTTAGGGGCAGTCACTGCTGGCACAGAGCTTGCCATCTGCTCTGCAGCACGCACCTATGTGCTTTGCTGCACCTGGTCTAACACGCGTTGTGTTTCCTCAGGTGTCTCCTCCCCGGTCTTTGCTCTTTTGTCCAGGCCTGCTCTCTCCCTTACACTCGGGAACAGACACCTGTTTCATCTCTTTTGGGAGAGTGGAGCCTTAGGAGACCATTGCAGAGTTATCAGTATTACTTCTTCACATATAACTTTTTGTAACATTAATGCGTACAGGTGGGACTTTCAGATGCATCCGTTTTTGACCAGCCTGTGTTTTCCAGTTGATTAAAATGGGAGCACAAAGAGGTCAATGTTAAGTGCTTTTTCCTATACTCCCTTCTGTGGAGACATGGCCAAGTACATTCTGTGGCAAGCTGCTTAGTTCAGCACGTGGTTCCAAAATGTCACTGGGGACAGATGGGTAAGAGCAGGGCATTTTAGATTACTTCCAGTTTCATTTTGACCTTTGAAAGATTTGAGAAGCAGACACAGCAGAGCGATGGGGTTCTCTACACTCATTAGCAAAATCCCCTTATCATTAGTAGGAGAGTCTCTGCCAGAGGGGGTGCGTGCGATTCTGTTAAGGTTCGTGTGTTCCCTTCAGTTCTGTTCCACGCTTCAATACCTGGTTTGTCTTTCCTTCACCAGTATGTTTAGTAGTCTTAGCAGAGCCTTTTTTTCCTGCCTTTGCTGCCCGAGTCATTGGAATAGTTTGTAATATCTCCTGCAGATCATTGGATGAAACAAGAAACATCCTCCTTGCTACACCTGCATGTGGCCGAACAGTTAAGGTATTGGCAAATATAATTTCTGTAGAAACCACAACCTGGTATGTGGCTGTTGGATGGAAAACTTCTGTCACCCATGTCTGTTGTATCAGTTACAAGCCACTAGTAAAGTTCTTGTCAGACACTTTGTGTTTGATGTTGTGTTTTATATTCTTTACCATGCCAAAGTCTTACCTGTATCTTCTTTTTCTGCTAACCTAGAACAAAGTTTCAGAGGATTCATTTCTGAAGGATTCATTCTCGTTAAGGAGAGGTTCAAACCCAGAAGCTTAGAGTTTGCAGAAACTTTACGTAAATTGATCTCTGAATACACATTTTGTGAACTAGATCTCACTGGGAGCTTCTCTAGGTTCTCCGCAGTTGTTCCTAAAATGAAACGATGTGTCTTAGATAGGTTCTGAACAATGCTATCCACTGTGGCTGTCTGAAAGGGGAAATACTCAGGCATAGAGAAGGAGCTGGCAGTACTTGATTTTCCCAAGGGTATGTTTGTAGACCTGCTTCTGTTTCCCAGATGCTGATGATTTATTTGCATTTATAAAAGGCTAGAAGAATAGGAGTGATGCAAATTTAGATTTATTTTTTTTAGAAGCAGTTGACGGAAATATGAAATTGGTAAGATCTGACCAGCATTTTCATTGCCACAGTATCAGATCATTCCCTACCTTCTCCCATTCCACAGTACACAGGATCAAGGAGTCAGCCGCTGAAATAAAGGTGAGCAATTCTATATTAGAAAATAGGTTGTTTATGCAGTCTTCACAACCTGGAATTAACTAAAACAAAGAATCATGAAGGCAAACATCGTCAGGGGATTTAAGAAAAGAGGAGGGTTTTTTGCAGCTATTGTCCAGACTAGGATAACTACAGGAGTAAAATATTGCAGCTGACCAAGGATCAGGGTGGGATTTTACCTGCCTGTCTGCCATAGAGCACTACCTGGCTGTGATATCTGGACGATGATGGATGGGGAATTAGTTTTTGGCTTTTTCAGATCCATACACACATAAAAATTAGTGAGTAGGTACTACCTGTTGCACCCTGCCATGTGCTGGCTGCTGCAACCTGGTAGTCTGAGGCAGTTTAACACGCTGAGTCAGAACGCGAGGAGAGAACAGAGGAAATGATCTTTGTTTTCCTTGTAGCTATTTTTCTGTACTGTTTGCCTAATGTAAACCCATACATCAAAGTGGCATAACTGTGGCACCCATATCATATGTGGAACACTTCAGAGCTCTGCACAGTTTTGCTGGAGGTTAGCAGGCACAGTACAAACATGCCAGATGCTGAGCACCTTGTCGGTGTTCTGTAGAGGGTGGTAGAGGATGGAGGGTGTTTGATAGCAGCCATTCAAGTTCCACTTCCAGCAGCTGAATGAGCTTGCTTGATTTTTATTTCTAACTGTTAACACCTTTTCTCTCTTCCTCCTTCACAAATCCCTACGCATCCCCGTCCCCAACACTGCGGTAACTCTGGCAAAGGCAGGCTGGTGGAACGATCAGTGGAAGCTGTAGAGACTGAGAGGTACAAAAGGGGCATTGAACTGTCTGGTTTCTTTGGAAGGGACTGTCTTAGTTCTAGATTAAAACCTGCCAAATGCTCCCCACTGTTTTACACTCTGGCTGAAACAGCTTTGCACACACCTTTGGCTATCATTGTTTTGGATCTGTAGTTGAATCTGCTAAGCTGTGGAGTTTAGTAAAAAGAGAGAAGTTGCTGAAGAGTTGGTAACTCCATTTAACCTTCTGTGAGATACGGCCGTGGGGTGTCTCGAAGCACCTAGATTGTCATTCAGATACTGACAGTGTTAGGAAAACAGGATTTTCATTAAGTACAGTGGCTGATTTTTTTTTTCAAGAGGGAAATCTTTTTTGTGCTGTGTCATTGTTATTATTAAAGGTTTGGCCATCCTGCGCAGTGTATGGCTATAGTCTCTCAGTGGAGAAACAGTCTGCTTTTCTGCAGTGATATCACTGTGTTCATCCAAGATTTTTTTTCTCTATACCTCCTGTTCTTTTGCCATTTCTTGCCAGTATTCATAAATATGTGTTATTAGCTGAACCTCTCCAAATTTGCCTGGCAGAAAGTATCTTTCTTTTCCGCAGGTCTCTATTTAATATGAACCGCGCTCCAATCGTTTCTAGCACCTGTTCACTGGTTACATGGTACATCAACAGCAATTTTAGAATTCTTCAGCAGCGTGACAGCTTGAAATTGTCATTTCTTTATGAACACTAGACGCACTGAAATCATGTTAGTGCAGTTGTCATTTTTCTTTGTGCTCAAACATTAGATATATTTTTGTGAGTTGAGATGGGCGGTGAACAGTTTTTCGCTAAGCACCACGCTCAGTTTCTAGGAAATGAGAAGGGATCTTTTGCACAGGGCACGTGTCAGTGGGAATCCGTAGCAAGGACAATGCTTTTTGAAGTGGTGCATGTGGATACTTCATCTTGGTACACAGATGATGCTGCCACGTGAAGGACTTTTTGAAACACTTAACTTCATTACAAAAAGTGGAATAACATTATCTTTACTAGCTGGGATTGAAAGCAAATAATGGTTTTGGTTTAATATATGTAGCACTGAGGAGAGAGAGATTCTCACTCAGAACTGAAATGAAGTTATAAATTATGTGATACTCAGCAGAGGTAGCATTCAAATAATTTCATTTTTTTAACATGTCACATTAGGAGTCTCTTAATGTAATTAGATGAATAAAGTGTGTCTGTTCTCATGTGAGTGGTTCCAGGGATGATTCTGTAGCAACATCTCCATGGTTTAGACAGCTCAAAGCTTTAGGTATTGATTTTATATCCAAATGTTCACTGGCACATTCAAGATAAAGTTGGAAGAGTTTTAGCTACGTTTTAGCCATTTGTATTAGTAGATTAAAGAGTCCCCCAAACACCCCGCGATCTCACTGTGTAGAGTGCTACAAGCACTGGAGCAAAACCTCTGCCGAGTGCCGCAGGGATTTACTACCTGTGCATGAGACAAGGTAACCGGCGAGTTTTTAGAGATGAGGCAGACAATAAATGGAATTGATTGCGGTGGGAGGCATCAAGTCCATCCACCCAGTTATTGAAACCTTGCAAGATTTTCAGCATACATTTTAGAAATTCATGTTTTAAGGATTAACTAAATGGCAACAATTTCCATTCTTTGGTTTGTTTGAGCAGTGCAGTGCTCACTGATTTCAGCAGAATCTGCTGCAGTTACAGAGCTCTGCACTGGGGTGAAACTGGTAATGAGCAGGAGCCGGTACTACAGTGTGGCTGCTCGTTCACATACGGCAAGTGAACAAAGCGGCTTGATGGTGAGGGAAACCAGTATTGATATTTGCCCTGTGTTTGATGTCAGCAGCAGAATAGAAATGGGATGATCTCCTTGCTGCTATATAGGATTAAATTATGGATATCCGTATAGTATTTTGGCAGGAGGCTGCAGCAAATCTAGACTGCTTCTGGACTTTATGATTTCACTTCTCATAAATAGACAATGATAAATTCTAACATGACTTTAACACTTCCTTGATTTTTAGCAATAACTATATAGAATAATTATAAATACTCTTCAGAATACTGATATCAAAATAGTTTCTTGTTTCCATTTTATATCAGGCATGATAAAGAATCAGAATGAATTGTGGGGAAAGAAGTGCATTTGAAGATTAGCTAAGCAGTGGTAGATTAATCAGTGTTGTTGTGATCAGATTAAGATGTGTTACTATTGTGTTTAATTTTTTGGAAAAGTTTTCAGATTTCAGTTCTGTATCTGTACTTAAACTAATACTACAGCACCCTGCAATACACCAGTCCTGCAGATACACAAAAGCTGCATAACATTAATTTAGATTGGCTGTTTATTGTGCACGTTATGTCATTATCTGCAGTTATTTTCTGTACAAATTAATACACGTCTCTATGGTAAGATTATCTGTAGCACAGTCAAGTAGAATCCCAAAATAATCTAAGAAACTGTTACTTCAGTTTCTTAAGCAGACAGTTCAGGTCTTAAATGAGAGGCCATCACAGTCAGCTTGTAAGGGGACTTCTGCTAGTATGATAATGACAGAAGAATAATTTCTGGTGTTTACAGTTACATTACTCTGCCTCTAGCTCTCTCTTGACTTCTGTGACATGCGTGAATGACATAGCCAATACTCATGCTCAGATGGATCCCAAATAACTCTCTCTCTTTCCTGACCTGTCATCCAGTTTCTTGAACTATCACTTTGAAATCATTTGTTTGCTATTTTGTCACTATCTGAATGTTACCATCTTTATAGCTGATCTTATCACCTACTTCCTCTACCTTTATCTCTACAGTGTTGATCTAGTCATTCCTTACTGTCTATCTTGTAAATATTATATTAACTTTGACATTTATAATGGTTTGTTTTCTTTCCTCCATTCTATTCATATCTCACCCTGGAATCTATGTATTGACTTAATTATACTCCTTCAGCCTGAGTCTCCTTTGTTACCCCTACGGGTGTGCAGAAACTGTTTTGTTTCCATTTCAGTTGTTCTTTGCTCCTTTTGTTCTCACTTCTTCCACGGATTCATCGGTAGTGTTCGTCAGTGAAAATTGTCTTCTCATTCTTACAACCTTTTGTTGTGCCATTTCACTTGATCTGTTCATCCCTCTTCCTAATATGACCTTTATTTCTGTATCTTGATCTGTCTTTGAGATAATTAGTTCATATCTGGAACGATCTTTCTCTCTTGTCTACCGAATAACTTGTCTGTTTTTCATTAAATTCTTCCATAAATTCTGCCTAGAAAATCAGGTCCACTGAAATCAGTAAAGACACTCAGGTGACTTCAGGATTTTACAGCATGTCTTAAGTGGTCTTTTACCTTTCTCTTACCAACAGCCCAGATAGTGTCACTTAAAATATTGCCAATTATCAAATTGCCCTTTTTTTCTGTGTAGAGTAGATTTTGGGGTCTTTGAGAAAAAGTTTTCTCTTTCAGTCTACCAATGTACAATAAACATGCAGTGGTAAATAAATTTTATTTCATCATGGAAATAGTCTTTCAACACTAAGGAAGAAGTTATCTAATTATGTTATTTTAACATTTAAATGGACACACACTGGAGAGATTGAGGAACAGAAGGAAAATATTCATGATTGAACATTAATATTTTACTGTAAAAGAATTAAATATCCTAAGGAAATAATGAAAACAAGTTACTTCTTCCAGATGTTGGTTAAATTTTGATGAAATAATAATAAAAATTTAATCTTCCAGTTGAACGAAAACACTCCATATGTTGTTAAATATGTCTAAATTTGAATTTTGTTGGTTTTCTGTCTCAGCCAGCTGCTGTTTATAGGGATCAATTGGCTACAAATAAAGACCAAGACAGCCCTTTTTTGTGTGATCACCTATAACTTTTATCACATGATTTTTCTTTTGGATCCTACTGGTGTCCAAATCCTTGAGGGCAAGGCAGAAATAAATGGCTAAACAGAGTAAATTCATTTGTGAGAAGCATTTGTTTGTCTGTATGTTCAAGGAACATATTGTATTTAAATACTTAGAGATTAAATACTGATTCTTTTTGAGAACTAAACCGGTGCATTTAGGACCATTGTAACCATGGAACAGATACCTTATGGATCTTAGAGCATTGCTTCGTGTCTTATTTGTATATTTCCATCTGCCAGTGCAGCTGTGACACTGGAGCTGAATGACATTCTTGCACTTTGTGTTCTGCATCTGCTCCATAACTCTGTTTATCTCTAAACCTTTTTGTTCTGTGCCATTCTTCACTCTGTCTGTTCTGCACACTCCTGATCTTTCTTCTGTTTATCATTCCTTGCGCTCTAGTATGTATTATCATGTGCAGTACCCTTCGAAGTTCATTCTTCACATACACTGAGATTGTTACAGTTGTCTTTTTACAATCTTTTGCAACAGACTTGCTTCATGCCATAGACCCTTTATTAAAACTTATGTCTTATTTCTGTTTTCTTGAAGCCATCATTATTCCTGCTAACAAGCACATTTTTGTAGCTAGTAGCATTTGACTTCATCTAGCACTGAAGTTTTTCTCTTTGTGTCCACCATCACCATATCTGTCTGTTAGTACTCACGGTAAACACATGATAAATGTTCCTTCTGAAAAATTTCTCTTCTCTCTACCCTTTTGTTTTGCATAAACTGGTGATTTCCCATGCATATCCTTTCATTTTATGTGCCATTACTGCAAGGTCGACAGATTGCTATAATGTTCCTGCAAATCCCTGATACGCTGAGTTCAGGTCATAATTCCTGGTGCTCCAGCTTGACGCATTTGTTCCCGTGCCAGTCGCAGGCTTGCTTTCCCACTCTTTCTCCCGAGTGGTAAATACAGCCTTTGTGTAGCTGGCAGTACCACCTCGGGATGTGTTCCTTTCCATCCAGGCTGTGTGATCAGTTATCTGACAACTTGTCTCTACCCATATCCCATTTATCTGATCTGAGCTATTCAATAGGTTGTTCTGGCGGTGTTGGCACCAGGGTTTTAGCTTGATGGTAGTTTAAATACAGGAGTGTTCACACACTTGAAGAGCAAATTTCAGTTTTCACTAAAACTTATCACTCTCAGCTGTCACGCTAGATTGATACAAGCTAGTGAAGGCAGCATCAGTGAGCATAGCCTTGCATGGCAAAGCTCAGCAGAATTACTTGTGAAACTTCAGCCAGCCACAGGATCAAAAACCAGTAAAACACCCCTTGCAGCTTTGTGCCTTGAGTTTCAGTGTGTGCCCATCCTGAAGTTCAGGTTATCGTTGAGCCATCCCGTTGCATTTGCTATGCTTTGGGGCTGCGTTGCTGTAGCAAGCACGTAGTGACTCCTGCGCAGCCAGCGGGATCGGGATGTCAGAGGGCAACGCTGGAGGTGCGGTGGCATTTAAGAAGCTGGGCAGGGACTTGGGTTCCTAGGCTTTGAAGAGAAAAGCAGTTTCTTAGTATTCGCCATGCAAAACAGTCAAAGCAGGCGATCACTTTATACTCATTTATGCGTGATGTATCTCTGTACATCTTTGTAAAGGAATCTTCTAAGAAAATAATGCATGTGGCAAAAAGCCAGCCAGGGGAGCAGCCAGAGGAAAAGTAACTGAAGCGCTTTGATTCCCAGGCATGAATATTCTAAGTAGACAGATACATGTTAACTTTACCTGCTACCTTTAGCACACACATTTTGTTTAAACTTGGTACTGTGCAGAAAACATTAGATGCTTTTGACACTCCTGCTGCCCACATTACTTTTAACAACTCAGCTGTGGAAGCTTTTTCAGAGCCTTGGGGTGTTGTACTTCAGTGTGTTCATTCTTCTCAACTTCTCCTTTTTTTTAAACAAGTTTAATGAAACACATATTTAATTAGCAACACACTAATGAATAAATACAAACAGATATGCCCCTGCACACAACACTATTGAAGAAGAATATCAGTGTGAATATTAAAAATTAAAGCCAACATTACAGAAGGCAAATATGTTGAATAAATAATGGCTGCTACTATTTACAAAGCACACACAACAAGAAGGGAACCTCCCTTGTTAAAGATGAGGAGACTGGGGGAAAAATACAGAAAAGCTGGAATTATCTGCAGTGGAATTTTATTGTTCACATCTTTTTCTCTCTTTCATTCCGCCCCTTTGGGACATGATCTAGTTCTTTTTATTGCACTTGTGAATGTGTCGAGCAACCTGCAGTACAGTGGATCACAGCTTTGGTGCTGGATGCCAGAGGACGAAATGGCAGTACTGCTTCCAGTGCGTGAGCTGGTTCTTTCGGCCATGTTACAGCTTCGAGCATAATGCTGGCTTAACTTTTGCAGACATTTCTGTTCTTAGTATGTGTGTGTAGACATTTAAGAATCTTTGAGATTTTTTGGAAGAGAAGGAAGTACAGGCTCGAGCTATTTTGGTATCACAATAATGTGCTTGTTCCTTTTACTTGCACCTGTTTTCAAGATCTTCAGTTCCTGTCCTAAGCTGTATGTAGTAACGCTGTGCACTGAAGGGTGTTTGCTTTCCTGTGGTTTGTAGGTAGGACTAAGTTTCAGTGGCAGATCAGGCAATTCTTTCACTGGGCCAAATTTGGATGTGTTTATCAAATTAAACCACTCCTGTAATCTCAGTACAGATAAAACAATTATAATTCTAAAATATAGTCTATAGTTTTTAAAGAACTTACAAAAACTCCAGAGGGAAACATGCAGTAGAATATCGACTGTTTGCTAGGATTTATAGGAGTAAGTTGTTATCACACGTATTTTTTGCTATGATACTGAAGTTGGGAGTAATGATAAATGCATAATGCAAGGCCTTTTATAATACACCCTTAAGTATTTCAAGATATTCCTGTAGGATCCTGACCATCCGTTTCTAAGTTCTTAGTCAAAGTGTGTATTTCATATCACATTTTTTTTACCTTGAATTTTAAAAACCTTCCCTTTCAGTATAATTATGATCTGTACTCTGCTAGCTTGTGTCTAACCAAACTCTTTGCCTTGGGGATTTGAGGATGTTGAATAAGTAGCGCTGTGGAGCAGCAACACATTTTCTCTTAAGATTCAAGCATAAAAATAAAAAACAAACTAATGATCAAGAGGTAATCTCACACAGACCTTAAGTATTCTGTAATGATATACAGACATATTTCTCCTTTTCAAAACAAAAATATATCCAGAATTGAGCCCAGCACTCATTTTTAAAGTGCTGTTTGTTATGCTTTAACAGAGAAAGGAAAAGCTGTGTTTGTAATAGTTACATATCTCATACATTCAAGCATATATTCAGTATTTTTTCCCATCACCCACTTTCATTAGTGCAAGTAGGAGACTTTCATGACAAGGGTATGGATCAACGAGAACTAGCAAAGGTTGTTCATACAGTAATATTACAAGGCAATCAAAGTATATAACTCACACTATGGGTTGAGCCATGTACTGCCATCATACTCCACACACATCAAGACCTCCAAACTGCAGCTTGGCTTTATGTATGGTGCAGGGAGTTGTCTAAGTGTTCTCCATGCTGGGGGCACAGCATCTGCGCTAGCAGGCTGCCGAGCTGTAGTGTTCGTGCAGCCAGCGCTGCTCTGCCTGCCCTCGCCCCTCTGCTTGTCTTCTTGCTGGGGCTGGCGGTGAGTGCACCGTCATGCGCTGTTACTGCGGGGAGGGGAAAACACAGCCTGTCATGGTTTAACCCCAGTAGGCAGCTGAGCACCAGACAGCCGCTTGCTCGCTCCCCCCATGGTGGGACGGGGGAGAGAATCAGAAGGGTAAAAGTGAGAAAACTAGTGGGTTGAGATAAAGACAGTGTAACAGGTAAAGTAAAACCTGCATGCGCAAGCAAAGCAAAATAAGGAATTCATTCGCCACTTCCCATCGGCAGGCAGCTGTTCAGCCATCTCCAGGAAAGCTGGGCCCCATCACACGTAACATTAACTTGGGAAGACAAATGCCATCACTCTGAACATTCCCCCTTCCCTTCTTCTTCCCCCCGCTTTTTATTGCTGAGAATAACGTCCT
>Ga0181612_179559_pt1 | contig 11738 bp, 2 predicted proteins | sample HoacroProtozoa21_FD_119630 | JGI IMG/M metagenome (GOLD analysis project Ga0181612, IMG submission 119630) | Hoatzin crop microbial communities from Cojedes, Venezuel. Combined Assembly of Gp0051906, Gp0051904, Gp0051908 | reverse complement strand
TGATGTAGCTATACAGGCAATAAGCTTCTTAAATGTTGTGTGAATAGGCTCCTGTAAAAAGAAAAAACAATTAGGGCATCTGCTCTGGGAAAGACTGCAATACGAGCTCATCTTTCCATAGACACCAGAGATTCCACGGGACTGAAGGGACATTACGCATGTTCTAATTTCAGGGAAATCTTCAGTTTGAGTTGCGCCTTATTAGTCTTCACAGAATCCCATCACTAGACGCAGAGCTACAGCACACCAGGTTTCATTACCTCCACTGCTTGCAAACTACTTGTTTGTTTTAATAATACATGAATAAGTGAAAACAGAAGCCTGCCTGCCAGGTGGGTGTTTTTTTTGTTTGGTTGGTTTACTTCAAGAGCTTTAGATAATGCCACAATATTAAGCAGTAATTTTGTCTGTGTTCTAAATCACCCTATCAACAGTGAAATTGCAGCTGAAAGAGGTAGCTAAAATGATGGCTGATGCAGAATGAGTTGAGCCTGCCATCCCTCCCCAAGCCTGGTGCAGGCTGCTGCCACCCTAATCAAATTCTTCAGGTTATTCTAGATTCTTGCATTCAGTACTGCAAAAATGAGTTTCCTGGTTAATGCTATAAAGCAACACTGAATAAATACAAATAGTTTAATCTTCCTCTACAGTCTTATCCTGCCACATTGGTAAGTGTAATTAGGAAAATGCTACATTGCATGTCCTGAATAGTGAATATAGCTGATTGTTAATCATTATATTTACATAGTTTATATGAAAAATATTTAAATTCATGAATGCTCCAACTTTTCTTTGCCATAACATTAGTACCTGAGCAGCATCTGAATGTATAATAGTGTATTTGTAGCTTATTGATTCTTCTACAATGTCCTTGTAAGAAAACTGTTAGACAATGAACTTCCAGGTGTAGAGAACATCTGAGTTAATAAAAGAAGAATTCTTTGATAAATGCAACATGCTTGGAGGTAGAGAGGGGAAAGATACACTGTTCCAAGCTGACATGCAAGTGTGTTCACATAAACAAACAATAAAATATAATACATTAAAAGAAAATTCGGGGAAGTGCCTTTTATAAATCTTATTTTGCACAATGAATTGTGAATAATCTTTCATCTGTATTTAACATCCATAAAATAATAATTTCCACAAAAACACAGTGATAAAAAGGTTTATATGAAGCATGGAATTTCATTTTGCTAACAATAACTGTCTTGTATCTGTTTTATGGAGAGCAGACAAAACAGAAATGCATCACATTTTCAGAATATAAAAAATCAAGAACATTCTTATCACAAATAACTCTTGAGAACTTTGACTAGGAATCGATCTATGCTTGCTAGCAATATCTCTGATAGGATTTGTATAAATGATAGAATGAATGCATAGGGTATTATTAAAACATTTTTTAAAACCTGAAGTGGGAAAAAGAGAAACTAGTATTTCACAAAATCTCTTTCATAAAACAGACCATTATTTAAAAAAAAAGCCAACTTATTTTCTGGGTGCCCAGTCTAGGACACCATGGACTTGATTTGCAGAAAGTGAGCATTCATACCTTTAATGAACTAGATTCATTTAGAAGTTAACAACGAGAACACCTAAACTCTAAATACTAGGCTTTTCACAAACAAAACTGAAAAAAATCAAAATACAAAAACAGTGTTCATGCTATTTTTTTTCCTTTTCTCTCTTTTTTAACTTCTGTGTTTCGTATTCTCTGTCTATATTGTCCAATCACGAGGAAACTTTTTTCTTTTAAATTAGCAAATGAAATAATTGTTTACATTATACCATTACACCTCTCCACATTAAGATCATGTAAACACAACCCAATGCCTACTTGCTTTGGTCATTCAAATTTGGACATATTCTAAGCATTCGTATATATACTTGACTATTCAAATACATGCATAAACAAGAGTGACAGTGTCCACCTGTAATACAGCTTTGCCAAACAGTCTTAAGAAAAGCTGTATTCAGGAATATTGCAGCTTCTCCTCATGAACAAAATCTTGAAATGACCTTAATGTTTCCCTGTAGACATAACTATCTGCAGTTCTCTGTAGCTCTTAATCTGTATTTATCACGTATTCCAAGTAGGATTATTCATTAATCTGTGATTTATTTTATACACATTCACTTGCTAAACACATTAAATGAATCCTTTCACGACCAAGGTATACATGAAGATTTATTTCTTGGTGAGAAGTAGAATACTGGGCATGATGTGGAAGTGATTAGATTATTCGGAAAGTATTTAAAACTCACAAGCACAGTGAGGTAACTGGCCCCTTGAACAGTATAAAAGCTAATTTTTCAACAGTTTTACTACTTGGACAGTAAGATCACTAGAACTAAAATGGCAGATTTTAAATCATTGCAACATATATTCATTTTGTGCCACAATATTTCCTAGAAAGAGTATATGACAATCCAGTATCTCATGCAAAATCAATTACTTATTAGTTCAAGATCCTCAGTCACTGAAACAGGATATTATTTTGTGTCCTGAACAATATCTTGTTCCAGTTTCTAAGGAAACCAGCGGTAAAAACTAAGTTTACAATGCTGCATCATCCAGAAATTGACTACAATGTCAGTCTCCAGGGTATCATTACCAAGTGCTGTTTGCATCTAAATTTCTAGAACCCTTAAGCAACTGGATGGTTTGTTTATATGCATGGTTATGATCTACAAAGTATCTAGGTGTTATTCCTCACCTCTCCGTACGGGTTCACAGCCTATTGGCGCTTAACTGCTTATAAAGATAGATGTCAAATCAAGGGTACCATTTGTGAGTTTTCATTTGAGATATTTCTTTTTGCCACACTCAGTGAGATGTCTGTTCAAGCCTCAGTACGTCCTTCATTAATGGATGTCACTCAGTCGGTTCCACACATGCGATGAAACAGGGGAAGTCATGCTGCTGTGTGCTACAAATTGCCCGAGTCTAGAGGAACAGTCTATCCCTTTTGCACAGAAGGTTTTGAGAATGGGCCTAGGGGAACTAGGTTACTTGTTCCTAGGGGAAGTCAAGGAAAAATCCAGATTTTTCTTGACAGACACTTGCCTCTTTTGTCAGAAAAGTTCAACAAATATTCTGATGAGTTACTGATGCTTTTATAGTTGAAAACTCTCCTGACAAACTACTCTGCTGACCAGAGATGACAAGGCCCTCACATAAAGTTTCTGTCTTCAGAATATACAGAATTGTTATAAAATCTGTTCATAGAGGATGCATCAAAAAATATTCAGGGGCTGTATTTTCCCACTGAAATCAACATCAGTTTGTCATTTAGGATAAAACCCTCTTCCCTTCTCTTGTGTTTTAAGGCTTTACACTTTTAACTTTGTAATTTTTTTAATGGAAAAAATCTTCCATGAACTTCTATAAGCTCTAAATTTATTATGTATTTAGTGATATAAAACATAGTGAAGAGGATAAAAAGAGGCTTTTCTAAACAAATCACTTTTATGACTAAGCAGTCACACTTAGCCAAAGAAATAGAGATTGGGAAAACAAGAAGTAAGATTTTTTTTCTGAATTGTAGACAGATACTTGCAAGTGTAGCCTTCCACGATCAAGTGAATTTCATTATATAAGCAATCTTCTAACCTTGGCAGGTGGAGCCATTGATTTAGATCAGATTTTTTTTTTGAGAAAAATATTTCAGCAAAGTAATTGTTATTTTGTGTCTTTTCTTACACTATGCCCTTTACCCTCAGTTCCCCTTCCCTTCTTAAGAAGACTTAACTTGAAACAACCCAAAATTTGGGGGTTTTTTTTCTTTTCTTTTTTGTTTTCTCCAAACTTCACTAATATCTAAAATAAATATAATAATATGGTACTCAAGAGAAACAGGAAACACACACTTAAAATGAGCTCTGATGAAGTCCTGGGCTGTGTAGGAAAAAGTCACTTACTGTGTGCTTACTGTGCTTATGATGAGCAACTCGCTTACACAGCTTGCTTACTGTGTTTGTAGTACAGCATATATGTGTTATAACTATAAACAGTGTTATTACTAAAAGCAGGTTGTTTGACTGTTACACGGTAAAATCGTTAAAGGATTAAAAAGATACGTCCATTTGCAAGTTATCAGTCCTTAAAATGAAACTGACATACTGTGTTCAGAGTAGAAACCAAGGCACAACATTATTTAACAAAAATATAATTCATATAAATTTAACCTTGAGATTGCCAAACAAATGTTTTTGCACTATAAAGTCTTCTTTCAGTGTGCAGAAATAATAATAAAACTATAATTATACATTACATTTATACTCAGTTATACTTTTTCTTGGAAGCTTTGCTGAGATTCTTAAAATCATTAAAAAAATAGTGAAGTTACCATGGGTTTTTTAAGTCAAATAAGCAATAAACAAAATAAGATGTTGAAACCATTAAAAATATTTAAGAGAACATTGAAAAACAGCAAAGTAATACTTCAAGGTGATAAATGCGCATTCCCCATCACTTGGATGCAATACATCTTCAGTTAATTACATAATGCTTTCTGTGATGCAATTCTTTGATGTTATATCTTCCTTTTATTGTAAATAATTAGGGTAGTATTACTTGCAAAATGGATTACTATTTCATGAGTGTTGAGTTCATTGGGCACTGCTGTTGATTTTATACACTTATTGCATTGGCTTGACAATAAAGTAATATCCCTATTATAGTGTCACCCAGAGTAGCATCGAGCACCTCTCAAGATGCAATGAGATCTTAAATCAGTCAGTGAGTTAAACAGAACTTGTGGCTTCTTTGCATCTCATAAGATCAGTTTTCAATCAGAAGTGAAAGGCCACGTATTGTACTAAATCATTCTCTGACTTTAATGAGCGTCTCTCACATTTAAGTCAAAGGTTGTGTATTGAGGATGATGTTTGACTAGTCTGTACTCTGAAAGAAGAGTCCATGTCAATTCCTTTGCCTACCAAACAAGAAGCAAAGGCAGAAGCAGTACCAAAGACACACCTTGACAACATTGCACTTGCTGGGCACAGATTCCCAAGGCTGACCCAAGCTCTGAGCCCCAGCACGCAGTCAGGCTGCCTCTGCAACACTGTCATTTCAGTCTCCACATTTTTGGCTATTGGACATCAATGATGTCTTACCTCTCCAGTCAACTGAAACGGGTTAATTTGCTGAGGCCAAAGAAATGAGAAAGAGAACAATCCATATGAGGAAGGCTAACAGCTGATCATCCAAATCCCATAAGCTACAGAGAGGAAGACAACAGACATTGACTGCTGGAATATACCTGGACATTCTTGAGACACCACATGGCATATTGATGGATATTTCTGAAGATCATAGGTAAAAATGAAGAGGAAGAGAAATGCAAAAGTGGAAAAGGGTGAGGATACATTTGGAAGTCCTATTAAACTCCTGAATTACTATTTCTTGGATGAAGAAGTAGGATTGAAAAAACAGTAGCAAAAGTTAGGCAAGAAGTGGCTGTTCTAGGGGTGGGAGGGCTACATTCCCCAACCTTGTATCACAATGAAAGCATTTCAGACTGGGGCAAGGAAGCGAGAGGGGGTTTGACTCTGCCAAATACCTCCCTTTGAAGTGTTTTAACTTTCCCCCAGGAATATCACTGAAGCCCTACAGCCACCAAAAGACCAGCCAAATTCTGATGAGATACAAAGCTAGGCAAAGTCTTTGTTGCTTTAACATAAACAGAAATTGTGTTTGAGTATGTCAGTTAACATAAAAGTATTACTTAAAACACAGTATACAAACTACGGGCATGGTGAATGGGTGAGTACCTTCAGAGATAAAAATATACTGGGTGCCATAATGCATGCCTGGAAATTGGAAGTTATGCAAAAAGGATAATGAGATCTGAAAAAACAGAAAGGTGATAAAGCAGAAATTTCAGGTAGCAGAAACAGAGAGCTTTTACACTAGTGGAGATAAGATTGCTGGAAAGAAAAAGGTGCTACAAGAGGAGAATAACTAGAAAAAAAGAAAGGGAAGGTCATGGATAGGGGTGGGAACAAGACTACTCAGGATTTAAAAAATAAGGCTGTCTTAAACAGATGTAAAATGAAACCCCTGAGTATTCAGTACAGCTACCTTATTTCTGTGTCACAGCTGAGCCATCTATAGGAAACATCGTATCATTGGTATTTAAACAAATAAAAAGGAGAGTCTAATGTAAAAAAAAAAAGAACAGGGAATCTTCATTGCAGAATGAAGAGGCTCTTTTTATTTCTCATTCCTCTGTATTTCTTCCCCATCTATTTTGGCAGCCGCTGTGGCGTAAGCCCCTGCTACTGTGACAGGGAGAACACCAAAAAGCAAAACCCTCTTCAACTACCACATTTCTGCAGTGTCCTTGCAGGGCTCCTTACAAATGCCTGGCTATGTATGTACTCATGTCAGGGCAAAATTCAAGCTCAGAAATACAAACAAAAATTGTTTAGAAGATTTTAAAGATACTCCCTAAGAATGAGATAATCATTCATAAGAATTGATGCAATTCTTACAAGTAATCAGTTCATGCCAAAGACTGAATTAGAGGGACAGCATTGAAGCTTGCACCCTGTTAAGAATATACAAGAGGAAAATGTTGTATACCTATTTTGCATACATTTTTCCAGTGTCTAATTGGGCTGGAGGAGTGAGATAACTCATAGCCTATTGTTCTGGCAAGCCACAAGTGTAAAGAGAGAAGGGAATTGCTAACAAGCCAATATTAGTCCAGTAAAATGACTTGATCATTTTATTTCTATCTGTTGGATGGATGTCACAGATTCTCATGTAGGAAATTTTCTCTTCCCTTTGCCACAAAGATTAGCTACAACCTGTGATACCAGTACTTTGCTGGAAGGAATAGTACAGGAGCTTCACTGCTGCGTTATTATCTGGGATCCATTATGTTTTACATTTTTCAAAAATCTTTAAGCTAGATCTTTGACATTCAGCTGCCTATAAAGACATACACCACCCGATGAGAAGCTTTGATGTGCATTTTGAGGATTAAATAATCTAGATGGAAGGCAATGTGTTTCCAGCCAAGAAGAAAACTATGGAGGAAATTTTGCCTCCTGCCGTTTAGCACTGCTGGCAGTCAATACCTTTTAGCCTACCCACTAAATTTGATTTCATACATATTTACAGACTATTTTTCCTCTTACTACTAATTCTTTTGAGACCAAATTAAGAACAAAGATAGCAGGAACAGGCTTCATCAAATAAAAATGTAAATACACTGCATCTCATATTAGGATGAAGAAAGTTTATTTAAATGTTTTCTCGAATGGAATATCTTTGCAGTATCATTATTGCTTGCAACTAGAAAAGTAATAGCCTTACAAGTCAGAGTAACCCATTGAGGCTTAAGCAAATTTATGCATTTAAATAATGTGGTTTACTTAAAAAAAAAAACAACTAGAATTTTCTGCATTTTTCAGACAACAAAAGAACAGTAATAATAAAATAGTTATAACAGATACTAAAGAAAATATAATCTTACTTCCTATATTCAGGGTACACTGTCAGGTACCTCAATAGTATTAACTATGAAAGAAATACTGAAGTAAATTTGATAATGACTATTTTTCACATTTTTAAAAACAAATGTGAAAATCTAAAACTAAAACTGAAAATGATGGTGCTTCTACAAAGTCAGATTAATACATAACATATTTTCAATTCTCATTTTCTTAAAGGAGGTATAAAACACATTAATTTTTTTTTAATTAGCAGCCCACCTTTTCTGTCTGATCAACTTCACAGGTAAACAAGAAAATATGGTAGATATAGGGTACTGTCTTAATGAAGCCAATGAAGTCACAGCAGTGACTTTGGTGGAGTCAAAATCTTACCAGAGATGTTTGATCTCTTTTATTTCCCAGTTTAAGTTCAATGAAAAAAATAAATACACCTTGTTTGACTAACTGAATGCTCTGATATTTTTTCCTCATTTATTACCTCTACACACAGCCAAATAAGTATTCTAAAACGATTCTGAAAAACTGTCAGCAACAATTACTGGTATAAACAATGAAAGTCTTCACATTCCATCACCTTCATTTTTCTAAAGACATAAGAGATTTTCATCTGCAATGACAGGCTTCAGTAAAGTTCAGTACAAAAAGTAAAGTTCTATAGAAAGCAAGAAAAGAGCAACTAGATCTGTTTTCTAGAGGTCTGTCCAGCATGGCATCCACCGAAAGTAATTTTGACCTCTAGATTTCTCTTCACTTTAAGGTTCTTCCAACCCATCCTACCCAAAAACCACATAGAAGTTTCCATATGGGTTTTATAGGACCAAAGGAGCACAGGAGTTTGTGATTCTAGCTTTAAAACACTGCTAAGCGTCTCACTGCATCAGCTGCTTTCCTGTGTATCCTACCAGGCATTAGCTACATCTGCTGTACTTACAAAGAAACAGCGCAAGCTTGGTAAGGCTTTAAACATCGTGTGTGTACTGTTAAGGGATCTCCACAGGCCAGTCTCTGATTTAGGTTAGACATCTAGGGGTATTCTGGTAACCAGGTTTACCAGAGATAGGCATGCTCTTCCTGAAGAAGATGGCATCCAGAGCTCCATGAGGGACATTTAGGACAAATGAACAGTTGCAATGAGAAGCCCACTGGGTTTTCCAGGTTGCATCAGTTTAGCCTCCTCTGCACTCTCCAGCTTCTAAGGAGAGTGTGCAAAACAAACTCACTAAGCTAAAGATGTCAGGATTTACATGTGAATCCGTATATTATCCTCACCTGCAGGCATTTCTTCACAGAATAATATATTAGGGCCTGCTACCTTGAATAATTTTCTTTTGAGAACCTGAAACACAGTTCTATTACTTCTAAACTGTCACATATTCACAAGCACAATATTAAACTGATATGTGTTTTTTATATAGCATACAGATATCCTTTGTTGACGTCTCCTGATATTTCTACATAGGGCAAGATAAAATTTGCTTGAAAGAAAAGCAAATATGTTAACTGCTTTTCTCAAGAAAATTCATGCAGAGAGGAAGGAGAGATTAATCTTTTTTGTAAGTGCTGGCAACATTTCAGAGACATATCTATGAAGAATTGTGACAAATTTAACAGTGACTTTTGTAGGATAGTGAGGAGACTACACACAAACTTAAAGAGCCAAACTTCCCCATTAAGTCTCTGTCTACATCAGTCAGTAAGCTGCGTGATGTTTAAACACAACCCCCTTAGCTGGTAGGCACGTTCATTATCTGTAGGCGTATTCCTGCAAGTCTGCAGTAGGAGACCCAAATATTCTTAGTAAAGGTTTGTCCCCTACACTTTTACTGAAGGTCTCTGTTTCTTCAGGAAAAAAATCTGCAGCTTACTCCCTGCAACCGCTGTGCCCACTGTTTGCTCCTATAGGTTGTAGAGCAATGTTGAAATGGGCCCTGGGAACACATCCCTGCTTGGTTTTGATGGCAACTGTCATACAAACAGTTTGACATTTCTTTATCTGCCGAACTCCAGATGCACAAAAATATCAGCTGCACACAAATCTTCAGGAAATTTTCAAATTGTCCTGGAGACTGAGAACACCCATTTTGAAGGTTTGTGGTGTAATTATAAACAGCGAAATCTAGCCAAGGAAAAAATACTATGTTCTGATAATGAAAAAAAGAGAATAGAAAGATTTAAGATTGACCTTTAAAAGAAAATATCTCTTGCTAAATGTTTTTCTTTAAAGGTCTGGCATCTGATATCTGCAGATAAAATATGTTCATGACAGTAAATGTTTTCTTAGAACTATATCATATAATTTGTTAGAATTAAAAAAAACACAAACTTTTTCCCATCTGCAAGACTATATGCAAGAGAGTTGTTCAGCAAATTCTCCTGTAAAGACTGTATAAATCAGAATTATACAAAATGAATGTTGTCACAATCTCAGAAGCTTCACCACTGTAATTATAAGGTGAATTTTTCACTTTTACTTTGTTATTCTTGTCTCGTAGGTATGATTTATAACTTTTGTTACACAATTATACTCATTTTTTTCTTTGTGCCATGTTGTATGTTATTTCAAAAGTAACATCTAGGGTGTCCTTGCTTTAAAATGTAGATTTAGCCTCTCTGGATGAAACTTGGTAGAACATCTGTGTTTGAAAGTATGAAAAATTACCACATTTTCTGAGTGAACCAGGCTGAGTGCTCACATTATACTGTCTCTAAGAGAAAATTAAAGTGCTGGTGATAGCTGAGGGACTGGATGGCTCAAGGGAATCGTAGTGTGACACAGTCTTTCATCTGATGAAAACCAGCATGAATTTAGCCCATGCTGATAATGACCAAAAGTCATTATCATTTGTTCAGTAATGTATTTAAAATGAGTTAGGGGTCCAGCTCACGTCTTGGTGGTAAGGAGTCCAAATCAGAACTAAGCAAATAATGATGAAATGTCTCTGCAAAAATGATTTCAGATTTTTACATTAGTATGCTTAAACTTGTTTGTGTTTATTACCTTCTCAATATTTTAACAAGTCTAGGAAGAGTGACGTTTGTGAATGTAAAAGATGTATCAGCAAATTCTCACAGAAGGCAAATCCTGAATTTATGAAGACAAGTATTTGCACTGAAAAAAAAATCTAATTTTTAGGATTCCACTTCTTCAACTACTTATATTAAAATATGGTCTGTGGGGTTTCTGTACCTGGTCAAAACTAACAAACAGCTTCTAGTTTGCCAATCAGATGCTAATAAATTCAGTGTTCTCAAGAAAGCTACAGAATCTCAGCTATTTGCAAAAAATACTCAGCAAAGAAAACCATCTCACAAGTTAAACAGACTTCAACAGAACAAGAGACTCCATAAAAATACATGATGTCTTACTAACTTAATATTTGGGATAAACTGAGTCCTGTCAGAAGTGAGAATGGAGATTTTAAGTCTGCAGAAGTGGAACAAAGACTGGTGTGTGAAGTCATCCTGGCAATGTGGCCAGGGGATAAAAATCACAGACTGATGTAAGAGACACTACAAAATCTAGCAGAAGCATTTACTGGTCTCATGTTCCCAAAAAAGGGTGTTTGAATAAATATATATATCTTGCAAAAGTATCTCCAGTGAAGGTATCTGGTGTATACTAGCAAAATGTGTAAGTGTAGAGTAATATTTTGGTAAATGGATGAACTACAAAAAAAAAAAATCTGCAAAGCCACAAAACTCTCAGCAGGACTATGAGGAAGAAGGACTATGTAATTTCATTCTGACATTTAACACATGCCTTTACAACATCGAAGCATCTCCATCACATACGGGTATCTCTTTGCCTGACTAGGACACAGGGTTGAAAACTACACTGCTTGCAGGCAATTCATTTTCAGATTGGGATATTTCATGAAAGCAAGATCAGAATATATATTGGGATCTAGTAAGCAGAGATATGGATAAGTGATTCATAGAATCATTGAGGTTGGCAAGGACCTCTGGACACCATTTTGTCCAATCCCCCTGCTCAAAGCAGGCTCAAGATGAGCAGGTTGCTCAAGGCCATGTTCATTCCAGTTTTGAATACTTTCAAGGATGGAAACTCGTAAATCTCTCTGAGCAACCTGCTCCCATGTTTTGTTCGACAAACCTCGAAGCAAAAAAGGTTTTTCTTATGTTTGTATGGCACTTCCCGTATTTCAGTTTGTGCCCATTGCCTTTTGGTATTTTGCTGGGCACCACTGGGAAGAGCTTGGCTTCATCTTCTTCACTGACTCCCATCTGGTATTTATATGCATTCA
>Ga0181612_174134_pt1 | contig 11738 bp, 5 predicted proteins | sample HoacroProtozoa21_FD_119630 | JGI IMG/M metagenome (GOLD analysis project Ga0181612, IMG submission 119630) | Hoatzin crop microbial communities from Cojedes, Venezuel. Combined Assembly of Gp0051906, Gp0051904, Gp0051908 | reverse complement strand
CTGATGCTAACTCTAGCCAGTAAAAGCTAGTAGGTACTTCTTTATTAATGCCAAATGGCAAATATAACATAGTGTTTAGCCCTTTCCTAAACTAAGCTTGTTTTATTTACCAGAATCAACTGGCTCTTGATTCTAACATCCAAGTGTGTTTCAAGATGTTGATTCCACACAGCTCCGCTTCTTCCTTCTGAAACTTCCAGTTATCGCTATTTCCCTTCTTATGTATTAGGGTCAAGCTTTATATTGACATAAAATGTTTTTTTCTACCAACTCATGAAAAAGCAAATATGCCTGAAGAAATTCATTACTAATTTCAAAAGTGTACATGCAGATGTGTGATTTTTGAGAGAAAGGATTGCAGAGGGTATTACACAGCAACATGCAGAAAATGAAATAAAAAAGGTGAAGAGCTAGCAGCACTGGTGCATTTTATGGCAAGTTAGGATTCTATTCTCTTGCTGCAGAAAACAGCAAAAGCTAGAACTAGAGTAAAAGTAGCCCTACATCAAAAATCAGTCTTTGATGAAGTTGAAGACTGATACACATATTAACCAGATGTTTAAATTGGCATTAAAAGCTGAGTGGAAGCCATAGGAAGAACTTGAATGCTAGATTAATTTGATTATGCTGGCCTGAGTCAGAGAGAGGGCAAGCAGCCAGAATAAGTGTTAGAGCCCAAACACTATTTTTGAGATCACAGTCATTCATCCTAGAAATGACCACAGTATGAATCTCCTGATAGACAGGTTCCTCACGAGCAGAGAGGGATGACTTTTTTTAGCACACTGAATTTGGTAGAGGGCATTTTGGGGTACTTGTACAGTATGCAGATGCCAGGGTCTCTCACTATTTTGATTAAGAGATCTGTGTGCCTTTCCAATGAACCTTTTCAGAGTAGCCCTCCTGCCTGATCACAGCTCATATCAGATGGTCTTTATCCAAAGCCTGATTTTCTGTAAGCACGTTAATGCTCTACATGTGCTCGTGTTTAAACTAGTCAAATATCTATAGGTGGACACAAAGTCCACGATACTCACATGGATATTATCAGATGGTATGGATCTCTGTAGAATTTCACAATGAAGGGTGATTCGAGATGGAAATGATCCTTGTCTTGTTGGACAGAAAGCATTGAAGCAGTTTTGGTTGTAGGGCTATCTACAGCTTCCGCTGTGTCTCATAGTAGTATCAAAATCCGTCCATGCATTGACACAGCTGTGTGCCTCTCGACAATACTGATTTCAAAGTCCAAGTTAAGCACTTGAGAACTAGGAACAAAATGTCCTCTGTTAAGTTACCTCAGTAGAGAAGATGAGAAAGCTCCGAGACTGACAGTCTTCAGAAACAAGAACAACTCTCTACATTGAGACAGAGTTATTGTCATAAATGTTTCCTTTCAGATATATCTTTTCATTGCCAAACTCTAATAGCTTCCTAACTCCCCAACAAAAGAGATATCTGACCTGAAAAAGAAGAGTCCGAAAACCCTTGGTCCTGCCGTCCATTAGGGATTTTGTTGCCACTAATGTTACCTGTGAGGCACTCAGGTACAGTTGATAAGTAGCAGTATCAGTAACTAGGTAGCCATAGAGGACTGCAAGTGTGGGAAATACTATTCTCATCCTGAGCAAGATTTCTGTTCCTTCTCCCCTCCACCCGCCCCCCAGCAGAAAGACAATGTAACAGTGATGACTTTCTCATTCATTGTTCCTATCACGGCTAACACAATTAGTGAAATAAAATCCAAAGTGGTAAGGGTGGAAGGGAATGGAGAGAGAAATGTGTCAAATTACTTAGCTAGGAACTGAATCATTGTACATTCCTGAGATGGTCCAAACCCAAAACCTCAAATCTGAACTTCCTCAGATCTTGGAAAAACAAAAAAATCTGTATGTGAACTTTGTGGCTTGGCCCCTCTCTTAGACCCAGCCTACCTCATGAGTCACAAATGCAAGAAAGTGCAGAAGAATCATTACATGCCTTTCAATGTCTTAAAAGAAAATAAATGAATCAGTTCAACCAAAAAGTAAAACAAGTGTGACAGGCTTATTCTTTTCTGGGTTTCCTGTGCGTCAAATCCTGCTTTGAAATACAGGGCCTGAGAATAAGTTCAGTTTGTCAGAGCAAGCAGAACCTTGTTGGTATTCTCAAACATACAAGGATGAAAACTTGTAACGTTGGATTTTAAAACATATACCAGACACATTGGGGGGGAGGGGAGGGAGGTAATGAGAAGCAAGAGCATAGAAAGTAAAGCAGAGAACGATAGGAGTTTCTTTTCTCATTTGCATAATGTTTTCCGTGTCCTTATTTTCCTAATTCAGCAGTTCTGGTGCCCATAATTCCTAATATTAAATTGCAGCCTGAGAGCAGGTTTGTGTGAGACGAACTAACTTGAGCAATGCAACTCATGAATATTTGTGATGCATGGGAAGGTCTTTTACTCTCTGTCTGCCTGCAGAGCATTCCTCTAATGACAAACAGCCCGGGCCTGGAGTCTTTGCCCATGTCATACCCTGCCCTTACTCATGACGAGCGCGGTGGAGCTTAGCATTCCTGCCGGTTAGCGCTCAATCTCTTGTCGGCGTGAGCGTTTTGAGTGGGAAGCACTGAAGGATCATTGCGATGGGTTGTGCTTCAAACGTGCAGCTTATCGTCAGCGAAGATGGTCAGAAACATTCCAGGGGAACATGATACCCACCCTGAAGTGCTGATTAATCAAAATCAGAATGTTCTGTGGGAATGTGTCTGTTTTAACGAACCTTCTGACAAAACACAGGCACATTTCCAAACTCGCCTGCCAGGCAGGTTTCAGTCAAAAGGCTGCCCGGTTTCATGCCAGCTTGCCAACCCAGCTCCTTAGCAGTCTGCCCAGCAGTCTGCTGGGGAGACAAAACGCCAGGCCTTCAGATGTCCCCATGCTAGGGCAGCCTCTTGAACAAAGTGCCTCAATGCTGAGGGGCCCTGGGCTTGCAGGCTGCCCCTCAGAAAGCTAGACTGGTTATCAGCCTTCAAAGCAGGCAAGACCAGGGCTGCCCACCCTAAGAAGGGCAAGAGAGAGGTTTGCCTGGGACTTCTGCAAAGGGAGTAGCAAATAAGGGGTGAGGAGCAGTAAGGCTGCAAGAAGGGCTGCAAAACATCCCTTTCCTTTTGCCCTAGTTAGTCCTGCAACTGACCCTATTTTGGGGGATTTCCAGTGCTGGATCCGACATCCATTGAGGAGGGGAGCACTAAACCGACTGAATTACCTGAAGACTCCTATAGATCCAAGTGTCTGTGTATGTAGAGAAGTGTTTCAACTCGTTTTTCCTCTAGGCTCGGTTTAACTTCTTTCTGTGGTGGGGAGGACAGAGCAGCAGAGCCCCTTTTTTGTCATATGGTGGGCTTGTACCAAGCCCAGCTTACTGATGTGTGCTGCAGAGTGGCTGCATTGTGTATGGACGGTAGACTGAAGTTCTTCCCAGCAGCAGAGGACTCATTATGCACCTGCTACACTGCACAGGTCTGCAATTGCCCCAAGAAACACTCCAATTCAACCAACCTGCCCTTACCAGTCTTTTTTTTTTTTTTTCTTAAGAACAAGTCCGGAACATAAAATGGAACAGGACATATATTGGGTGAGGCATTCTGGAAGTGGTAGTCTATCTTTATTTGCAGCTCTGGGGAGTCTTAATGACTCCTTCATCCTTTAAAGGATGTGCTTTTGTCATGTAATGGAAAATAACCTGAAGGATCTCCGGAAAAGCTGGTGGGTAGTAGTGGACTTCTGTCAGTTCTCAAACTACTCAGCTCCCCATTATCTGCTGTCTCCTTGATCCCAAGTTTTCCGCAGGAAACCAGTTCACAAATTGTGTGGGCAGATCATCCATGGCCTAGGGTAGGAATGCCCACTGGGAAAGTGTGGCTGAGAAAATGTCTTCCTAAATACTACTTTTACCTTTCTTTTTAGTCGGTTTTATTGATTTGTTTCTATTCTGTGAGGGAACAGATTTTATTCTAAGAATATCTGAGAAACAATAAACAAAAATGGCAAAGTGGGGATTTGGATGAAAAATGTTCTTGACCATTTTACTGCATTCCCATTACTAGTCACTGGAACTAGCACCAGTTCATCTCCATGAGAATTGTTGACAGAAAATTAAACAGCTTTTTGTTAGAGAATAATTTGTTGATCTGGAAGGAATTGTCCACGCTTATTCTTCTGAGACTTGGTGACATTCATTTATGTCTAATTAGCCCAAGTAGAGTTTAGTTTAGGTACACTAGGTAGACAGCTGCATCAACTACTACTTAGTTGACTTCTGTATCAAAACTGTCTTCTGAAGCTCATATAGCTCAAGATGATTTGTGTTGTGGCTTCTACACGTATACTTAGTTTCAAAAGGAAAAGGCTCATGTTTGAGAAGACTGCTTGTACTGCGGAAATTATACTTTTTTTCTCACACATGTTTTGAGCCAAACGCAAGTAAAAACAAATTTAAAACATGGCTTGGCCTTAAAACTTACAGGGACTATGGAGACAAATCCTAGACTTATTGTCACCAATTGCATGGAGAATATTTGGTATTTGGCCTAAAAAAAGAAAAAAATCTCTTCTCTTTCCGTATTTACTCACTGTTAAATACCCTCAGCAAATCTTGCTTCATTGATACCTTATTTTCCTCAGATTTTTTCTGGGGACATTTGAGGGACTATTTAGTTTCTAGATCTTTCTGTACTCCTTATCAGCAGCAGCGGAAGCCTGGTCACCTTGACCTAATTCTGGACCATGGTTCTGTCACTACTCGGTATGAAGTTCACAGCTAGTGTTTCACACCTCAAACACAAACCCTTGTAGCTGCATCAGGTTTTGCCCCTAGGCAAATGCCAACTCTCCTTAACTCTCTCCTTCTGCCTATCTGGTGTCTCCTCTGTTTGAACATGAGGAAAGGCACTTCAGAAGCTAATGTAACGAATCTTGGGAAAATTTTCCTATAGGCTGTGTCATCACTGGCAGCCAGATTCTGCCACGTTCCGAAAGGAGCTTGGGTGGCTTACTAGGGTGTGTGCCACATGCAGGCAATAGTAATGGGATGGCAGGGAAAAAAGCTCCATCCCTTTAGTTTGTTGTCCCATTCCTTCTTGGCCTGCTACAGCTCAGCTTTTAGAGTTAATTCACATAATTTCTCTAGGTGGTCTAACATAAAAATATTTCACTGGAATACCGGCTGGCTAGCAATACTACATAAAGCTAGCTTGCTGCTAACACTGCAGGGTTTTTAAACCATTACTTGACTTGCTGCATTATTTCAAACCTTTGCTCTGTGTTTCAGGCAGCTCAATGTAAAAGCAGGATTACAGTCAAACTTCATGTTTTCCTGTGTTGCTATGACTTGTGCTAGCAGCAGCTCTGATGTCATAAATTCATTAATTTTTCTGGAGAGAAGATACTTGCAACTCTGTAAGTTATATATATATTCCTACACATCGGTATATGGAAGACTACATCAGGATTTCCTTTTCTCTAGTTCCAGTTTAATTTTAACAATTTTATCCATGTCTATCTGTTCTGTCATAAGAGATTTGTACTGAATATTGTTGAGGGATTGGTGTTTATGTATGAAGAACAGGAGTATGGTAGTCGAAATTGATTAACACTCTAGGCTTCCATCTCCTATCTAAAGGCAAGGCACAGGAATTAACAGATAAGATAGCTCTGAAATAGCTTTGTTTACAGACTGCTGAGCCTTACTGGCTTCATTGGACTACATATTCTCTAACCCCACTCTCTTACTACATTCAGAACTTATTTGCATGTGCCATCTGTTTCTTGCATGAAACACAATGAAGAAAACTATGTATACATTATTGTGTAAGTTTCCATTGCACTTATTTTTACAGAACTATTTTTGAGCTAGCTAATAAGTTGTTTTTTGCATGTGGTGCTCTGTAAGGGAATCAGGGTGGTTCAGGACAGAAGGAATGCAACGCATCTGCACAAATCCACGTTGACTATCTATTTACCTTAGGTAACACAGAGTGTTCTTCAGGGTTGGGTCCAGCCCACTCAATGCATAAACTGTCCTTAAAGTGAGTAGTGAAACACAGATTCCCTTCTCCCATGGTGAATGTCCTGATGGCTACAGTATAAAAGGCAAGCTCACTTTTGCTCTTTCTGTCTGCTCTGGTGACTTTTTAACTGGTTTTCTGCATATTAGATCACTTTCTACCCACCCTCCTGGATGCCAGATTTAGAAATCTGCAGACCAAGAGTTAGGAAGCCACTAGTGCAACAGGGTTTTACATCAGCACTGGTTGGTAGAGATTTTTCCAAATGTCTATCAGGCTAAGCCCTGCTCTGGATTTGAGTAAAAGAGGTCCCAGTTTCCCATATCTCTAGGTCCCAGTTGGACTCATCTGCAAGTAGGGCACCTCCCTGCTGCATGCAGAGAAGGAAAAACTTCAGTCATCTGACCATGTTAAGGGTGAAGATGAATGATGGCAATGTTATTCCTAGTCCTCCAAGGTTACCAAGGCGCTGAGCAGAGAATTTTGGGAGCAAGTTTGAAATAAGCCATCTGCCTGACCTTAAATGATGCAGTCCATACAACAACAGCTGTTGAACAACCAGGAGCATGCTTTTCAGTGATCCCTGCTAAGGGTGTTTTCCAGACTCTCTACAGTCCTTGAGAGCAAGGGTCTGAGACTCCATTCTCCGTTCTCTCACAAGGCTATAATTAGCCTGCCCAGTGCTTGCACAGCTTTAACATACAATAACCATAAAACAGTAGCACAGACATCTCCTGTGCAGAACAAAGGCTTCTTCTAGTCTTTCTGCTAATCATTGCTGTGTGACGAACTTTTTATAGCTCTTGATGTCTTTAAGTTTACTACTCAATTTTCACTTCAATAGAACACATTTTCAACTATTTTGCAAAGCACAGTGGCTTCAACAAATGACTCACTGATAATTACTGTCATAGGAGAGCCAACTGCTCAGTATTTTAATACGCATTTTACTATTCTTAGTTGCTATGGTGGCTGTAAAAACCCATCATGCGATGTTTGGTCTCAGCATCATCCCTCAAAGCACAACATCATAGAAAAATGTCTGTCTTCAGCGTCCATCTGCCTTCAGTGGTCAAGCATACTAGGCTTTCAAACATTTTGCTGAAAATCAAGTGAGGTACATTACTTATGGATTTAACGCTGTCACTTAAGTAAGGATTACTCACAAAGTAAATCAACAAAGTAAGTGGGATGACTAATGTGAATAAAGATTAAATGGCAAGACCAAGTCTCAAATGTATATAAGAAATTACTAGAAAAAAACATCCCACTGGTTTCTTTACACATCTGTCACCTTGGAGTACGACAAATGAAGCAGAAAACTAGCGGTTTTAACTTTGTCAAAAGTTAGGTCATACCTAAAAAACTCTGCCTTAGAGTTTTGATGTTCCCCTGTCTTGGCTCTGCTGAAGACCAGGTGGTGAAGTTTTTGACTTGTATCATCATTTTTGAGTAATCTCATTTAGGTGACTAACAGAATTGTGTTAACTTTGTCATTTGGGTAACTTCTATGCAAGACAATTTTATTTTGTTTTGGAGATAAGATTGCTCATATCCATGTGGACAGAAAACTGTCTTAAAGGGAAAACGTGAAACTGTGGAGTTTGGGGTTTTTTTTTGCTTGTGTGGGGCTGTTCTACTTCTGTGTCAGAAAACTTCATTTGCTGGGGCTTTAGACTAGAACTTGCCAGCAATTTCTTCAGTCGCTGTAGAGTAGGAGAGCCTCTGGACATGGAGGGACTTTTGGGCCCTCTGTAGTAGAAATGGTCTCACTCCTTTTCAAGAAATCATCACTTCGCACAAGAAATGCTGAGAATTATTGGCCTGCCTTATTTAATTGGAATGATTCAAATGTCAGCAGCGAGGCAGCTCTGAGTAACCACACACTTCAAACCTCCCTGGTCCTTGGAAACCTCTGAGCAAGGTGCCGTGAAGCTGGAGCTTCATGCGCTGCCTGGTGAGCTCGTTTCACCACAGGCTGAAGACAGCTGTTCCCAGTGGCATTGCAACGCCACTTGTCTCCCTCCTGGGCTGTTGGCCGTGCAGAACTGCTGATCTCCCTACCCGTGTGTCATCTCCCCCTTCTCTTCAAACGTGTGTGGGTGTAAGGTGTGCCATGCCTTTGCAGTCACTGCATGGTGCCTGCTGCTTTCCTTCTCCAGCACTTTCATGTATGCACTCCAGATTTCCTACTCGTGATGTCTGCTGCTCAGTCATACGTAGAGGGAAGATAGGACTCATACTTTTTTTTTTTTTCAGGGATATTCATAGCATTTCCCGCTTTCTATATACATACTCTACACTTTATAAAATGGCACATTTTCACAATCTTGAGGGCTTTCCAGCGATTTTTTTTAGTCTAATCTTGAAAATGAATGGCGATACATGTTTCTTCTTTCCACAGTATTGGCAGCACTACCTCAGAGTTTCAGTAACGGCAGTGTTATATGCACTAGCGGCATATGCGTTTGTTAATTAAAAGAGCATTTTTGAAAATACTTCTCCTCTTTGTGTTTAAAATATTCAGGTGATATCAGATACTTCCTTCAGTCCTGAAGATACTGCTGTTCTCTAGATTGTCTCCAAATCTAAGTAGGATTATGTGCTAGTGGCTCTGCGGGGGGAATTGCTGCCTGTGTCCTAAGAAACAGGACATTTTTGTTTGCTTTTAGACTCATCTAAAATATCTGCACATCATAACCTTCTTACTTCCGTGTTGTACATTGTAGCTCCGCTTGAGAATACAAAAATCCATTCACAGTCATTGAATCTGCTTTTGCACTTTCACATCGTGTAAAGGTTATGAATGACCCATTAATCTTAAGTTGGCTGTGGCAGTGCAAAAGCATCATGCAAATTTTCTTTATTTAGTCCATGCACTTATTGTGCAATTTTTGGTGTTTCTTCACATTTAACAGCTCCAGTAAATATTGCCTCACTTATGTCTGCCTAAGTTACAATGTGAACATCTATTTCTCTTGGGTTTGCTTTCAGCAAGAGTACATTACAGCACAAATATTTTTCAAGTACAGCTTCCACAAATGTTCCCAGACGCATGGAAATATTTTGATTAATACTTTGAACTGTAGTCAAACGACTTGCCTTTTTCTTTAATATGTTTTATTTCTGACTGTGATCTTTATAAACTCACAATATCATCTATTCTATGGAACTTTCAGTAGTACTTATCTTGAGCAAGAAGCCCTGGAGGACTTGGTTAGTATTAAACATTTTTGAGCACTGATCACATTAAATATATGAAAAAGTTGGTGAATATTGTTTTCTGTGATTGCATTGCTATGTAGTAAACCTCCTACAGACACAAAGAATGTAAGGCAAGGAAACCAAGGATTACAGCAGAAGTAACCATATCTTCAGTTAATTCCAGTGTGTGTGTGTGTATACACACACACATCTACATATAAATCATTAAAATATATTTAATAAATCATAATGTTAAAAAGTATTTTATTTTGCTCCAAACTATAGGTTATTTCAGTTATTATGTTGTACTCTACGTGGACTGTAACAAAGGTGAGAAATTAAAGCCTTTCCAGGCACCGGGACTTCTACTGTCGACTTCAACTGATTCTGAATTGCAGGCTGGGTCATACTCAAAGCTTATGTTACAGAAAGCCCAAAAGGTGTGGGCACAAGTAAATGCAAAGGAGTCAATCAATGTTAGAGATGACAGACACTACTTTCTGTTATATTTTCGTTAATTACTTCTCAAATGCCCCTTTTCTAGACCCTCCGTGTACCACTATGACTCAGTATAGGCTCAGCAATACTCGTTAAGCCAAAATCAGAGGTACCGTTAAGAGAGTTTAAGTCATGTAGTAATAAAATACCGATGAATCTAAAGGACTGGAAGTTAATACTGTGCCGTCCAAAAGCAAGTATAAATCCTACCATGCTAGAGTCAGCTGAGAATTTAGCTAAAGATCTTCATGACCTACTTCATCCCTCCAGCAGGAAAATCAGCAGATGTGGATAATCATAGAAAGATTCTCTTTTTAGAGTTTTCCCAAAAGCCTTAGACTCCCTTTGTGCAGAATGCTAGCTATGGCTTTCATCTGTGCTATTTTTTTCTGTACGTCAGGAGAGGAGGAAAAATGATGAATACGTTCCTTCAGCCACATCAGCATTCAGCCCTCTATCTCACCCCATCTTGGATTTACTGAGCACCCACCGTAAGGTCTGGAGAGCAAGAACAGGTTTTGCTGTAGAAAGTTTTGACTCTCCTGACCTCCACAGAGCAGAAGTAACTGAAATACAGAAATTATCTTTGTTACGAATCTAGGAGAAAGATCAGGTCTGATTTTATGGCTGATTGCAATTAGTGACAAACATATAAGCAAATAGGCGACCAAACTCCATATGGAATATTATTTCCAGGACTGTCCACCCACGTAGGAAGGATATTACTGCCTTGGAGACTTCTTTCTATAGTTCAAGAATCTAAGTTATGAAGGCAGATTTGAGTTACTGCATTTATTTTTTCTAGAGACGAGATTTAAAGTTGTCAAAAGTACATGCCCAGGATTTATCACAAATATTTTCCACGGTGAAAATGGCTTTTTTTTCCATTTAAAAAAATTGTTTGAAGTTTGGGGATTTGCTTTAGTTTTTGACAGTCCTGGGGACTCTCATGACATTGTATTAGTACAACAGGTGTTGTAAAGGACATAACGTGTGCTGCACAAGTTTCCTCGCATAGGTTCTCCGGCGTGCCTCAAGGAGACCACCAGTATTTCTTTCTGAGCGAACAGGTCTTCAGGCCCGTTGCTAGAGCTCACGCCTGACATCTCCAGTAGCGTGCTGACTGCCTTTCTGCGTACGTGCATCCGCTGGCAAGCGGACGCACGGCGAAAAAATTGACTGTGTGGACCCCAGATGGAGGCATCAGTCAATCTCTCCAACTCGGGCTGCTTTTGAGTCCCCTTTCTAGTCACGGCGGGCCTGGTGGTCGGTCACCGTTAACAAGGCTCCAGATCCCGGATACTACAAACAGGGAGGGAAGAGGGGAGAATCGATGCAAGTGAAGGTTATTAGACTTGCACAGGAAATAATCTGGGGAGTTACCTACAAGTGAGTTCAAGGCACTCAGATTTATTGCAGAGGGAGGGTACGGGCAAGTGTGACAAAAGACGGGAGAGCTTAGATAAAGCGAAAAGCATTCAGCGAGCCTTTCTGGTGTCTGAATTTGCTTTCTGTTATGTTTGCTTTGCTCTAGAGGGCTATCTCCGTCGACACATAAATACGGGATGACAGAGTAATATAACGGGGAGATGTTAGTGAGGACCGTGCTATTTTGGTAACAGCATTCAGCAGAATGAAATCAGCAATCATTTACGCCCCAGAACTAGGATTTAATAAAGAAAATTTTCCATTGTCTCCATAAATTTCACTCGCGAAGCAGAAGAGAGACAGAGAGCCGACAAGCCTTCTGCCAGGAAGAAAAATGAGGGCGACACCGCACCGCAGGCTTCAGTCGCGGGCGCGCACGTCCGAACCTTCCGAGGGCAGAACTGGGTCCCCCGCCGGCCGCGTGCCACGTTCCAGCGCGGACGGTAAGCAACGGTCAAACCGGCAGCAGACCCTCCCGACCGCCCCCGGTGCGACGCCCTGCGGGCGGCCGCCGGGCGCGCAGGTGCCGAGGGCGTGGGGCAGCGGCCGCGGGAGGGCGG
>Ga0181612_130296_pt1 | contig 11738 bp, 8 predicted proteins | sample HoacroProtozoa21_FD_119630 | JGI IMG/M metagenome (GOLD analysis project Ga0181612, IMG submission 119630) | Hoatzin crop microbial communities from Cojedes, Venezuel. Combined Assembly of Gp0051906, Gp0051904, Gp0051908 | reverse complement strand
ATTGATGAAGAAGTTCAACAGTATTGGCCCCAGTATTGACCCCTGAGATATGTCACTACTGACTGGCCTCCAGCTGGACTCCACACCACTGACCACCCTGTGAGCCTAGCAGTTCAGCTAGTTTTCAGTACACCTTACTGTATATTTATTTGATCTGAAATTCATTTTGCCAATGAGAATGTTACGGGAGATAACTAAAACCTTACTAAGATTGAGGTAAAAAAAAATACACCTCTTTCCCCTCCCTGCATGCTCAGACAGTGTCTCTGCATTGCTCCAGGTCACCTGTCCCTGCTTTGACCTCTGGTATGCTTCCTTTTTGTGTTTGGGTTTTGTCCTTGTTCATCCCTGCTGGCCTCTTTGCTCAATTTCCTGCAGGTTGGGGTGGACCATTCTTGAATTTGGAGAAGCTGATTGTTGAAAATTGACCATCTCTCTTGGATCCCTCTTCTTTCCAGGGCCACATCTCATGGGACTTTTTCAAGCAGGTCCCTGAATGGGCTGAATTCTGGTCTCCTGAAATCTAGGGCTGTGATCCTGCTTTTTGCTTTGTTGTTTCCTCTTGAGATCCTGAATTTCACCTTCTCATGGCCACTGCAGCCAAGGCTGCCCCAGACCTTCACATCCCCAACCAGTCTTTCCTTGTTTCTAAGTGTGAGGTCCAGCAGAGCACGCCTTTTTGTTGGCTCCTCAATCACCTTTGTTAGGGATTTGTCAACGTACGCACTCCCCAAACCTTTTGCATTGCTTGTGCCCTGCTCCGCTGCCCCTCCAGCAGATACCAGGATGGTTAAAGTCCCTCATGAAGATCAGGGCCTGCAAACATGAAGTTTCTTCCAACTGCCTGAAGAAGGCCTCTTCTGCTTATTCCTGATCAGGGGGTCTGTAGCAGACACGCAGAACAACATGGGAAAAGTTGTTCTGCCCCAGCAGCTCCCAGTTGATGCTTCATCCGTCCCAAGGCAGAGCTCCATGTTCCATTCCTGCTGCTCTCTCACATAAACGACATCTGGTTTTGTTCTCTTCCACCTACTCGCTTTGTTATATACTCTATATATTGCTTTTTAAATCATAGAAGAACAACAAATAGCCATTTCACATTGTGTTCTTTATATACATGGTGTATCTCACAGACATTGTATATTTTATCAGAAGGTCATAAAATCTTAAAAGATTAATTCTTTTGATGAATAAAAAATAATAGATTATACAATGAAATATAAAGCAAGGAATACAGTTATATTTGACCAAAAATAGATTATAGAGATAGTCTTGTCACTGTTAATAACCAGTGGTGCCATTTCTCTTATGCAGCACCTCAGTGACAACAAAGTACAGCAAAAGAAACAATATACTCACATTTCTGTATATATGCTTTGTGAGTATTACTGTGCTTGAAACCAGTTTGGGAAAGCATATCTAACTAAAATCATGTGGTATTGAATGGACTTTTATTGTTTTTCACTTTTAATGTCTGTGAGATTCTAGCTTCTTGCTTGCTTGTTTCCACTTTTCCAGTATTTTCAAGGATAAAATTATGGTGACTGGAAATCCGGTTGCAGAGTGAGGCTTTATAACGTTTCTTATGCACACAATGCATGCATTTCACTCTTAGCTTGGAATGACAGATGCAGCATATTCATATTTTGTAATGTTTAAAAAGGAACCAAAGTAAACTTCTGTTGAACACATATCACACCATTGTTTGTACCATTGCATTCATACTTCCAGACGTGGCCCTGTTTCTTTGTCCCCATTTCTGTATTTGGTATGTATGCAGTGATTTAGTCATCGGCACCGCACAAAAGGCCCGTGATTCACTGACAGCCAAAACTCCTTTCCTGTGAAAGTTTGTTCATATATACTTTTCTGTCTTAAGTAATACCATCATTAGTGGAAATACAGTAACTGAATACGTATGTATATGCAAAAGCCAAGAACATCACTACAAAAAAGAACTGTAACATTTTGAAATATTTCATTTATCCAGTCCAAATTTCTAACATAGACTGTGCAGTTACAATGAATGGTTGCTTGGAATGGTACTGTCTCTAACTTGCATTACTGTAAACACATATATATATGTGTGTGTATAATATGTATCTATGCATGTGTGTTTCTTTTCAAGCAGGAGCAAAAGGGAGAAGGAAGATGCTTCGTGTGAGCACAGTCTGTGAGAACAGGGTCCCAAGGTACAGGAGGTCTGCTGTACAAAACAGGAGAATGCGTCCATGGGGAGAAGTTGGTATTTGCAAGGTAGGAACTATAGGCCTTGGTCTTCCCTTGTTTTAGAATGAGAGCAACAGGGATCTGTGCTAGAAATACGTAAACTGCCTTTGAACTACCCTGCAAAGAGGCATTGACTATACTTTTCTCTAAGCAACATGTGAAACCAGAAAAAAAAATAGTAACTGTTGATTTTTAGTATTTATTTTGCTTTAAAGACGTAGCAATACCTTTTATCACTCCCCATCTTTTCCTTCTGTTCAGCATGAAATTTTAAGGCGTGAGTCTAGTCTAAAAAGGCACCCTAGAAAAAGTATCACAGTGTTATTCTGTAAGTGTTATATATTATTTTGCGAGAAAAATAGCAGTGTATCTTACTTTTAAATCCATCTGAAAATCAAGTTGTGTTTGCCCTGGATTTCAGTAAGCAAAATTCTAAATTAAAAGACTAATTACAAGCCTTGCTGATGGAAATGTGGGCCATGATAATACCTATGCCTCTCTTGTATAGATTCTATAGAAATAAAAAAGTAGTCTTTTGTTCAATAACATAATCTACACTTTATTATTAAATACTACTAGTCTCCAATAATGATAAAACATGATTTTGCATAACTTTCTAAATATGTTCACCTATGAGCGTGTATATATTTTTGCAGGAATAAGGTACTGTTGCTCAAATAAATTTATTATGCAGTTTTCTAAATGGTACAGTCTTTCCTACTCATTCCAAGTGGGCCTTTGATTCTGCCATATGTGATGCATTGTTTTACCCTGCGGATTTAGCTATCGAGAATAATTCAGTTTGGAATAATTCTGTTTTGTAGGATTCAGGGTTGATGTGTATATTGAAAACATTAAGTATAGATTTTATTTTTTGTTGCTGTTTGTCTTTCCCATACTTCCTCATAGTGTTTAGTCAGCATCAGCTTCAAAATTTGATTAGATATGGACAAGAAATTGTAACCGACAAAGCAAGAATAGAGGTAATTTCGTTCTCTTGGGATAGGAAACAAAAATTGAAGTTAATCAGAAATTCTGATTAGGAGAGCCAAGTGGAAGAGATACTGGTCAAATGTGGTGAAAAAAAGCAGATAAAACCTCCTACGTTTATTGATATTTATTGGTTCAGCTCTGTTTTTTGTAAGCAAAGTGATAAATTGTAGGGCTAGAATAGAGCACAAAACTTGTAATGGACTGAAAATATAACAAGAAATTGCCTATGAATACTTTTGCTGGCCTGTCTAAAATGGGAGTTATATGAGATCTAAAAGAAGTAGAATTGATGGCTAGATTGTATGTACGTGTTGGTTTGGATTTCTTAAAAAAGCAAACATTTTATAGTAGAAGCGTGAAACTGTAGTCTGTTATTCCTCCTAAATGCCTGAAGATATCAGCTTATGTCTTTTTAAAATAATGTAGTTTTTTGCCTTCATTTATGTAATATTTTACCCTCTGTGTACTTTATATAACGTAGTCACAGAAACTGGGAAGTCTGATGTTGGTTGTGTTGTAGCAAAGCTTTGGTCCTAGAGAAGTGATAAGGAAAATATTTATCACAAGGAAGTCATGTAAAAAAGGGGTGAGTTTTGTACATAGTGTAGTCAAAGAGCTTTTCTTTCTTGAGTGCTGGGTAAGCCGATGAATTTCTGCAAGGAAAGGACTGCTTGTGTTTTCCTGTAAGCCCTCTTTTGCATCAATTCCTTAGTGTAGGTAGGAGAGCATCTTTGAGGAAGCAAAGGAGGGAGGGGATGTTTATGTGCTATTTTGGTCATGCTTGAGACTTCCAGCTCAAAATCCCAGCTTATTTATCACTGATCATAATGTTCATTTATTTTCTTCAGCCCATTGTCAGACCTGACACAGTGCTGGTCAGTTTTTCTTTCCTTTTCCGCATTCATTGATTTGTGTCTTCTAAGGAAAAGGTTTTATGAAGGGAAATGCCGAGTTTCAAACCAACCGAGAAAGAAACAAAGTTCTTATCTGCTCTTGAGATGTTGGCCCTAACATTCTTTCAATTAGCCTTAGAAGTTTTCAAAGCAGCTTTCTTCCTACCTGTGGATATGAAAGGAGCTTCTCATATCTGCGGTATGTCATTGTCTACCTTCAGAACTCTTCCCCACCAAAATGCCTATGAAACCAGCGACAGCATTTAAGTTGCAGTCTGCATTATCTTACAGCTAAGTAAACTTCACAGCTAGCTGGTATCAAAAGCTATGTTTTTCCTTTGGCCCCCTCTACACTCCTGGTCACATGTTTCCACTCTGCCTCCTGTGCCATCACTTTTACTCATCTGGTCTTGTAGTGAGATGTTCAAGGAATCTAAATTAGTAGAAAAACAATTGCTTTTCTATAAAAGCAATTTTCTGCCTGTAGAGTTTCACAAATTGGGAGCGGGTGAGTTTCGATGTCAAAGCAAGGGAGGACAATTACTGGGGCACAAGAGTGGAGCAGCATTACCCTTCTTTGTCAGCAGTTAGCTTTTAGATCAGCTTAGCCATGATTGCACCTATAAGCAGCCAGTATACTGAGAATACTGCTTATCACATTGATCTGTGTTGTCTTGCCATTTCCCTGGGCTCTTGTGTCTGTAACCACCTTATTTCCTTTGTTTTCTGCTTTGGTTGTAAGCCTTTTGCTCAGGGGCTGCCTCTCTGTAATGTATTTGTAAACCACAACTTTTGCAACTTTGAAACTTTTTGCTGTGATGTTTACCGCAACTTATCATTTTTCCTTCCTAACAGATGTCAAACATTATTATTTATTGTTCGGGGAGGATGACACAGGCTCCATACCACTGTTTGTCAATATCCTTGTGAAAAGACTTAGTATTATAACAACTACTCTGCATAATGTGAATAAAGTTAATATTGGAAATAATAACAATTTCTTTATTCTCATCTAACAGGTTGGAATTCGAGGGCTAGACACAGCTCTGTTGGATACACAGAAAAAAATCTGTCACCAAGGTTCAAGACAAAAGAACTGTGAGGAAAATATATACACTTGATGATCATGTCTGTCTGGTTTTTGAAGGTATTGTTCCTAGTGTTATTGCTCCACACTATATTCCATTGCAGGTATGGCATATGTAAAAGTCCTTTAAAGACTGGAATTATGAGAAACATTGTGAAGGTGGATGTGGTGGTTTGGGAGATTGGTATTAGCATATGAAAGCTTGGGTTCCTGTGTAACTGATTTGAATATAGCTGAAGGATTCTTATGGGGCCAGTGAGAATCATTTCAATTTTTAAAACTTACTAGTCTTTCTTCTTTTTTTCAAATCACCTTACGCGGGTCTGTTTGCATCTCATGATCAGGGACAAGCCACCTGGATAGCAGAAGCTGCTCTGTACTGGTTCCAGTGGCAATCAGCAGACTGAAAGGGACAGGAAAGGTAAACCTAGAGATCAAATTCAGCAAAACAAATCAGAATTATATTGGAAATATACTTGGAGAATTGGAAGACAACTTTGGGCTTGAATCTGTGCTGCCATCCTCCTCCTCTGCTCTCGAAACTACCTCTTGATGTGCCTGTCTCATTTATGAGACTCCTGTTCCATATATGAACCAACACGTGTGAACATTTGCCTTGGCAAGGAATGTTTTCCTTCAGATGAGGATTGAATGACGGCAAAACTGCATGGAAACTCAGCAAATTGTTTAGCAAAACTGCCTAGAGCATATGTCTCATCTCGGCCTACAGTTCCATGTAAGCACAAAACTGACGGGTCGTGGCTAGTTGCCACTGCAGGACAAAGGTCTTGCTCTGGGCTGTGCTCTCCCATTGTCACTTTTGTGCTGGCTTTGCTGCCCGGCTGAGGCATGGTAAGCCAGACTGGAAGCCTGCCCGGCAGAGAGATAAGCCAGGAAGAAAAGGTTTCTTGCAGTGTCTGCCCAAGGTCAGAGAGCCAGCAGAGGCTCTGGGGAAAGGGGAGCAATTTGCAGAGGAGAGCCACAGCAGCCCTGGCTTAGATCAGTCTAAACTCTCATGGTGGTGCCACTTCCTCCTGTCTCTGCTCCACCCTAGGCACTGTCATCTCCTCCCTGGTGCCCTTTCTGATGCTTCTTGGACCCCTTGTGAGTTGATTCAACTCGCGAACTTCACTGAAAAAAACCTCTTCATTTGCTTGTTGAATTGATTCAATGTGCAACTGTATGAACCCCGTAACTCTGTGAGGGAAGGGGGGAGTGAAGGAAGAAGTTGGTAGAGGAGATGGAACTGTCTTTTTTTGGTGGTCAAACCATTATTAACACCCACTGAGGGTACAATATGATGTTATGCCTAACCTGCTGTGTATGCAAGCTGCTACTGTAGAAAATAGTCCTAAACTGACTGATCTGATGCAAAACAAGTTCTTTTTTTTGGTGAGTTGCCACAAAGTTATGTGATTGTTAAATTCAGTTCAGAGGAAGCTGCAGGAATCTCTGTGTGGAAGTGGCTGGGAAGAACTGAACTGCTGTTTTTTGTGGCAGTCTCCATTCAGATCACACTATCAGGATGTGAAACTGCCCTTTTTGCATGCTTTCAGAAGGGCTGAAAACAAAACTCAGCTTGTCGAAAAAATTTAGTTTTGCATTGGGTCAACACACTGATCGGAACAGCTCAACAGATCAGTGAACAGCTGCACAACAGCTCATCCTAACACAAGGAGAGCATGAGAAGATGTAGTGAGGGACAAGAGATGGGAAAATCTCTTTTGATAGCAGTGAGCTCTTATATAGGCTGATGCTGAACATGGAGCTGCTCCCCAAGAAGGGAATTCCAAGTGACAGAAGAAATTTTCAGCTTTTTGTAGTAAATGGCTCACCAAAACGATCCAAATTTAAAAAATTAAAAAATTATCTTTTACATTTGGAAGCTGAGTGTTTTCACTGGCCTCACAAGCAGGTGAATTTGTGGGAGAATGGGAGGATGAAGAACTACACCAGTGAGTAACTGAGTGGCTAATTGGGAAATCAGGAACCTACTCAACTGGCTTTACCATCAGGAAAGTTGTAACGTGAAATGTGCCTTGGATTTTCTACAGTAGCTTGTAGTGAAGAAGAATAAGGATGTACCTCAGCAACCATCTCTTCTTACACGCCGTTATGGTGCTGTAACCCCAATTTGCTGGTACTGTGGGGTGGAGGGAGTTGTACAATACCAAAACCATGACCTGTGGTACAGTAGGGAGCTGAGTACTTTTCATATGTGTTTTTGGCGGGGCTAAATCCATATTCAATTCTGTAAGTTAACTTTCTGTAAACTTAAAAACTGTTGTGGCCTGAAATTTTCTTAAGATTGCTGTTTCTCAGTTAGAATAAAGTTACTTCTGTCTGTGTGCTGTTTTGAATTTGTTTTTGTCTTTACCTACATTGCTTTTTCAGCAGTTTCTTGCTTAAAAAAAGAAGTTGCAATGGTTTGTCTCTTCTTGAATAATAATCTGTTGCTAGTTAGTGAAAGAGCCTTTGTGATGACTTTATCATTATGATTGTGCAGACCTGGCTGCTAGTGCCAGAACAGTGATTAGCAGCGCCAAAAACTGACTCTTGAGGGTCCAGTCACAGTAGAATATACCACACACTGCTTTGCAACTTTAGCAGGTAAGCATTTTGACACTTTTAGGTTTCTGCTTAAAAGCTTCAGATGATCCTGAGTATTGAAAACAAACCAATTGCTTCCATTACTATGTGTAAAAAAAGAAGGCAGTCAGGTTACGTTTCCTCTGCACGACTTCTTAAAAAAAGTGACTATCACTTGAGAAGAGTAACTGTTTTTCACAAGAAAATAATCACTGTTATGAGCTCTTTTATTTTAAGGACCCCCAGAAAACATAACTGTTCCTCATATGTGTAGATCTGTGAAGAAATTTATTGTATAATTTGGAAATAATAATGCAGAGTGACCAAACAATATTACTGTATAAAAGAGTTGAGATAAAAATATAAACTTAAAAAAACCCCAAACAAAGTTCCTTACAGAAGACAGCAATGTGAAAGGCCAAACTGAATGTAAAACTCACAGGCACAGATTCTTATTTCCAAATATTAAAGACTAGCAGAACACCTGTGAGCAGGCTGATTGATTGCAACCATCTGAGATGTTCCTTCAAATCTGTTCACAACTGTGCCTGAGATCATGTTAAAGGATAATCCGGTTAAGCCTTAATTCCTGCAGTCTGTGTGTTTTTAGCAGCGAGTAGTTTCTTTACAGCAAAGCCTGTTTTGTCTCAGTTACTTGTGTCTGGCTTGAATGGAGTTATGCAACTAGAACACTGACCACAAACTGACTTCGGAAGATCAGAAGTAAGGTGTTGATGGATTGGAAATAAAGAATTTTATGGTGAATGCCTGTATCTAGCCTTTTCAATCTTGTGCTTTGCTTGTGTATCAGACCAGTAAATTTCCAGATTTTCTGGGATGCCCAGACTGGTCAGCTTTCCCACAGTGCTGCATGCAAAGCAATGGCTGTAGACCTTTTGCTGTGTCTGCTCTGAGTGTGGGTTTTGATGGCAGCGAGAATCCTGCACTGCACCGCACCACACAGATCCATCTGGTACCTCCCAGTCTTGGAAGGTAAGTGTCAACTTAATATATGTATATTTTCTATATGTATGTAAGTACGGCGGATATGGACTGTATGAAGAACCAATTTTACATGTTAAAAGTTTTTGCAGAGTCAGTGCATGTCTCTGACATTGGATGTTGAATTCTGAACCAAATACTAACGGGATCAGAAGAAAGGTTCAAGCTAAGTCACTGAAGCATACTTAGTTTTGGCAATAAAGTTATAAAAAGCTATAGCAAAAATACATAGATAGATGTAAAAACTTTACAAAGGCTTGATACTTGCTGCAAGAAATGGTAGTCTGTTCATACAGGAAAAAAAAAATTCCATCTGAAATTTGTCTTGTGTTTCTTTGTGATTCTTTTGTTCACTTGTTGCTTTTTAGAGAGACTTTTCTGCATAGATACTTGAAGACTTGCATATCAACTGTATTTGAAAGAACACAAACAGCAACTAGGCCATTACTGGAGTTTTTGTGCCCCAGAATTTTGAGTTGTACCTTGCTCTTGATCGCAGGTTTTTGTAATTGTCTCCAGCAGGACTGGAACAAATATGGTGAACCCTCCTGTTCACGGTCTGTTCATGCTGGAAGCTCTCCCCGTCGGCATTGCTGCTGTGCCGCTGGAAGCAGTAGCAAGAGAGCAATCTGGATGATTATATTTAGGCTTCCCTTCCAATTGCAGGGAAGCTGTTGAATATGCTGGTTGGTTGTGGAGGCAATGACCAAGAGTATTATTACTACATGAAGACAGGTAGAGGCAGTGTTGAGGAAGTCCTCTGGCTAAAGGAATGGTCACACCTGACTGCAGCTGGTGTTGTCCTTACTTTGTATTCAGTCAATCGGATATTTACCAGTTTTAAGTTACTGGTGTAATTCCATTGCTGAGTTTTTGCCTAGTGGTTGCTGAAAGCCCTTACAGTGCATGAGCTCATGTGAGAGAGCTCACTCTTCATTAGTGAACAAAACTGCCAAAGCCCACTTTTCGTCCCCAAGGCCGTGTTCGAACCAGACTCTCCTCGCCTCCAGAGTGGACTAGCTGTGTCCTGGCTGCCTGCTCCCGATGCGTGCCGGGGACCACTGTGGCAATAGAAATAATGAAGCTCCAGTGTCTGGACCCATGCGCTGACAACTTTTCTGTTCTGGCATAGGTATAGCTAAGGCAGCTGAAAACCACTGCAGCGGGTTGGGCTCCCCAGCGCAAACAGGAGCGGTGTCTGCCTTTACTGCTCAGAAAGCTTTAGATTAATTCTCTTTCAAAATAAGTATTTTCCAAACTTAGTAGAAGAAGAGGAGGGAGGAAGATAGTATACTAACATGTTGTGATAGCTTCTGTGTTTTGGTTATAGGTAAATGGTAACAATTTTTCCGTAGAATGGATTAAAAGTCCCCCAGGCATGTGCCTTGGTGAAGGCAAAATCAAAGATCATATTTGCTTTGAGGCGAAGGACTGAAGGACATAAGGATCCTTTTAAGTCTAGTTTCATGTATGTTCTGCATATTTTATGAATTTCTCTCTGTCTTTGGCCACCAATGAAACAAAAAGTCCAAAGAGAACGCTGAACAGTGAATATCACTTCTGCATTGACCCATCTTTCTTTCCAAGTGGATAGTTTTATTACAGAAGTATTTCTCATTACTGTGTTGATACTGTAAATGCTATTTTTATCAATTTTATATTTTTGCCATTTTTCTTACATCTGTTAATGCTATTGGTGGCTTTAATGTAGCTGCTAGAACCAGCAAGTAAGTAAACGCTTTGCATCGTCGCCATTTAAGAAACTTTGTGAGGAAAGTTGCCTTTTAGATAATGTGTCAGGTAACAGACATTTTTGTTGTTAGCATTGTCTCCCCTCCAACTCCCTTTTGCTCTGAGATTTTGGCTCTTAGCTTGGAGGTTATGAACAAAAGGTAAGGAGAAGTCCTAATTCCTTCTTTCCTCCTTTCTTAATTATTGCATGTATGTTTGTTTTTATTTTTCCCAAGGAGAACATAGAGCAGCAGAGCTACCTACTAATGCAAGTGGCAGTGTTTTTGATTTGCCGTCTTCTGTTGTTCCATACCATGAAGTGCCCATCATGCCTTACTCTTGGTTCTCTGTCCTGCTGGGACCTGCCAGTAGTTGCTTCTTATTTCCTAGTTTTTGCCTCAAGGGTGTAGTTAATTGGATTACAGTTCATGTTCTCTGCTTGATTCCCAAGAGCCAGAAAGCAGGGAAGTCCTAACCACCATCTGCTTTTCCCCTGTCCTGTGGATTTCTTTCATCTCTAATGAACTCAGACCAAAACACAGACTGCTGTGCTCACGAGCTATCACAATACTTCAAAGGCGTTTTTGAGCTGGCTGGGAAAGAGTCCTGGGACATGCAGATAGACATGGGATAGATCAAGCAATGAGCCTGTGAAAAGCTCAGGATTTACAGAATCTGACAACTGGTTTATTAATGACAGTATTGTAAACATAAAAAGAAAAACAACTTTCTGAATGTAGTTTTTTTCACTGTAGACAGTGCAAGACACCATTCTTGCCATTCTCATTTTAATTTGAGAAAATGCTGATGGAACCTTGTCTGCAGGATTGGAAGAGGTTTGTTGGCAGTTGGGCCACCAGGATATAAAGTTAGCTGACAGAGTCATGGCATGGGTGGAGATGGTCATAATCAGCTCTTCAGTAAACCCAGATGAAACTTCTGCCCACCTCCCACTTCCCTTTAAAATGAACGATTGTTAGTGACTTTTTTATTATCCAGTTCTGGGCTCCCCACTTCAAGAAAGATGAGGAGCTACTGGAGAGAGTCCAGCGGAGGGCTACGAGGATGGTGAGGGGCCTGGAGCATCTCTCCTACAAGGAAAGGCTGAGGGAGCTGGGCTTGTTCAGCCTGGAGAAGAGAAGGCTGAGAGGGGACCTTAGAAATGCCTCTAAATATCTGCAGGGTGGGTGTCAGGAGGATGGGGCCAGACTCTT
>Ga0181612_113403_pt1 | contig 11738 bp, 5 predicted proteins | sample HoacroProtozoa21_FD_119630 | JGI IMG/M metagenome (GOLD analysis project Ga0181612, IMG submission 119630) | Hoatzin crop microbial communities from Cojedes, Venezuel. Combined Assembly of Gp0051906, Gp0051904, Gp0051908 | reverse complement strand
TAGTTTTCAACTCAGCTGGTAAAAAGATGTGGTACGTATGGCCAGGGGGTCTGAATGGGTTTACAAACAAATAACTGGGATAAGTGCAGAAGGTGAAGTACTTGGGATAAATGGGCTTGTTGGCCTTTACATGGAAAGACTAAGATTGGGGGAAAAGTGCTTTCTCTGTAAGAGGAAAATAACTCCTGTTGAAGATGCCAAGGAAAAGAAAACTAATGGGGATAAGTATGATTGTGGGACAGAATGAAGAGAAATATTCTTGCAGTCTGTGGTTGAAGAGATTAGATATGACTTTTTACTTGTGCAGGTGGCTATAAGCTTTATTCATTAGCTTTCTCTAACACCATCTCAGCGTTTAATTTACAGAATTTGAAATTTAGCACTGACTTCTGTGGTGCTAGCATTGATTTGCAACAGTTTCAGACAAATACAGCTCAAATGGGTTTCTAACACAGGCTAACATGTTGTTCTATTGATGTGTTAATAAAGCTCTTAATTAGGTGGTGGTAGACTATGACAATATTGTGTGAAGTGGCAGCATCCCCAAACTTCCTGACAAGTACTGTGTTTAAAAAAAAAAAAGTGGGGGGTATTGCAGATGGGATGTTCATTTCCACTAAAAATGGTAGCAATGTAGTTTTTAAAATCAATCATGTTTTGTTTTACCCCGAAAAGATTCAGATCTTTGGCTTCAGACTTATTCTTTTACTGTGTTTAATATTTTGATTTAGTAATCTAATTCTGAAATGTCTTCTCTTAATATATTTTTTTGTTTGTTTATTGGTCTTTTCATTTCCTTGCAGTAAGTATGTTTGCACTTTAATGGATTTTGGCTTAATATTTTTCAAGTCTTCAGAAACTGAAGGTTAGCTCTGCTTCATATGGAAATGTTCAGGTGCCAGATCCAGCACCCTCCTGGTGAGCAGCATGGAAGACCAAAGTCCTCCCAAGGAACACTTCATTTGCCGATGCAGACAGTGTCTTTTCAATTGAAGAAAATTCATTATTATTGAAAAATCAAAAGGCACTCAGCCTTTTGGTGATAAATTGTCTTCCTGCCGTCAGACAACATTCTTCCAAAGACAAAGGCATTGATAAATTATTTATACTGACAGGTGTTGCAGGCAAAGGGATTGTGAGGTTGCCAAGACAATTATGGAGTTTTTTTAACTTGAGAGATCTGAAGGCAAGGAATAAGGATCCCATGGAATACGTTAGCGAGTTAAGCCAGAGTCGGAAGCCACTGATGCTCTTGTTTCATTTATGGTGGCAAACACAGAAATTGCAGTATCAGAAGTTTTTTACAGCTGAGTAATGTAACCTGTGCCTGGGCAACAGTATGGTAGTTACTGGTGAGTAAAGTTAGAGAGGGTGAGGTGGTAACAGATAATTATGTTTTAAATACTCTGATTGTTACCCAGGTCCTTAACTACGCTTGGATTTTTTTTTTTTTTAATCTTTACAATGTCATCTCTGTCTGCGCAGTGTAGCGGTGGGAGCATTGGTATGGAAAGATGCAGCTGCCCTCTGAAGCTGTTCACAGACACGGCAGTCTGCTCTGTGCACTTCTGCAGCTGACACATCTTAACAGGTGGTACAAACATTGGCTGTCTCAGGAGAAGAAAAATAAAAGCTATTGTAAATAAGATAATAGTATATCTGTATAGTAATGATTCTGTAATTACCTACTAGTGCTGTGAACTATAATTGTTTAACACACCCCCAGCTTACAATCTGACAATTCTGCTATAAAAGGCTAGCGTTACACCAGTGTATAATTTCTGACTTGAAAGCTCCCAGCGTAGATGTGTCCAGAAGTCCATTCTGCACTCTGAACTCTCTGTGGCTTTCAATTGCTACACACAAAGGTCACGATTTCCATCCCTATTGTTCTGCTCTCCACTAGCTTTTCCAACCTCTGATTTATTACAGTTGAGAGTGAGATAAGAGCCAGTAAGTTAAAGTGTCTATGTTTTGCTGGGGGATGGGATGGGAGGAAAGGCTACAAATCCTTCTAGTAAAACAGAATGCTCTCCTGGTGGCTGCTTTGCTGGGGTTTATTAGTTCACCCGTCTTCAAATGAGTCCTGCAGGTGCTTTGACAAATGGATTGAGAGATTGCCTAGTTAGTTCCTCTGCTTCTTGTAAGTACTTCTGTGTCTTATGTAGATGATTTGTAACTTCCTCTACCAGGGTGTCCTTGTAAATTGCACCAGAGATCCCTACACCTTTCAAAACCACAGTGTGGCTTGGAAAAGGAAAGGAATGAAAGCCGAAGAAAGATGCCGACAGAAAAAGTATTAATAAAATTTCAACATCTTAATTTTCTAAAGGTGTATTGAGGAAAGAGATGTCTCTTTCCCTTCTAGTTCTTCCCGCTCATGGCAGTATGTGCTGCTTGCACCTGGAGTTATAAGACCAGTTCTTTCTTCTGCCAAGTACCAGGGTCCTAATTTGAATCTCCTCCTCCGAAGTCTCGTTTCTGTTGTGGCTTCTCCCTGCACTGCTCTTGTTACTCAAGTGATACTTCAGGCTTTTGAGTTTGGCTCTTCCCAACACCCCCTCTGCCTTGAAAGAGAACTTTAGTCTTGACTTAGGGACTTGAATTATTCACAGCTCCCGTTGGCATGGTAACATATTTGATCTCAATATTTAGAGAAAAGATGAAAATTGTGGGTGTTTCTGATCCACGAAGAAAGAGGGGATAAAACCCCAAACAATGACACATGTAATAATCAATCGCCTCCCTCTTTATAAAGAGCTTTTTCGTCTTCTGCAAGATCCTGCACATTGAAATACAGGGCTGCACCCACAGGTGAAGGACATTTTGGTGGTACATAAGCTAAAATGAATTCTTAATTTTTATTTTTTCAAACTTCTGGAGCATGCTTTAAGTCAAATGCAAGGTACCATGCTCCATACTGGGATAACTGAGTAGAACTTAGTTTGCTGTGATCTAGTAACACCTGATGGCTTCTGCTTCTTTGTGGGAACAACTTGTTAGGGACCTGACAGGTCACATTTGTTTGGGCTGAAATAAAACTGTTTTATAGAACAGGTGTTTGATTTTAATCAATTCTGGAAATGTTTCCTTCTCTGTGTAAAATGTTGTCGTGCAGAGATATTTGTTTGTATATATTAAGGCTGGGAATAGTACTGCCATAACTCACTATATGAACTTCTTTGTAGACATAATTTCTGCTGAAGTGTTTACTATCAAAGCTGGTCTCGATGTTCTAAGACTGACCTATTAAATTATATCCAGAATGAACAGCATTTGAATGTCAAAGATACTGTTTTCTAGCAGAATAAAGATTTAGAAAGTATGATTTTGAAGTTTTAAACATCTTTTGCAAATTCTTTTTGTACTTTGTGTTCTGATTTTGTGTAATGTATTCTGTGCTCTTTTATAGTAATGCTTGATTCTGAAGTCAAACAGCAGTGAGAGATTATTTCTGAGAGAAAGAGAACATAAAAACGTTCACTAAAATCTTTGCTTGTTTTGTAATTGAGCAGGTTTTGGTGTCCTTTTTCTTATTTATGCAAATAGATGGGGTGGTAGGGGGAGAAGCTTTCTGTTTCTGCTTCCTTCCTAGAGGGTTGGGCTGTAATCTGGCTGGTCCTTAGTAATTTCTACTTCGGTTTTGGATCTGTATCTCTTCATCACCTATTAATTTCAGAAAAATTAGGGAGTTTAAGCAATGTTTTACCTGCAGTTACTGTTACCTGTTGGTACAGCAGGATAGTTTTTGATTCTACTTGGAAAGTATAGGTCCCTATTCATCAGCTGTATTTTGATCTGTGTCCTCTAGCTCGGGCAAAAGAGTTTTCTGGTAGGTCTGAGTTTTCTCCTATTTGTTTTGTACCCTAAGTCTTAGGCTGTGGCTAAAATGTGCTAGTGCACTAAGGTTCCTTGTTTTCAAAAATGTTGGTATCACCTCTTAAAGTTCCTGAAAGAGAGAAATAAGAAAGATTGGCAAGTTTTTAGAAACATTATTTTACCTGAAGGGAAAGGTACAGTGCTTCAGATGATGTAAGCAATAAACACAATCCCAGGCAACCTACAGGTTAACAGTGACCTTCGATTGACCATGGTAGCACATAAAGTCTTAATAACTGACTGTATAGAGACAACAGATTGTAGCCCATTGTAGTTAGTAGTAACTGAGGGCCATTATAATCTGGTGGCTATCTGGAGGCTTGTATAAAGTGAGGTGGCTCTTTCAGGCTAAATTTGGGTTGACAGTTACCTGTACGTCTATAGATTGACAGATACCTATCTCTCTATAGATCCTTTTATTGGCAAAGGCACGACTCAGCCAGGATTGATGAAAATTGTCTTGTAAGAGCATACTTCATTCTTTGGCCAAACCAAATATTTCATTAACATTTTTTGGTTTTGTTTTGTTTCAAATCAGGAATATGAGAGGAGAACTGATACAGATACAAGTTCCAGAAAAATATTTAAGAAAATAGATATAGACATCTGACTTGATCAGCATTGATTAATGGAAGATAGAACGGCCTTTCAGACTAGACTTACAAAATCTGGTCAATAATTTGGATTTGATTTGCTGAGCATCAGGAAGATCTCTAATGCATTTTAATTTTAAAGGGAGATTTCAAGTGTCACTGCAAGCTAAATATAGAATTGGCACTATTGAAAGACCTCTACTTCTTTCTTTGTACACATATGCATACATACTTCCAATGTTCTTTCTTTATTCTCTTTATGCAGTGTTTGCTAAGGAATGGACCAAGTTCTGTTTTCTGATGATAATTACCATGCAGTGGGATACCTGGGCTCTCAGGGCTTCCTTAGATTACTTTTTTTCCTTCTCGTGTGTGAAGCTGAAATAATAAGGTCGTCTGCACAAGAGAAGAAAAAAGTTCACTTTTTTCAATTTATCAGTGTTTTCATTTCTACAAGCTTGGAAGGTGGCAGAATTTAACAATAAGAGTAGTATTTTTTTCTGAAGCATTTGTTAATAGAGAATAACAACGAGAAAAAGATTGAGTTGTAATTTTGAAAAGATATATGGTGGAGCTCTGCTCACCTTCTTGATGATTCTTCTTCAGCACTCTAACAGTGGAAAACTGGAAGCATAAAACAAGTTATATCACAATTTAAATCAGCGTATAATTTTATTGAGAAATTTCTATATACTTTGAACAATCTAAGCTTTTGTTACAAATACTAACATGTAAATGATGAGTATTCTATTCCAATTCCAAGTTGTTTAAAGTCGTCCAAAGAAGACTCAGATTGTGCTTTGTTCTTGCTTACACTATTTGGAATTCAGGCAAATTTTATGCTGGAATGGTGCTTCTGTCTTGCTACAGCATAAGCACCTAATTAGATGGAAGGATGCAAAAGCATATCTTCAGGCTTCATCCATTTCAAACTTGTACTATGTAGTGTGGCATTAATGAGTACAGCGTCACGCTATGAGAAGTCCATGTGAATAAACTGAACAACAACAACTTTTGTTGGAACCCTTGATATAAAACAGAGCAAATCCACCTCTGTCAGTAGAAGTAAAAATAGCAGTATGGATGACAGCACCACAGTATGAGCTGTTACTGAAGAGAATTGGATGTTTTCTGGATTCTCCCTCAACCTTTACAAGTAGATCACAGCTGGAGTATTTGCAGAACCTCACATCTTTGAGACACACTCAACAATGGCTTCTAGTATAGGTCCATTTTTCCTTTTGCTTCCTCTCAAAAGGAGTTGGAGAACAGGTCAAAAAGAGCATCTGACTGAAAATACCCAAGTCAAGATAGCAGGACAATTAGAACAGGAGGAAAAGGGGGAGGATAATAGCAGGACTTAACAACCGCTAAAGCATGGTAACCTTCGTAGCTGAGCCTGACCTCTTTGCCTTTCAACTCCACATGTTGTGCTTATATTTTGGGAACGTGTTAACTGAAAAAAGAAGAAAAAGCAGACACTAATCTAAGAACACTAAAATAGCTCAGCAGAATGGGGTATTGGTGTTGCAGTCTGAATGCTATTGAAACATTGTTTTAAAATGCTAATTTTCAATTTGTTTAATCTCTTTTTCCTAACTGAGCACAGATATACCCGTGAAAAATGACACTTGGCATGTGGTGATTTGAAAATCGCTGTCTGCCCCTTGATGTCTTCATCTGACAACATCTATATGTTGCCAGGTTACCATGACAACTAAGTACAGTTGTAATTGCAACCCTGGAAAGGTAATTCTTTCACTCAAAATGTGGCATACATTTAGCCTGTCTGAAGTTTCAACAAACCATCTTTTAATGACAAGTATTTTGAAAGGCCTGAATGAGGTAGTTTCTTTGATGTCAATTTTTTTTATTATCTAATGTAGCTAACTAGATAGATATGTTGGCTTTTATTCAGTGGAGTCTGTATTTTTAACCTTTTTATGCTTTATTTAGGTTTCAAATATATGGTATCAACTGTGAATCTGAAATTAACATATGAAAGCAAAATACCCCATAAAGTGTTCATTTACTTGTATTGACAACTCTGAAAGCAGAAGATCTTGATACATTCCTCATACTTGCCATCCTTTGGGTTAAAGCAAAGGAGTTTAGTTGTATGGCTGTCTGTATTTCCTTAAGTTAAACCCTAAAACAACAAAAAAAACCCACCAAAAAGGCACACCTATCAAAACCAAAAATACAACTGTGTTTCTACTCAGCGGGCCACATAGGCTTTGTACTACCATAAAGGTAATTTTATGAATTGGCAAAACTGCAGTAATTCTGAGAAATTTCCATCTGATTTTGTATGCCTGTGGAAGGGGAAAAAGAATTGGGGATTGCGTGTGCGTAGCTGAGCCTTATTATTCATCTGCAGTTTGGGGTACTGAGGACTGGCAACATGTAGCAGCTTTTTACCCCACTGACAGCCTGACCTGTCTTCTGTATCTATGATGTACAGTCTCTCACCATCCATTTCCATTGCACCTGGAAAGTAGTAATTTGGTCAACTCTGCCACTTTGTAGATAGGAAAAAGCCACCTTCCTTGGATGTTTTGGTTGTCATTGAGGGCTAGAACATTGGGCTTTATACTCTCCGAGGGGTATAAATTAGCTCTGGAAAGTAAGAGTGAATGTAGTTCTAAGCTTTCCACATTAATTTCCTCAAACTGCGGTACTGCTCCATGAGGACGTGGTAGGAGCATTTCTGTAGGTTACTGAGGTCTCGCTCAGTAAACGGTAGTACTGTCACTTGGGATTTCTCAGATTAAGCGGGCAACTTTAGTCTTAGAATCTTAGAGCTTCAGTGAAAGCTGAACATAAATATTGTGGGTTTAATTTCATATGGGATAAATGCCTGCATTTAGTTGCTTATTTGTCTCGGCAATCCACACTAAAATTGAACTCTGTAAGAGATACAGACACATGCACTTTTTACTTCCCTGGAAAACAATGATTTTGCTACAACAGCATTGACTTTTCAGCATAAATTTCACATAAATTTCAGTTGAAAAATACTTTAAAAGAATCGAGGCCATTCACACTCCCAATACATTTTATTTTTATAATAGAGGGTCTTCTTGCAAGTCTAGACAACTGTGATCTTTTCAGAAGGACAGGTCCTCTGATACAGTTGTGGCTTTATGCCATCTGATTTTGTTGTTGGTTTTTTTTATCCATTCCATTGGGCTTGAAATTATTCAAAACGTTCAGCTTTTTTCATTGCTTCCTAGTGAAACAGAGGACACAACCATGGTTTCACTCAGCAAAATAGAACTTGTATATTTTGAAACAAGTCACAGATACGTCCCTAGAGATGTGCTAAATCTCATTATAACCAAAGTACTGATGTAGGCTTTCAGCATTCTAACACACAACGCAGTGGTATAAATTGCAGAGAAAGAATTATGACTGTTTAATTTTAAATAATCCTTTATCTCCAAGGCCTGTGCTTTGCATAGTTATGCTGTATCATTTGAGAATTTTGTATGATCTGGTAAAAAGTGTTCTAATTGTTTGTGCAGATAACTAGTTTTAAAAGCCAGGCACATCTCCTACACGGGGTAGGAAACAGCCATTCTGTCATTAAAAGATACTGAGCAGCAAGCACTTAACCATAACTGGTAAGGTGAGTGGAGTAGGAAAGGGACTACAGCAATCCTCAGCATCTCTGTGTGTCTTACTCTGAATATGAATACAGAGAGATATGCTAGTGCCTCTGGATAAACATACTAGGGTGTGCTGGCATAATTTGGCTCAGAATTTCCTGCTTGGTATATATGAAACATAGTGTTTTATTTCAAATGTTAAACTTCTGCAATGTAAGTGTAGATAATGAGCCCTCATTTATTTCTTTCTATAAACTTTAGATATTCACTTTAGCACACAGGAAGATCAACTAGGGCCTTACATCCTGGTTTTCTGTTTATGCTGCATTTATTATTTTTCATTTTCTGAAAATACTGAGATCTAAAAGCTGGCCCAGTATTCTTGCAGGAAATGTAAGATTTGCTCATGTTGCATAGGATTATAATGTAACTTTTTCTGAACTTGCACAGGAAATGCAAAAAAAAAAAAAAAAAAAAAAAGGAAACCCTTTAGTGGTTTTTGTCAGTTGCTTCAAGGTTCTTCAGAACCTCTCTCCTTCTCTTTTAAACCTACTTGCAGTCACTCTTTGTCTGACCCTGTATTTAGGCAGGACTCCACCTGCTAAGAAAGCAGGCTTTTCACTTTCTGTGGGGTGTCACTCCTCTTTAAGGGCTCAGCTCCTTTACTGCACACTGGCAACTTGTTCACTGACCATGTCACTGCCCCTTTGCACAGAACCCTTGACAAACTGGTTGCCCAGCCGGGCAGCTTGCGTAGCCTGCCTGCTCTTGGGTCAGGGCAGACACGTTGGAGTTAATCGCTTCCCCTGATCCCGCTTCCCGCAGAGCCATGTTACAGTCCCCTTTCCCACGGACACATGCTCCTCCTTAAAGCAATTACGTGTCAACATTATATAGGTGCCAAGAATTCATAAATTATATATAGACTGCCTGTATCATATTCATCCTCTGTCAAGCAAACCTGTTTAGGACAGAGGTGAGCTATTCCCGTGTGTGCCTTGCCGATGTTTTGGCATCTCGGTTACAACACACCTGCTTATAATCCTTATTAATTGAGACTTCCAGCATTCACTCTGTGTCTGGCCCCCTGTCATGAAATTGTTCTAGGTCTGTTTTCATCTCCCTGTGTAAATCTCCTTTCTCATTACATGAGGGAAAGCTGTACAGAAAGAAGCATTCATAGTTCCCGCTCCTCCTTAAGTCCATTCATCCATGAAATCTGTTTTTCACACATGAATATTAAAGAAAAGGATTTACATGGGGTAGATGTGAATTAACCTGTAATGCTTTTCCAAACCTTCACATCTGTATGATCACCAAGACAAATGGGTGATTGTGATAAGTTTGTAGGAAAGGGAAGCCGCTGACATGCAGTGTTACCATTGCTGCAGAGCCACCTTGGAGAAGTCTGGAGTCCAGAGCATGTTTGTCAGCTCATTGGGTGGGACTTGTAGTTGAAAGAGAGTAAAGACTACATTTTTTTTGTTGCCAATGCAGTGTATATGAAGAGGTTAGTTGTTTCTCACACGGAAATGTGATCTAAGGATAATGCCTTGCATACTCTAACAGTGTTGGTCTTGAATATGCGTACTGTGATTAATACAGTCCTCACAGCCTTTGGTTATAAATGTGGAAACATGGGCTGATCTGTAAAAAAAAAAAAAAAAAAAACCAAAAAAAAAACCCCAAACCTTCAAAATGTATGATCCATGCTTATAAATCTAAGAACCCATTTTGGCAATAGAAAACATGTTTGAAAGGAAAACAGTGTTTAAATCAGAGGGTCACACAACATTTTCTTGAAATCATAAATCAATAAAGAAAATGATGCTAATTAGTGTTTTAGTCTCTCATCTTGTCAGCTTTATGTGTGGTTCCTTATATGAAGTGAAATGTTTTTTGACACAGGCTCTGTAATGCAAAATTTGTTTTCCTCTGTTCTTGGATATTGTTGTTAAAAGGAAAGATGTAAAAAAAACAAAACAAAACAAAAAAACCCACAAAAAAAAACACCACACCAAAAAACAACTTTAGCGATAGTAGTAAAGGAGGGGAATTGATCTGATATTCATATTGAGTTCTCTGGGGCATTGCATATAAAGCATCAACGGCTCTGACCTATCTTTATCAAGAATAGAGAAAAAATGATTTTTTTTTTTTTTTTTTGTATTATAGTAGCACCTAGAGGCTCTTTTCAAAATTGGCTTTATCATATATGACATTATACATATTAATGAGCATCTGTCTTCCAAAAATTCACAAATGGGCCAGGCAAAGACTGTAAGTAAAACCAGTGTTGTGGTAAGCTGAAACGAGGCACGCAAGGTCACTCATAGATCCCATGCAGAGCTGGGAAATAAAAAGCAAGATCACAGAGGGTAGGACCCAGAACAGCACCCTCATCCCTGCTGCTGTGCACCTGCACAGCAGCATCTGGGAGGTGTCAGGGTACCAGGGCTCATGAGCTCTGCTGGGCTCCTTATGTCATACTCTGCTCCGTCTGGATCACTTTGTGGAAATGAATGGGGCAATGGCGGCAGCAGCATCTCAAGGTGAGCTGAGGGAGGAGAAAATGGTGACAGTAGAGGCTTCCTACAAGAGCACTGATACTATACAGAATTGCATCACTACTGTGCTACGTATTTTTAATGCAGCCTAGTATAAAAACACATGAGATTGCTTTAAATTCTGTGACAGTACAGTGCATTTTAATCTGCTGTTCATCTTCACCTGGCAGATGCATAAACCAAAATATTCCAGGTGTAAGTGAAACAGAAATAATAAAATATGTGCTATGAAATAATAATGTCAGGGTATGTTTGTTGGGGGGGGGGGTGTAGACATCATATGTTATAAATAAACCAAGATCATAAAATTTAGCTTTCAGGAGCTAGGAAATGTTGTGAAGCTTTTCCTTGTGGTCTCCATTTAATCTTCTTGTGCATGTATGTTGTAATTATATTGCATACACTATGTTTTTTCACCTGCAAATTCTTAATTCCTTCAGAAAAGATTGTTCCTTTTTTCTTCCCCTCTCCTGTTCATTCTTTGTGTGAAGTCCCTGTACCTGCTTTAATACGCGTTACTTAAATGCTGTTCAAATAGAACAATTTATATCCTTCTGACTTTTCTAAGGTGTTTTATCAATACACCGTCCAAACATTTAAAAGTTAATACACCTGCCAACAATACTATTATGAAATGGTATTGGTATCATTATCCTCTTTCTAGAGTTTTGTAACAGAAAGCATCAAAAATGCAGTTTACAAGTAGTAGGAAGTCTAGAACTGAGGCAAATAGATTATGAACAAAAATAGCAGTTTATTTGCCTGATCCAAGATGTCTAGGATCATGCTTCTTGGGATACTGAATGGTTCAAAATATAGCTCCTGCTTAGATCCACAGCTAAGAAGTTTGGATCTACATCAATTCTACGACTGAGAACCAGACTCTTTAGCTGAGAACCTAGCCAATGTGAAATGCAAACACTCAACAATTTGTGAAAGTTAAGGTTCCGATTTGTCCAGTTCTGACTTCCCACACAGTGAATATGTAAATGCAGAATTAAATTCACCATGGCAACATCCTTAAGTCAAGGAAGTTTTTATTTTATTTGTTTTGCTTTTCTCTGCAGTAGCTATCCAGCTTTTGGGGG
>Ga0181612_107621_pt1 | contig 11738 bp, 8 predicted proteins | sample HoacroProtozoa21_FD_119630 | JGI IMG/M metagenome (GOLD analysis project Ga0181612, IMG submission 119630) | Hoatzin crop microbial communities from Cojedes, Venezuel. Combined Assembly of Gp0051906, Gp0051904, Gp0051908 | reverse complement strand
TTTAGCAAGTAAAGCGTACCACAGAATTTTAAATGGATTCCACAAACGGGGAAAGAGAGCAGGTCGCCATAATCGGCTCGGGCAACGTCGCCACGCATCTGGCGCTTGCCCTGCACAGGGCTGGCCAGGCCATAGACTGCGTCTGGAGCCGCGACATCCGCCACGCAGCCGAACTGGCGGTAACGGTCTGTGCGATAGCCAATCATGGAGTCGAGCGTGTTCACCATTTTGTAGGCCATCATGCCCGGAACGCCCAGCAGAAGCAGCCAAAAAAGCGGCGCCACCACCCCGTCGCTCAGGTTTTCCGCCAGCGTCTCGAGCGCGGCGGTGCGCACTTCCTGCGCCGAAAGCGCCTCGGTGTTGCGCCCAACGATGCGCCCCACTTGCTCACGGCCGCGCTCCAGCGACTCATTGAGCGCCACAAACACTTGCCGCACCTCGCGAATGAGGGTCGTGCCGGCCAGGCAATAGAAGATGAGAATGGCGCTGATGGCAACGGCCAGCGCGCTGTGCCCTTTCGCCGTGGCAAAGTGGAGCAGCAGCCACGTGGCGGCGTAGGTGGCGAGGATGAGGGAAACGGCGAGCGCAGCGCCTTTCAGAAAGCGTCCGTTGCCGCGGTTCAGGCGCTTTTCGCCGGCGGAAATCAGTTTGCCAAACAGCACGATGGGGTGCGGCAGGCGCGGCGGGTCGCCAAAGCGCAGGTCGAGCAACCAGCCGATGAGCAGGGCAATGGTCTTAAGCATGACTGACAAAGGTTTTGATGGCCGCCGCCAGTTCGTCGTTTTCGCTGGGCAACTGCGCCGCCACGCGGAAGTGCTGGGGCGTGAGCGAGCGGAAATTGGAGGCGTCGCGGATGAGGAATTGGTGGTTTTCCATCAGGAATTCTTTCAGTTGGGCGGCGGTTCCGCGTTGCAGCCGCGCCAGCATGAAGTTGGTTTGCGTAGGCATCACGTCCACGCCGTCCGTCTGCCGCAGCATTTCGTTCAGGCGCTGCGCCTCGGCCAGGTAGGACTCCGTGTCGCGCAGGGCGCAAAAGTCTGTCTGCCAGAGGAATTCGCCTGCCGCGGCGGCCAAGGCATTCACGCTCCACGGCCGCAGGCATTGGCGGATTTTGCGGGCATCGTCGGCATGCGCCGCCACCCATCCCAAGCGCAGTCCAGGCACGGCGCACCGCTTGGTCATGGAGTGGATTTGCAGGAAGCGCGTCTCCACGGCCTGGCACGGCGCAACTGGCGGCACGAGCGTGTAGTCCTCGTACGACTGGTCCACCACCCACTTGGCCTGCGGATGGGCATCCATGAGCGCCGCCAGTTGGTCGCCGCTGAGCGCCTCGCCCGTGGGGTTGTTGGGGTTGCACAGCCAAATCAATTCCGCGCTCGCCGCATCGGTTTCGTCGCTGCCGAAAAGCGCGGCGGCATCGGCATATTCGCTGAACGTGGGGCGCTGCAGAATGTGGGTCGGTCGTCCGCCAAACGCTTGCGCAATGAGGTAAATGGCCTCAACAGCGCCTGCCGTGACGACGATATTTTCGGGCAAAACGCCCACTTTCTCCGCAATCAGCCGCTCAAGCGCCGTGCATTCGGGCTCGGGATAGTGGTCAATGGCGTCGAGATGGCGCGCCAGGAATTGCTTCAGGCCGCGCAAATCGGGGTGCGGAAAGATGTTCGAACTGAAATTTGCCCGCACCTGCTGAAAGCGAAAAGCATCGTCGCCGTGTCCGAAAATCATGATTCTGAGAGGATTTCGTAGAGTTTTTCCATGTCGATATGCGCCCTCACCAGCGCGGCCAAGCGGTCGTATTGCGCCTCCTTGAAGGCGCGTCCGCCAAGGGGAAGCGGGTCTGGCACGGCCACTCCGCGGGGGCCGAGCAGCATTTGCAGGGCGCAAGCGTTGTCGAGAATGCCGTGAATGTAGGTGCCCATGCAGCGGTCGCTCACCGCGCAACCGTCGCTGCTGCCGTCGTGCAGGGTGCAAAGCGGTCGGCCGCCGCGCAGGCGGGTTTCGCCGTGGTGTATTTCGTAGCCCTCGCCCGTGCCGTTTTCCAGGGAAAAATGCACTTGGCGGGTGCGTTTTTCGCGCCGCAAAGTGGTGGAAACGGGCAGCAAACCGAGGCCTTCGGTCCGCGCCGCATCGCTTTCAACGCGCTCTGGGTCAAGGATTTCCTCGCCCATCATCTGATAGCCGCCGCAAATGCCCAGCACCGTGGCGCCGCGCTCGCTGGCCTGCCTGATGGCGTCGGCCGCACCGCTCTGGCGCAAGGCGGCAAGGTCGCTCACCACCGTTTTGCTGCCGGGCAGGACGATGATGTCGGCGTGGGCGAGTTCTTCGGGCTCAGCGGTGAAGTAAACGTGCACCTGCGGCAGGCGGCTGAGCGTGTCGAAATCGGTGAAATTGCTGAGGTGCTGCGCCGCTGCCACCGCCACGTTGAGGGCATTTTCGCGCCAATGCGTGGACTTCTGGGCGAGGCAAACGCTGTCTTCGGCCTCAATCTGGATGTCGGTGAAGTAGGGCACGACGCCCAAAACGGGCACTTGGCACACCGCTTCCAGCTGCCGAACGCCCGATTCGAAGAGGCGGATGTCGCCGCGGAATTTGTTGACAATCACGCCTTTGATGCGTTTCCTGTCCGCTGGTTCTTGCAGCATGATGCTGCCATAGAGGCTGGCGAAGACGCCTCCGCGGTCGATGTCGCCCACCAGAATGACGTCGGCGCCGGCCCATCGCGCCATGGGCATGTTCACCAGGTCGGTGTCGCGCAGGTTGAGTTCGCTGATGCTCCCCGCCCCCTCCATCACGATGGGGTTGAACTGCTGCGCCAAGCGCCCGTAGGCCTGCCTCACCTGCTGCCGCAGGAAGTCGCGGTTGGCATCATTTCTGAAGTAATCGTAGGCCTGCATGTCGGCAAACGGCTTGCCGTTGAGCACCACCTGCGAGGTTCGGTCGCCATTGGGTTTGAGCAGCAGCGGATTCATGTCGGCGCTGCAGGGAATGCCCGCCGCCTCCGCCTGCACCGCCTGGGCGCGGCCAATCTCCAGTCCGTCGGGCGTGCAATAGGAATTGAGCGCCATGTTCTGCGCTTTGAATGGCGCAGGGGCATAGCCGTCTTGGCGGAAAATGCGGCAAAGTGCCGTTGCCAAAACGCTTTTGCCCACGTCGCTGCCCGTGCCGGCCAGCATGACGGAATGAAGGGTTCGCGAAGGTTTCATAGCACAAAGGTAGTTCTTTCTTGCCGAATTCCGCAATATTCACCCCTATTTTTTTGCCGCAGATTTCAAAAATCGCCCATTTCATCGGGATTTTTTGGCTTTATTCAGCAAAAACGGGGGCAGACCGCATGAGTCTGCTCCCGTAAAGCCTAAAATGGGGCAATTTTCCCGATGAAATGGGCGAATTTTGCGTTTTTCGCCTCCGCGAAGGCTACTTATTGATGGTGCCTTTGTTGGTCAGGTTGTCGTAGGTGAGTTTGTGGCCATTGTAGTTAATGACGCCACCCTCAAGCACATTCACGTTCTGCACGTTGGAGTCGGCCGTGAGATTCCACGTACCCGACACGGTCACGGTGGTCATTTTTCCCGTCTTGGCAGTGTCGTAAGCGCCGTTCCACACCACGTTCTGGCGCACATTCACGGTGCTGGTGCCATACTGGTCCACGGTCACGTCGCCGTTGTAGGTCCAGCCTTTCTCGGTGTCGAGATTGAGAATGGCGATGGGGCTGGTGGTGTTCCAGCGCGTGTTGTAGTCCACGCGCATCAGTTCGCCGCTCGGCACGGTCAGTTCCACGTCCTTGAGGGTGAGCGTGCCCTTGGTGCTGGTGGTTATTTCGATGAGCGGCGCCTCGTTGCTGAGCAGGGTCACGGAGCCGCCCGTGATGTTGATTTGGCCATTGTTTCCGAGGGCATCGCCACTGCCGCTCTGCAGAATCATGAGGCCGCGGCGGTTGTCGCCCGAAGTCATTTTGCAGTTTTCGATGTTGATGACGTTATCTCCCTCAATCACACCCACTTCGCCCTTGTGGGAATAGCCCTCGATGCCCTGGACGTTGATGGTGCCAGTGGAGTAGCAAACTGCCGCGTCGCCGCCCGAGCACTCATATTTTCCGCCGCTCACGCTCACAGTTCCGCCGCCGCGGTCGGTGGCAATGACGGAGGAATTGTTGCCGTGCGTGCGGACGTTCAGGTTCGAAGCATTGATGGTGCCTCCGCCCGTGGCGTGGATGCCGCGCGAGAGGTTGCTTTTGCACTCAATGGCCATGTCGGCCACGTTCACCGTTCCGCCGTAGGCCACGATGCCATTGGCTCCAACAGCCTGAGTTTCAATGCTTCCGCCGCTGATGTTGATGGTTCCGCCGTCGTGCGCCAGGATGGCGGCGTTGGTGCCATAGAAACTCGTTCCGTCGCCATTGTCGCTGTCGGCGCCGAGCTTCTGCACGGTGCAGTTCACGAGGCTGATGGTGCCGTCCTTGCCCGCTGCCACAGCGTTCTCGTCGGCATTGCCCGAAGTGTAGGTTTTCTTCTCAGCCACAGCGGTGTTGCCCTCTGCGGCGAGGCCCGTCTTGCTGGTGGAGAAGGTGGGCGCCTGATGGCCCATGCCGCCACCGGGAGGCATTCCCATGCCGCCGCCAGGGCCGCCCATCGGTCCGCCTGGGCGCATGCCGCGAGGACGCCGGCGCAAGGAGTCGCCCTCCTCCGGCCTCATGGGCGGGCGCCGGTGCAGGGAGTCGCCGTCCATTCCGGGAGGCGGCGGCATGCGCTGCATGTCTGTGGGTGAGATACTGTCGGGCAGAGCCGGGAAATCGGTTTGCGCGCTGCAGGGCAGGGCCACGCCCATGCCAAGCACAACTGTTGCGGTGAGGATGATTTTCTTCATTTTTTTCTCCTTTAATTATATGTTTGCTCTTCTGTCGGATTTGGGAATGAAAGAAGTCAAAGGAGTCATCGTTCGCTTCGCTCACTAGAAGTTAAAGCCGATACTTCTGCTTCGTCCATTTTCTTTTTTCAAAACGAGTGCGGTCGTTTTCAAAAACGACTGCGGTCGTTTTGCAAAACCACTGCGGTCGTTTTCTGAAACGAGTGCGGTCGTTTTGCCGGCCTACAAGAATAAGACGGAACAGATTGGCGAAGGTTTAATGTGCAAATGGCGGTAGTTTGCAGTATTTTGCGCGCGTTTTGTTCGGTTTTGTTCGGGAAAAAGCGTATCTTTGCACCAAATTAATAGAAAGCAAAGGTTCGGAAAGATGAAAATTGCACTTATCGGTTATGGCAAGATGGGGCACATGATTGAGGAAATCGCGGTGTCGCGCGGCCATGAAATCGTTTCGATTATTGACATTGACAACCAGCAGGACTTCGACAGCGATGCTTTTCGCAGCGCGGACGTGGCCATTGAGTTCACGGCGCCGCAGGTGGCCTACGGCAACTACCTGAAGGCGTGGGCGCAGGGCGTGAAGGTGGTGTCGGGCTCTACGGGCTGGCTGAAGGAGCATGGCGAGGACGTTCGCAAGGCCTGCACTGAAGGGGGCAAGACGCTGTTCTGGGCCTCGAATTTCAGCGTGGGCGTTGCCATCTTCAGCGCCGTGAACAAATACTTGGCGCGCCTGATGAACGGCTTTCCGCAGTATGACGTGAGCCTGACGGAGACGCACCACATCCACAAGCTCGACGCGCCGAGCGGCACGGCCATCACGCTGGCAGAGCAGGTGGTTGAGGAACTGGACCGCAAGAGCGGCTGGGAAAAGGGCCTGCTCACGAACACTGCAACTGGCACGCAGGAGGGTTCGGCCGATGTGGCGCCCGACAAACTGCGCGTGGACAGCATCCGCGAGGGCGAAGTGCCTGGCATCCATACCATTACCTACGACAGTGAGGCGGACTGCATCAGCATTACGCACAGCGCCCATTCGCGCCGCGGTTTTGCCCTCGGCGCCGTGCTGGCAGCGGAATATACGGCGCAGCACACTGGGCTGCTGACGACGGATGATTTGTTTAAGTTTTAAATTTTATAAGGTATAAAGGAGGAAGTCAGAGAAGTTAAAGAAGTTATCGCTCGCAAGCTCGCTAGAAGTTAAAGCCGATAGCGGCAAAGCGAGGCGGATGGCAGGAAAATGGCCGAGCAGGCTATCGGCTTTAACTTCTAAGACACGCAGTGCCTGCTCACTTCTTTAACTTCTTTAACTCCTAAAAACGCATAAACCAACATTCAACATGGGCATATTTTCAAGCAAACCCGACTATTCGAAGATTCGGACGAAGAGAAACAAGGAGGCCGAGGCCAATAAGCCGGCGCGGCCGTGGCTGAAATGGGTGAAGTTTGCCGTGGTGTGCGGACTCTACCTGCTTTTCCTCTACTGGGTGAAGAGCTGGTGGGGACTCATCGTGGTGCCGTTCATTTTCGACGCCTACATCACGAAGTTCATCAACTGGGGCTGGTGGAAGGAGCTGGAGAACCCGGGACGCACCATCATGAGCTGGATTGACGCCATTGTCTTCGCGCTCATCGCCGTCTATTTCGTCCACAATTTCTTCTTCCAGAACTACCGCATCCCGTCGTCTTCGCTGGAGAAGACGCTGCTCACGGGCGACTACCTGCTGGTGTCGAAGCTGAGCTACGGGCCGCGCATTCCGCAGACGCCGCTCACCATGCCGCTCACGCAGCACACGCTGCCCATCTTCAACTGCAAGAGCTACATCGAGTGGCCGCAGTGGGACTACCGCCGCGTGAAGGGCCTGGGCAAGGTGGAACTGGGCGACATCGTGGTGTTCAACTACCCCGCTGGCGACACCACCACCGTGCGCTACAACAACGATTTCTACATCCTGGCGCTGGAGATGGGCTACCTCTCCGAAAATCCGCAGGACCGCGAACTGCCGCCGCTGAGCGAACTCTACGACGGCCTTTCGACGGAGGAGCAGATGCAGCGCTTCCAGCACTACTACCAGAAGGGCAAGGCCATCATCAAGCAGCAGGAGGAGACCTACGGCGAGGTGGTGGTGCGCCCCACCGACCGCAAGGAGAACTACGTGAAGCGCTGCGTGGGCCTGCCCGGACAGACGCTGGAAATACGCAACAAAGTCATCTACACCGACGGACAGCCGCAGGCACAGCCCGAACTGTCGCAGTTCAACTACCGCGTGAAGATGAAGGGCGACTACTTCCTGAGCAGCACCGCCTTCGACGAGGTGTGCGCCGAACTGGGCATCAGCGACGAGGACCGCGACAACCAGGCCAACCCCGTGGCGGGCATGCCGCTGACGCAGAAAGCCAAGGCCGCGCTTGAGGCCATGACCAACGCCGTGGACACCATTGAGGAGGTCATCGACGGCAATTTCGGCCCGCTCTACCCGCTCGACCACGACTATGGCTGGACGCGCGACAACTACGGCCCCATCCTCATTCCGAAGAAGGGGCAGACCATCCCGCTCACGCTCGACAACATCGCCATCTACGAGCGCCCCATCCGCACCTACGAGAAGAACGACCTCGACATTCGCGGCGGCAAAATCCTCATCAACGGCGAGGAGGCCACGGAATATACGTTCAAGATGGACTACTACTGGATGATGGGCGACAACCGCCACTACTCGCTCGACTCGCGCTACTGGGTGTTCGTGCCTGAGGTCCACATCGTGGGCAAGCCGCTGTTCGTCTGGATAAGCGTTTCGCCCGACCAAAACCCGAAGACGTCGCACTGGCGCTGGGGCCGCATCTTCAAGTGGGTGAGCGGAATTAAATGACGAATGAGGAATTTGGAATGACGAATGAGGGGGTTTCTTGACCCCATTCCGCCTTTCAAGAATAAAGAAAAAACCATGTACTTGGCCTATCTCCCTCCCGTTCAGCACCTTGCAGAGTTGCTGAGCGGGAGCGTGCTTTTGGAGCAGCACGAGACGTTTCAGAAGCAAACGCTGCGCAACCGCTGCCTCATCGACAGTCCCAACGGGCCCCTCGCCCTCACCGTACCCGTCGTGCACGGCCAGTCGCGCCTCGTCCGCGACACCCGCGTCAGCACCCACGGCAACTGGGCCCGCCTCCACTGGAACGCCCTCCAGTCCTCCTACTACAACTCTCCCTTCTTCGAGTTCTACCAAGACGACTTCCGACCCCTCTACGAGCGCCGCTGGGACTACCTCGTCGACCTCAACCAGGCCATCACCCAAACCTGCTGCGACCTCATCGGCATCCACGTGCAGTTCCGCCCCACCGACGACTACCAGCCCGCCGCGCCCGAAGACTTCCGCACCCGCATCACCCCCAAGGCCGCCCCGCCCGACCCCGACTTCCGCCCACAGCCCTACTACCAGCTCTTCGCCCCCCGCCACGGCTTCCTCCCCAACCTCAGCATCGCCGACCTCCTCTTCTGCATGGGCCCCGAGGCCATCCTCGTCCTCCAAGCGTCAAAAGGTTCCTCGCTCATGTGGGAATACCAGCGAAAACTCGACGAGGAGGAAGAAAGACTTTGGAAAGCGGGCATACTCAGCCAAGAAAAACTAAAAGAACTTATGACAACCGATCTCCACAAGAAAGAGGAAAAAGAGGAAAAGGAATCCGTCAGCGAAGAGGAAATCCTCAAGGGCATTGACCAAGGCCTGAAAGAAATGAAAGAGCGCCACGAGAGCGGCGGAAAAGGGAAAACCCTTGAAGAACTCTAGTCTCCGCCCCCTCCATCGGTGAAATGTTGTTAATTTTCCCCGCGGCCTTTCTATTTTCGGCTTTTTTCCATATATTTGCACGAAATTAGGACTATCAGACAACCCAAAAACCGAAAATGATGAAAAAACTGATGATTGCAATCGTGGCAGCAGGCATGGCCCTGAGCGCCACCACCGCCCGCGCCCAGCTCTTCTCCAAGAAAAGCGTGCAGGGGAAAATGGAAAGCAGCGCCTACATGATGGGCGCAGTGCCCGAAGTGGCAGGCGAAGTGCGCTTCGAGAAGGAATTCGACGCCCCCGGCCGCTCCGCTGAGCAGATCTTCCGCGCCCTACAGCAGTGGGCCAGCCTCCGCTACATGGCCGGCACCGAGAGCGGAAAATGGACCGACGACGGCTACTACAAGAACCTCGAATACGCCCGCGCCACCGCCGACGCCCAGCAAGGAACCATCGACTGCCAAGGCAACGAGGAAATGGTCTTCACCAACCGAACCCTCTCCAAAGACTATTGCACAGTCGCCTACTCCCTCGAGCTCCAAGTCAATGGCAGCCACGTGAGCGCCGCATTGCACAACATCGTCTACACCTACAACCTCACCGACGAACCCTCCCGCATACCCGCCGAGGAGTGGATTACCGACGCCGAGGCCATCTCCCGCAAAGGCGAGCTCTACCGCACCTCCGGCAAGTTCCGCATCAAGACCATCGACCTCGCCAACCAGCTCTTCACCGAAATCGAGGCCGCAGCCAAGCAATAAGCCAGCATGAAAGAAGACGAAATCGACCAAATCATCGAGCAGTCACTCGCCGACAGCAAGAAGCAGAGCAAGTGGCGCCGGCCCAAGCAGCGCAGCCAGGGCAAGGAGCGCGCACGCGCCATCCTCAACACCCTCTTCATGCTCGGTTTCCTCGCCGCCATCATCGTCTACTTCGCCATGCCCGACCACCGCACCCTCTTCTTCTGCATCGGCTTCGGCTCCATGCTCCTCAAAATCGTGGAGTTCATCATCCGATTCATGCTCTAAACCCCCGCCCGCCCCGTGAACAAGACCGCCCTGTGGCTCCTCCTCGCACTCGCACTCGCCGCACCCGCCGCACGCGCACAGCGCATCGTGGGCGAACTCGAGAGCAACGCCGACCAGGAAATGCTCGCCGACGAAGACACCATCGACGGAAACTCCCACAAACCCAAGAAAATCGTGCCAGTCGACGTCCGCGCATGGACCATCGACCCCGTCGTCGGAACCCCGCGGCCAGCCCTCGTCGACACCCTCCGACACCTCTTCCAAAACGCCGACCACAACGAAGGGCCCACCGGGCACTACAACTCCCTCTCCAACATGGGCTCCCCCCGCCTCTCACGCATCTACATGGAGCGCCCCCTCAACGACCACTTCATCTTCCTCACCCCCTTCAGCCAGTTCTTCGTCAGGAACGAGCAATTCCGATTCTACAACACCAAGTCGCCCTACATGAACCTCACCTACCAGTGGGCAGGATCCCGAACCTCAGGCGACGACCACTTCCAGGCGCTCTTCGCCAACAACATCGGCAAGCGGTTCAACTTCGGCGGCAGCTTCCACTACATCTACGGAAAAGGATACTACGACAGCCAGTCCACCTCATTCATGGACGGCACCTTCTTCGCATCCTACACCGGCGACCGCTACGACCTGCACCTCCGCTACACCCACAACTTCATGAAAATGGGCGAAAACGGCGGAATCACCGACGACAACTACATCACCCAGCCCGAAAGCTTCTCCCGAAGCTACGCGTCCAACGACATCCCCACCCACCTCGGCGCCACATGGAACCGCCAGGAGCACGACATCATCCTCCTCTCCCACCGCTACAACATCGGCTTCACACGCGTCGACAGCGACACCATCCACGGACGCTACGAGCGCTTCGTACCCGTCACCAGCATCTTCCACTCCCTCCAAGTCAACAGCCTCCGAAAGAACTTCCGAACCTACGAGCAGCCCGACGACTACTACACCCACGCCTACCTCCCCGGCGACACCGCCAACGTACGCGACAAAATGCTCGAAATCACCAACTACGCCGGCCTCTCACTCCGCGAAGGATTCAACAAATACGCCGTCGCAGGCATCAACGCATTCATCGGCTTCCGGCACCAGCGCTACAACATGCCCGACACCGTCCAAGGCGCAGCCGCCACACGCCTCGCCCGCAAGCAATTCTCCCTCAACGACATCATCCTCGGCGCACAGCTCATTCGCGCCCAGGGACACTACCTCAACTACCGCGCCGACGCACGCTTCATCCCCGCCGGCGACCGAGCAGGCGACTTCGCCCTCAACGGCACAGCACAGCTCGCCATCCCCCTCCTCGGCGACACCGCACAAATCCAGGTCAGCGCCGCCCTCAACCACCTCACACCCTCCGCCTACTACAACACCTACCACACCAAGTACGCATGGTGGGACAACGACTTCAGCCGCATCATCCAGTCACGCATCAGCGGACAAATCCAGCTCCCCAAGACACGCACACGCCTCGCCATCGCCGTCGAGAACATCAAGAACTACACCTACATCGCCGACCAAGGCACACCCGTCACCGCCGACGACGGAACCACCCTCTACACCCACAACGCCGTCGCGCTCCAAGCCCCCGGCAACATCCAGATACTCAGCCTCACACTCGAACAGCCACTCCACTTCGGGCCACTCCACTTCGACAACGAAATCACCTACCAAACCACCTCCGACAAAGACGTCATACCACTCCCCGCACTCACCACCTACACCAACCTCTACCTCGACTTCCGCATCGCAAAAGTCCTCCACTGCGAGCTCGGAGCCGACCTCACCTACTTCACCCGCTACTACGCACCCGACTACTCACCCGCCGTCGGCACATTCATGACCCAGAACCCCCAGAACCTCATCCAGATAGGCAACTACCCACTCATCAGCGCCTACGCCAACTTCTACCTCAAGCGCACCCGCTTCTACGTGCAGTACTACCACGCCAACAAGTCCGACGGCCGCTACTTCTGGGCACCCCACTACCCCATGAACCCCTCCTGCATCCGCTTCGGCATCAGCTGGAACTTCTACGACT
>Ga0181612_182967_pt1 | contig 11739 bp, 5 predicted proteins | sample HoacroProtozoa21_FD_119630 | JGI IMG/M metagenome (GOLD analysis project Ga0181612, IMG submission 119630) | Hoatzin crop microbial communities from Cojedes, Venezuel. Combined Assembly of Gp0051906, Gp0051904, Gp0051908 | reverse complement strand
CTACTGTAGGTGACCCTGCTTCAGCAGGAGGGTTGGACTAGATGACCCACAGAGGTCCCTTCCAACCCCTACCATTCTGTGATTCTGTGATTCTGTGAGTTTTAAAAAAAATAATTCAGAAAGAGCTAACATTATAAGCTTAAGGAATCTGCTATCAAGAATTGCACAGGCAGAGAAGGTATTGATAGAGTGTAGCACATGCTTTGGGAAAAGGCAGTTAGTGTTTTCCAATGAGTATAAGAGTAAGTAAGTTGAACGAAAACTGAAAAGATGCTTCAAGCAAATGCTTTAAGCACCGAATTGAAAGGGCAAAAGTAAAGAGACAGGAAAAGCTATTATTTTGCAACAGCCGAGAAGCATGTTTTGAAGAAGGGAAACATATACAATGCTGGTCCAGTTTGTGAGGCAGTCTGAAATGGTAGTGAGATATCAGTGACTCAAAGAAGCAATTGGATGCGGAGAAAAGATTTTGAAATTAGATTTCACAACTTTTAATAATTTTTCAGCACTGATATATGTAACAAGCAGAAATACAAGCATACCTGCCAGATAAGCCTCAAACGATGTGTTAAGAATTGACCTTTTTAGAAGACTTTTCTAAGTAAAGTTTATATGCTTACACAAGTATTTCATCATACAATTTTTATAATGGTACAAATTAGTTCTACTATACTTTTCTTTAATATTCTTTCTAGAAAGAACTTTATATTCTGAAAGATAAGTCACAAACATACTATTAAGTAGCTGCTAAGAAAGAGATATCTTCAAAATGTCATTTTTAAATGAAAGAGTTTTTCTGTCTTAAACGTAAAAGGAACCACAGTCCTTGTGTCTTATAAATCAAAGAGAAGGGAAAAAAAGAAATCTAGCACGACACTGTTTGGGATAGCTTTTTGCTCTACAAGCACACATGAACAATGAATTCAAACAGCTTTTTATCGTGTTTCTATCAGAAACCCAATGCAGACAAAAACCTGCATTTAAATAAAATAATGGCTCAGATATACGCTGACAAACCCCTGCAAATTCAAAAGCAAGAGCATCTTTTAAATTGCATATTTAAACTTGAATGCTCTGGCTTTTGTGGTTTGCCTTATTTGTATGCTCCAAGTGTAGTTTTCTCTTTTGTCCAACATTAATATATAAAATGTACTTTAAACAGTCTCAAAAGTGGCAGCCCTTCTGTCCTCCCTGGATGAGAGACAGATAAATGATTCACAATAGTTGAAGTTATACTGAGGATTTTTTAAAGGTTTACAATTTAACTGGTTAACACGAGTTTTGTAACTATGATTTAGACAATCTTCAGGGTTCTTGAGAATATGTATTTTGAGAAACTTATATTTTATTTGATAAAAGCATTTACTGCTATGGACAGTAGCAGCTTATATTCTTTGTCTAAATTATTTCATTTTATGGATTATAAATCCAGAGACTAACTTTTCCAAAGGTAATATTAAAGTCTTTAATGCTGATCCAGTTACTAGGCACATGTCCTAAACTGATGTGCCTAAATATCATTATGCAGTTTTAATCACATAGAAAAGAGCATTTCTAAAATGATCCAGTGTTTTTTAGTTCTACAATACCCAGGGGCAATAATTCATGTATAGACTAACAGTCTGTAAAATTCTGTTTGTTGACCCTTAACTGCAAAATTCAAGCAGTGTGCAAGGACAAGAAACACTTCCAGTATAGTACTGGCTTTAAATCAGAGAAATCAGTTCTTCACTCTTAGTAGATCAACATACAATTCTCAGCTTGGTTCTTGTGTTTGCCTTGACATTAAAAGTAGTAGTAGATACCGCAACTTGCATTAAGCACCTCACCTCCCTGCCTACAGCAGCCTGTAGATATATCCTTAAGATAAACTTTGGTTAGTCAGGGTTAGTATCTGACACTGTGAATATGCGTACTACTTCAGGACTTCTGTGAACAGCAAAACAGAAGATAAGTTTTCTGGCTGAGGACAATTAATATTCTTTCTTGCAAATATAGAAGATGCATACACATGTGAAGAATATGTGCTAGATTGTAAGTGCTTCCTTCCCAGACGACTTACTGCCATACAAAAAACTACATACCCTGTCACATCCGACTGTGTCTATATGCAATATGAATGATATGCCTGACATCTTTGCATCAGTTGACATCTCTCTATCAGTTGATGTTTTTAAAAGTCTTATAGACAGGGAAGTTTCAGCAGAGCTCTGTGCAAGGGGAAAAAAAGCATGGCATGGGTTATGGCAAAACTTTTTCTTAGTTGTTCATTAATGAGCAAAATGTCTCTTGTGGATGTGGGAAATGTAGCACTTAGTGGATATAGAACAAAAGCACTAATAGAGAAATTATGTATTCCCTCCATCCCCACTGTGTTGGGGAATACACCTCAGGTCTAAGGTCAGGGATACAGCACCTGCAGCTACTAAAGCTCACTGCAGAGTTGCAGCCTGTGAGATCAAGACTCCTTCCTTCAAGTAAGCAGGGAAATCTGACCCTTACTCAAACAGGGCTAACATAGTGGATTAGAGACTGCATGTTAATGTTTTGCTTTTCATATGTATTTGTACAGATGTGTTTTCTACACATGTGGATTCACAGGTTCTTTAAAGAATCTTTGAGTGTAAGTGGTTATGTAAGCAGACCTCTACAGTCTATCCTAAACTCACATGCACATTTTTCTGATTAAAAAAATCAATGAATATATAGCATAGCAATGTCACTATTTTTTTAAATAACTATGTGTTCACACAATTTTTTTTTTTTTCAGATTTAGAATTGCAAAAGTGTACATCTAAGATCTCCTATTGGAACCCTATTGGTGACTCAGTTAATCACCTTCAAAAACCAACAGTGTACACTACGCCTGCAAAGACAATTCAACTAGGGAGTTCCAAAAATAATAATATGCTTGTGCTGTCTAGCTATTGATGAAATCTTTAGTCAGGATCTAACATGCTTGAATACATAACTAAAACCATGGAATAGTATAGATTTGAGGTATGAGTGTTTTGGTCTTGCTTTTCTCAATGGAGAATTTGCTTTTCCAGAGTATGACTAGCAAGTGAAATGAAAGTTATAGCTTTTTTACTTCGAGTACTTTGGGATTACCCTTAGTTGTTTCGGTGTTGGTTTTTTTTTCCCCATTTAGGTACATATTAAAAGCAGTAGGTTAAAAGGTCTCTGTTCTTAATTCCACGATTTGTGCTTGCATAATCCTTTTGAAACTTGACCTGTTTACATGCCCACCAAACATTATGAGGCTTGCTGAATGTTATGGAAATCTTACATTCCCACCACAACAGCGCTCAACTCTAGGATTCTGCTGAAAGAGAGATTCTTCTGTAAAGTTCTCTTTGTTAATAGCACTACAGCTCAAGCTCAGTGCCTCTGAAGAGGGACCCTAGACAAAAAAATACCTGGGCATTTACACCCTTACAATCTAAGTTTCCCACCCCTCACGTGATAGTTAAAACCAATAGTAATGTTAAGGTCTGAGGTCTTCTTGCTTCTTATTGGTTTGACTTGTTCATTGTATTGTTACTAGGCAGTTATATTTTAATGCAATATATAGTGGTTCTATATCCTGTTTAACATCCTCTTAGGTCAGTTTCAACCAGTTTTCTGGCTAGCTCTTCAGCATCTTGTAAAGTAGTTATTACAGTTTATGTTCTGTGGCCTAGAGCCTTTGTCTACTAATGTTAAACAGCTATTGCTAATTTTGAACTCTATAACGGTACCTTGCAGAACAGCTCTCCCTTTTTTTTTTTTTTAATTAACATTCATGTTATTTAACGTATGGGAGCAGAATATTCGTAGGCTCTAAGGAGTGAACACAGTTCAGTACAACAAGTGTTACAACACTGAATACAAACAGTATTACAAAGATTATTATAAAAATCAATAACCCATAAAGAGTTCATTTTGACCAGGCTCCTAACTCTGGTATCCAGGAGGTGACCCAATACTGTACTTCTTTGAATCCTGCTGAAGTATTATCCAATTGTACCTTATGGATTAATTTTACTTGTTCCCATATCTTCTGGAGAACAGCTGAAATCCTTACACTCTGGTCAACATACATGCAATAACTGGTATTAATAATTGTACATACTCCCCCTTGTGAGGCTAACAAATTATCTAATGCCATTCTATTTTGCAGTGTAATTTTGGCCACTTGCGAAACCTCTTCTTCTAATGCCGTAATTACACCAGCAGTATTATTGCCAAGAATTTCTATTGCTGATGAAATGTTAACTAAGGCCTTCTTTCACTTACTCCCAACTAGGGAAGAAACCATCTAGAAAAGGAGCAGAATGTGGTCAGCCTTTCTGCTAGAGGATTACTATGTTTGATCCTATGAACAAGTGTTCATAAGAGTGATCCTGATTCCACAGTTAAATTTTAGAATACACAAACATTAGGAATAACAGCTTCTAAGGTACAAGTTCCCAAGCAATCTCCTGGTAATATTTTGCAAGCACTCTTACCACATATCTAAATTCACCCTTTCCCCTCAGATATAGACCAAGGTGCATTGGACAAGTCACCAAGTATTCCCACTATTCCTTCTTTCATTTTTTGTTACAACCATTGAAGATGCCCACAGGATCATACTGTTGTGTAGGAGCCAAACTTGACTAGGGGAGCAGGACATTTTACACGTTGCATATTTATTCTTTTCTTCTTGTATTACCATCTCCCAAAGTGGTCTTGATGGAAAGTAGTATTTGTCTGTAAGGTAGTGCATGATACATTATTTGGTGTAGGGATCCCTAACAGGAGAACGCTCAAAGCTGAGCGGCTTGGAAGGTGAGCGCATATCCAACAGTCAGTTTTATAAGTAATGTGGACTATGGTTTGTGATAGCTTGAAATAGAGATTTTTCCCTTTACTTCTAAAGAGGCTGGATAGGTTTAGATACTCCCTCTACTTGTGTGTACTGCCTCAGACCTCCCCTTACACACCAGGCGGGCGGGGCGGGACACTATGTAATAAGCATGGGAAAGGTTAGTAACTTTACCCGTTGAATTTCTACAATTTCCTCAGGCACTTGGAAATCTCACATCCAAGTAGCTCTAGAAAAGAGATTCAAATACTTTCTATTTCTAAAGCAGTGGTCACGGTAGATTCTTCCTCTGTCAGTCATTGTTTATCCACTGCATGATCCTCTGGCAACCATTTAACATGCAAGTGGTGGATCCAAACTTCCTTTCCTGCAACTTTTACAGCAAAGTAAGAACTTCATGAGACAGTATTCGGCGCCTCCAACCTGAGTTCCAATTTAGATTTACAGGAAAATACTTTTATTAAAACTCTGTCCAAGCCTGAAAATCATGCACCTGTATCTCCGGAGGGGTGGGTTGGGACCACTGAGTATGATCTCTTTTAATTTTGAAACTGCCTCATAAATTTAGGGCATAGAGTGTTAAATGCTCATCTCTATTCAGGAGGCTGGTTTTGGCCAGGATAGAAGTCTCCAGTAGAGCTAAATGTCTCTCAGAAATGACTTTGGCATGAAATAGTTCTAAGGGTTGTCTTGGGGAATTTCATAAGGCTAAACTTAATGTTTCTGGCCATTTTAACTCTGTGTGTGTACACAAATTTTAGCTATTGTCTTCTTAGTAGTTTGATTCATCATTTCTACATGCCTGGATGCTTGAGGGTGATAAGGAGCGTAGAATCTTATTTTTATTCCTAAACTTTTATGAAGTTAGTTGATTGTTTCTGCTGTGAAATACAACCCTCTGCCTGATTCAATAGATTCTTGTAATCTATACTTAGGAAAAATTTATTTGACGAGAGCTTTTATTACTTCTCCAGTGTCTCCTTTTCTTTGTGGGAAAGCCTCTACTGATCCTGATAATTGGTCTACTACTACTAGCAAATGTTTATATCAACATACTGCAGGTATATCAGCATAATCTACTGGCAATCTTTGGAATGGGATGAAAGCCCATGGCCAACTTCCCAATTCACATACAGGTTTTATATTTGAGAATTTCTGACAGGCAGGACAGGAATTAATAACTCTTCTAGCAGCTGCATAGATACCCAGTGCTGGCCCTACTTGCTGTACTTCTTCAGTCACTGCTTCCACTCCTCCATGAGCTTTACCATTGAACTATATTGTTACAGTCATAAGGTATTTTTTCACTAGGAGAGGTCCTATTGCCCTATTGTCCATATTCTGTCTCAATCTTCTACCATTTCCATTATCTCCACTGTTCCTTTTCTTCATTTGTCACATCCAATTGATACAATTTTCTTGGATGATTGACATCAGGCCATGAGCTCCCATCTAAAGCAACTGCCATAATCTTTACCACACGTTGGCAAGTCATGGCTTTTGCTGCTATATCAGCTAAGGCATTCCCTAGCAGTGTCCCTTGTAGGGGCTGGACAGTGAACCACAGGAACCTTTTTTTGAAGTTGGAAACTGCTGCATCACTTCTCAGTAAATTGCTGGGAGGTACTGATATCAAAGGACTCTCACTGAATTGGTCTTATTATTCAATCCATTTTGAGAAATTCCCAACTCTACAAGGATTTTTCATCACTTCTATCCAAATCTCTTCCATTAATTGACAGGTATTACAGTGCCTAGTACATCAGCACTCTAGAAAGATAAACCGCTTTTGTGATAGGTACCTGCAGTCTCCACATTTAAATTGCGTCCATTTTTTGTGTCTGCAGCATAAGATGTGCATTTAATCTGTTACTTGTTTGAACCATGAAAATAGTTAACAAGCTGCAAATGCTGACACTTCCTTGGGGGATAATTATTTAAGAATTAGTATTTCAGTATTCAGCCAGCTTTACTATCCACCTCCAGTCTGCATCTCTGTCAGAGCACATTTTTCATGTCCTGTCTTCTTTGCACATTTTAGTTTACATTTAAGGCTTGCATTTCTGTTAGTTTCCTTGTTATCATCTTCTCAGTTGGTGATACAAACTCTTCTCAGTTTAGGACAAGCTGTGAATGTCATTAACACTATATACCCCTCCCACCTCCAAAGCAATAATGATGATGTTATGCAAATGACTAATTTTATTCTATGAACTAAATAAGAGTCTTAACTCTGATTTGCATAGCTTGGGATCAAGTCCCTGGAGAACACTTGATAAGTTTTTCCATTTTGATACAGGTACTTGAACCCATTATTTACATTTTCAGACAGTTCTAATACAGATCACCATTCCAGAATGACTTGCATTAGAGTTTAAGTGGATCTCTCCCCAGCCTTCATTATGATCACTTGGGCAGATCTTGTACCAGAGGTTTATCTCAGTGCCTGTACTGTCATAGAACAGGACCCAGGACGAGCAGACAATTGCGCAGAATCAGGAGGAAAACCAGCAACCTTGTGCAGCCAGAACTTCTCACTTCTATTCCCTAAAGTACCTTTCCCCTTTTCTACCTTCATTCATCCCTCTCCAACCTTTTTCCATCTGCAAATTGCTATCTCCACTAACACCTTCCGGCTCTATTCTCAACCTACAGCATCCATAGCTCCAGCTGCTTATGTCCCAAGGTTCCTCCTAGCCCTCTGCCTCTTCTTCCCTGTGCCCAAGGACCCTGTGCCACCCTCCTCCCTGTTCCCACAACTTATTTTCTTGCTTTTATAAAGTTGAGTTTTGTCCTATCCTTGAGACTTAACATCAGCATTACCTGTACTGCCAAGCAGTCTGTAGCCAGCACTGTCTCCAAGGCCAAGGTTAAGACAGAGCCACACATCTTTATTTAAACACAGTAATATTTATTCAGAACAGCACCATGGGAGAGAATGTGAGCAAGCTCAGAGGGGCTGTTTTCCAGGCAATACCTCCCTCTTGCATGCACCTGCCTTTCCTTCCTGCTCCTAATCCTCAGGTCATTCTCTGACCAGGCTCTCTGGGTCTTTGCTTTCTCAGGACAGAAGGGATAGAAGAGAGACCACTTAAGCCAAAACTCTGCCCCATCCCTGAGAAAAAACAAAAAATCTACAGACCTATATCCCAAACCCAATGCACCCCAAAGCGTTCCAGAATCAGTCATGTTTACCATTGGTGGTACAGTCATCTAAGGGGACTGGCGCAACCAGGATTAGATTTCCCAGTTGACTGTCTTAGTTACTTTAAGATTTTCTTCTCTGTGGCTATTGTACCACAATCTCCCGTATTGCCTCCTTCCCCTCCCCGCCCCAGACTACATTGGATACAGCCCCTAATAAGCCCAACACAGACAATATCTTGGAAGAAAAGAGAGGGAGGAGGAAAAAAAAAAAGGTGAGAAGCTGTGCTTCTGCAATATCTACACTTGACATAATAGTGTTGAAATATTCTATGCATGTACCTCTATGCAATAATCACTAGATAATCCCTGTTGCCATCCACAGGAATCACACTTCTGCAGAGCTGAAATCACAGTAATGGGAAGATGAAAATAGTTCATTCAGACAAAAAAGGAGTTTATTCTACCCAGAAGGGAAGCAAGCCTCTTCTTCCAGTGCATTTAGAAAATTAATTTCTGAGGGAAAAAAGTATGGTTTTCTTTGCCTTAAGTATATTATTCCATCTCAGGTGATAAGCATAACCTACACCACAGAGATAAGTGGATAACATATCCAGAATGTTACGTACTGCATTATAATCTTCACTGAAGTTATATTCTCAGTAGTAACACTTTGAAATGTTGTCATTCAGCTATGAAAAAAAAATCTACAAGGACAAGTTTACTACTGCCAGAAGTGAGTGTTCAGCTCCACTGACTCCAGGCAAGACATACCTGCTGATGCCAGCAATAATTATGGCCCCCAGTCACTCTTCTCTCAGAAGAGTAAAGGTGCAGGATACAGAACATGCTGCATACTTCTATTTCTATAATGGCTTTAGCACAATCTGCATGCAGTGTGTGAAATGCAGCAAAATTGTAACATACTGAAAGGTTGACAATGTCCTTTTGCTAATCTCCTTCTTCGAAGCAATATTCTCTCAACAGCTTATATTTCTTCTGGCCTTTTGCTTGAGGTCTTTGTCCTCTTCCACTCCTCTTACTGTGCATTAGAATTGAGCTCTGTAGCTAAACAGTCTTCTCCAGAAACCAAATGTACAGCCTCCTTTTATATTCTTCTGAAAATCCACATACCAGTGAAGTGAGCTTTGAGGTAAATTTGAGGTCCTTTTCTGTATTTTTACTCCTACATGTCTTTTACTGTTTCTGCCACTTTCTTCCATACGAAATACATTATCAGGTTGCTGCTGAGTGTGCAGGCTGTACCTGTTCCTGTAACTCCTTCTTCTGGATATCAAAAATTCTATGTTAGGACTCCAACATAGTGGAAAGAGGCAGTGATATCCTGGGCTTAAGGCAGGCAACAAGGAAAGTGTTGTCAATATAAAACCAAAACCTATTAAAACTACAGCAACAAAACCCAACATCCTCAGATCCAAGTGTTACGGCTAACACTTGTGCACTGTTGCTGAAAATACTTTTCTCCAAACTTAGACACTCGTGTTTTTAAGGCCTTATTCCAGAACCCTTACCGACACTATGCAGATGACCACAGATATCATTTGTACATGTAAGGGTTATTAAAACTTACAGTGCTTGGACTACCCTTACTACAAATCCTAACAGTGCAGTTCATTGCTTTTTGGCAAGAATTGTTCTTCACTGCTGGACCTCTTGAGGCCTTTAAACTCCTTTATTCCATGTATGGCTAAAGACTAACCCTTTTTTTTCCCTTCCCAACCTCTTTTGTCTTTTTCAGTTAATACATTTTCCAGTTTCTTTCCTCTTACCTTCTTTAATAGGGGCATAGCTGTAGTTTATTTCTCCTCATATTTCCTCATCTCTGACAACTATCACTTTCCCTACCCAACAAGAAGCTGCATACTGGCAAAAAACATCTGTTGATGATAGCAGAGTGCTGTGGGAATGCAGAACTGAGAATGAAGCGTTGCATGACGATACTCTAGACGGCACGTCTATACATGTTAGCTACTGTGTTTTCCTCCACTACACAATAGACCAGACCAGCAGCAGTATAGAGAGAGATGTTGATTTCAAGGGATCGCCTGCCATTTCACCATCACAGATAGAACAGCAGGTTTTCAGCACGTGTGAATATTCTGCAGCTTTCATCACCCCTATCTTTGTCTTTGCTTCTGTGAAAAAGCAATGAACTATACTAGAACGACAAAGCACGCAGATACGCTACCCACTTCCCCTTAAGGATCTTCAGGAAAAGATGCCAGGAGCAGTTCAGATCCACACTGAATCCTCACGTGGAGCCAATGACAATTTTTTCAAAGCAGAAAACCCTAAGAAGCACAGTGTTCCTATACAGCCCTAGTGCCTTGCATGAGAAGCCCTTGAAGTTAGAAACATTCTATGGCTTGGTACTGTTTCCAGCTTTATGTCCTAGGAGAAGACTAGGAAGCAAGCTGCTTCTGAAGAGGGCAAAACTATAATGCTCACACAGTGAGTAAGGTAGCATACGCACTGTTAATAACCCTGCTAGACATGCTGGTGTTCCCATCCAGAAACAGCAAAAGATACAGTAGAATTCAAACCTATTTTTAGTTTTAAATGCATTTTGTCAAGGAAAAATGAGTCTAGAACATATTAAAACATAAGGGTTCATAAAAAAAAAAAAGACATTACCACTGTATTTTTCCTCCCCTTTGCATCTCAAGTATTTCACTAAACAGTTATCAGTGCAGACATACACCACAGCAGCTTACTCCCAATAACACAAAAACCAAAGACCTGACACTACTTTCCCCAATATACGATAGGCACTGCAAATGAACTCTGTGTACTTGTGTTACCTCTTTTCAGAGAAGTTGGAGACTGATAATGAGCAAAGATATAGACTGAGAGATCAAAAAGCCAACTCGTCACCTTTCAGAGCACACCCACAGCTTAGACAAAATCCCAGGTAGCACTACAAGTATGCCTGCACAACTCAGAGGAATAGCCCATGAGCTCCATGTATTTCATATGTATCCCATTACAGCAGTCTCCTTGAAAGGCTTGCACAGGCTGTTTTTTTTTTTTTTGTAGCTAGATTTTCAGAGATTTATAAAATACCTGCTAAACCCTCAGTACAATTGTCAGACAGTCAAGAAGAGACTTAAATCTCCTAAAATTAGCTGTCAAAGTTAAATGACTAGTTAGACCAAATGATTTACTTGAAGCAGGTTGTCTAGGTTCCTCCTCTGTCTTGAGCTTATTATCTTCCCTCATTGACTGTAAGCGAAATCCAAGGGAAACTCGGAACAACTTGGAGCAGTCATCTATTTTTTATGTACCTGGATTATTTGCCCCCCAAAGTAAACTGTAATTTCACATAACCATCAATATTACAGGCATATTTTGACTCTGCCTGCATTACGAGATAGGTAAACAGGTTTAGTAGATGCACTATTGGGCATTCCTTCAAAGTAGATCTAGATGTCCACCTTTCCTAATGTGATTTGATTTCCTTACAAATAGAGCTGGAGCTGTGTTGTGTGCTACAATAGTACTCTGAGATAAGGCAACTGGAAGAGTAGGGCTGCGTAAAGCACCACACATCGCACTTACCACTGAGCATGACACTCCAAATCCCATTTCCTATTGTTACAGTTTGGCTGCGGCCAGCAACAAAAGCGCCACGTGGCCGCCCCTCCCCCTGCTGGGCTGCGGAGAAGAATGGAAAGAAACAGGCAGAAAACTGGTGGGTCGGGATAAGGGCAGTTTAACAGAACAGT
>Ga0181612_166633_pt1 | contig 11739 bp, 5 predicted proteins | sample HoacroProtozoa21_FD_119630 | JGI IMG/M metagenome (GOLD analysis project Ga0181612, IMG submission 119630) | Hoatzin crop microbial communities from Cojedes, Venezuel. Combined Assembly of Gp0051906, Gp0051904, Gp0051908 | reverse complement strand
TTTGGGACATAGTTTAGCAGGCGTGGTGGTGTTGGGTGGACAGTTGGACTTGATGATCTTAGAAGTCTTTTCTGACCTTAATGATTCTACGATTCTATGTAGGACGGTGGGAATTCAGGTTCACAAGCCAGGCCGTCAGCAAGCGCATTCCCGCAACGCCGCAGGAGCATACGCAAGTGAAAATCAGACGGTGAGGGATTTTTACCCAGGGCAGCTCCTCCCAAGTACATCCACGGGCCTCCTGCACGGTTCTGCTTCGGCCTCTTTGAGCGAGCTGTCCGACAGCTGTGCTGGCTGGAGCACACCTGTACTTACAAGGCAAACATAGCAGGACGGTAAAAGTCAGCATTGGAGGAGACAAAACAGGAGATCTCAGCCTGCTCTTGGGTAATTTCAGTAGTTTCCTCGGGCACCTAGTTGGCACGATGACTTCAAACTGTGCCCACCACTGCTAGCGCAAAGAATTAAGTACATAAACAACATTAGCTATAGTACTGTTCTAACGTACGTAACCTCTTACTAGGGAATTGGAAATTTAAGCTGATGTTTTCTTTCGCAGCAGAGATAGGATGCCAAGGCAACGGTTAGGTGGGGAAAGTTAGACGGGAAAAAGAAAAATTTTTCTCAGACACTTACTGCGGTGCCTACAATACTGTACAATAATAAGCTGAAAATACAGACTTTATTTCCCTTTGGAATTCAAATGCTTGTACATCAACAGGGCACCTCTAATATCTAAGTAATAAGCATAGCTGCTCCGTAAGGACACTATTGAAACTCAAATTCCCTCAATACAATTTCAGATTGAGAGTGTGAGCTCGGGGAAGGAGAACTTTATTGCATTTCATAAGGCTCTCTTAAGCATTTTCTGAATTTAAAGCTAAACCCACAACCTCCAGTGGGAGAAAGTACCGCACTGTTCTCCTTTAAATCTGCATTCATTTATCTGATACACTGCCACCGGACAAAGTAAAAATGCTTTTATTACTTCTGCAGACCTTGAATGCAGAGTTCACGGAGGCTGAGAACAATGACGGTGCAATATGTATTTGTAACGCAACTTCAGATGTTCTGATTTGTTTGCTTCACTTTGCTACACCACGCACCAGCAAAACATGCACCAGCAAAGCTGATAAAACTTGTACATTTTCCCTTTCTTCTCGAGAGCCGATTACATCCGGCACACCTGGGCAAAAAGCATTTGCTAGGCGGCCGGCAGCGCCCGGGCTCAGGGCGATGCGCTGGCCATCAGGTGACGAGACACGCCAGCCAGCTGCACCAGCGAAACGGGGGCCCGCGCACGAGTAACTGAAGGGTTAATGTTTTTTTGTTGTCACTCGATGGGTGTCCTGTTTCTGTATCTTCTCAAAGTTTAAGCTTAAACAAGCTAGGAGTTCAAAGCAAACAAAGTCCCTAATCAAACAGCAGATGCCCTGCGAGGATTCTCTAACTAAGTATGACTGCATTTCATACCCCTACCTCCATTGCACTGAACCTCTTATTTGTTTATGGTATCCCTGGTTCAAATGGCAGAACCTCCAGATCCAATTTAAAATGCTGAAGAGGTCACTTCGAATTGTTGACTGAACCCGGATCAAACCATAAAAGAGACTTTGTAATGAAATAAATATTTGCTAATCAGATTATCTACCCAGAGCAACAATCTTTGTTGGTAGGCTGCCATTTATTACGCTTTCAATCAACCCCGCGGCTTCTAATAAGCTGCGTTTTCATGTTTTTCTTAATATAGAACTGCCTGTCATTCGGCCGCCGTGCTCTGGGAGAGACGCGATGCCCGGGGCAGGCGGCGGCTGCTGGTGATGCCGCGGGGCCGCTCGGCCGGCTCGGCTCGCCGATTGCTGGGCAGAAGCCGGCAGCAGCGGCGCGGCTCTGTGATGGGGTTCGGCAGCACCTCCAGGCTCGGCCCAGGTCGGGGCTCCGCACGGAAAACCGTCTCCACAAAAATTTGTTAGGCTGTTTTCGAGATGCAAAGAGGGGGGGGAAAACTCGACTGCTGTGGAGAGACTCCTTCTACCTGTGTGACGATGCAAGTGTTCTTATCCACACGTGGCAGGCATGGGCTGCTAATTAGGAAAATGAACAAGAAAAAAGGTTTCATGAGGTGCGCGGGTAACGATCCAGGTGCTGCTAAGTATAAAATATGCTGAGAAAAATGAGCCCTCGCAGAGTCTGAGGAGATGGATTATCAGAAACACACAGTCGCGCTGACAAAACATACACATCTGCTTTGCCAGTATAATTAAAATGCCTGCTCTCATGAAACCGGGAGGGGGATAAATAAGTGCTTGGCTGTGCATCTTTCTGATTATTGCTGTACGAAAATACCTAACGTTTAGTGTCGGTACCACATCCACAGTAAATGCATCCGTCCATTGCACGGCTGCTCGCTTGGGTTGGGAGATGCAAAATAAGCCAGCTGAAAATGTCTAGTCACAGGCCCGCTAGAAAAATATTCCCTACTGAAGTAAAGCCCTCCCTACGCAGATAACTTACTGTTTTATGCATCCATGATTAGCAGTTTCACCGAAACTTCCTGCGTTTGTAAACCTTAAATCTGGATTTTAATGCAAACCAGCCACAGACTCAGGAACGCTGGCTGAAGGCTGTAACTATGTCCTCAACTCACCGCCGCGTGCATAAAAAATCCTACAAGCTCATCAGCACTTAATCCGTCCCATCAAAAGTGCCACAGTACGTTGACAAAATTAGAAATACAAGTTTGTTATTTTAATGAGTCACTGGCATCTGCTGCTTATTCTTAGTTTTCAGCCGTTCTCCCTTGCTCTGACATCACGGCGCATGTGATTTTTATTTGGTTATCGCTCTTAGCACTGGCTCAGACCTTCATACTACTTTGACAGCATTTCTCCTCATTCATTATTTAACAATAACTTTTGCTTACCAAGCACATTTCAACACAACTAACTAAACTAAAAGCATGTCCTAACCCTCAATGAAGTCCAAATGCTTCTCCGGGGAGGCAGGTAAGTATCATCATCATCATTTTCTGGATGGGAGGGCAGATATTAAGCCCTTTGCCAAGGTCATGCAGCCTGATTGTGGTACAGGTTGGGAAAAAAACTGCTCTTGGGAGCTCTGTCTGTCTGTCCCCAGGTCTAAGGAACAACCTCAACCAGCTTAGGCTACTCCAGACCCACAGCAAATGCATGGGGAGAGAAGGCGAAGGCGTCAACAGGCTTGAAGAAGCAGGTCCCGTAGCGGGGTCGTCTTGCCCCCAAAGGCTGTGAGCCTCCACAGTCGGCTGCCGACGACTCCTCTTGTCAGATAACACTGAAACCAGGCAGTCCAGTGCCCTGCTCGGGAGCCCGAGGGTCTGGAGATATTAACAGGGGATTTTTTTTTTTTAAATCCTGCATTTCTCAGTCTCTTTTCAACTCCATGTTTTTAACAATGATGTTATTTAACACATGCCAGTATGAATAAGTTTATTCTTCCTTCTGATCTGCTCCTATAAAAGGAGCTTGTGTTACACAGACTGCCTATAATTCATTAAGTCAAATTCCCTTCCATCTGGAGGCTTATACAGTTGTTGAAAAGCTGTCACTATAACCTATTGTCACTGCAACTTTTTATGAACCAACCTACATTTTTATGTCAAAATTTATCTCAACAATTTTGCAGTACTTACTTTCAATTATTTCTGTATCATCAGCCTTTAGGTAATGCAGCATTCCAGATAATACACTGGGATAAACAACTCTCTCTGGCTCTGCTCACAGTGAAAATAAGTACAGTTCGGTATTTTAACAGGAGCTACAAAGCAGGAGACACAGCTTCACGTGCCCATCCCAGTGGACACACAACCAATGGCATTTATTGATTTCGCCCACCTCCAAACGAAACAATCATAAATAAATGCAATGGTCTACATTTGAAAGAGAGAATGGCTACAGAAAGGGAATTCTTCCCAACGGAAAAAATGAAATTTGGCTGTCCTCATATCGTTTTGCAAGAAACAGGCACATACGCATGCACATTCCACGGGGGAGTAAGGTCCCTTACAACCCAAACCACTCTATGATTCCGCGTTCCAAAGGGCAGACACACGAAATGATGCGCAGAGGTAACGAGGCCGAAGACCAAGAGCAGGCACTTTGTCTCAAGCCACAATTTACAGAAAGACATGCCTCCCTCCCAGCATCCCACCCTCTGCCAGAACCACCGGCTACGTAAAAGGAGATTAAAAATCCAGCGTGCAAGGAGGCAGAACATCCCAAATTCTGGCCAATTTGGGAGGCAGCCTTACTGACTGAAATTCCAGCAGCCAGGACATGGCCCTAGTCCTAAAACTCTGTAATAAAGTCCTTCAGACCACCTTTTCCTGACCTTCCATAATGGCTTTACAACAGATTGTGGCATTGCCTATACTAGAGGGTTGTACTGGCATAAGTTGGGCCGATACGACCAGGACTAATTCTGCAGCAAAGAGAATGCCAGAATGCTAACACACAAATCAGAAACAACACAGAAATACAACTGATGGGTAGAAAAATGGGTTCTGGCAAGACGTTCTATCATAAAATTTGCCAAGGGTGTACCCATGTTTGCAGTATGGCTTTAAACCAGCATTACTACGTTTTTTAATTAAAAAAAAAATCATAACCTGAACTGGCATGGTTGGATCAGTACGATTTAAGTCTTGACTAAGCCCCTGAATTAAAATACTGTTTCAAAAGCGGGGCAAATATCAACATTTTTCAATAGCTCGGTGTTGTCCAACTGCAGTAGCTTAGAAGGCAGGACTGGAAAAGGAAGTGTCAGTTTTGGAAGCTACAAAGACCAACGCGTCTCCAGCATCGCACATCTGGCAACCTGCCACGCAGTCAAATAGAAGCGTAATGCATAACTGTCGAAGCAGTCTCGGGCCAGAACTCACGATTCTTAACTCATCTCACACTAAAGCCAGACTCTGTCTGAGCGAAATGACGGTGAGAAGCTGGGCTGAGTAGGAACAGTAGGGCTTGGCTCATGCAATGTATACATGTATACGTATGTTCTGTTGGTAGTTTGACTGCAGACCATACAAGTAATTTAAGGTTTTATTTCTTTGGTAGAAGCATGCATGTTTGGGTGGGGAACTGGAACAGATGGAGTAAAAGCAATCGCTGTCAGGTCTTATGTTCATACGACTATCTTTCTGAATATAGACAGACACCCTCCCCGTGTACCACATTTTCTCCTTGTAGCACCTACCAGCCTATGAGCTGTGGATCGAGGACGTGCTGTGTGAAGTCCTCCAGAGCAGAACGGCAGCAGGATGGCCTCGTGCCCCCGTATCTTAACTGAAAGGGAAGACGAGGACTGTGTAATCAAATTCTCTCTACCGACTGCTTGTAAAATGGTGGAATAGTTTGTAAGCAAAAGGCAAAAGCCCAGTGGCTCAAATCTTATTAAATTAGGCTGGACCAGCACTGCAGGGCCTCATTTAATCAGAAATGGGACCAGAAATTCCTTAAATCCATGGACCAGTGATAACAGCTTTGTGCTTACCGTGGTATTGGCTGCGTGTTCAAAGGCCCTTCACTCTTTGCTGAGTCACACTTAATTGCCGTGTGTTGGGAAATACTTTACATGCTGAACCCAGAGTAGCGGTTTCAAGGACCCATTCAGCTACAAAACCCCCGAGTGGGACTGTATTTGTAACCACGCGGGCACCGGCAGCGTGCACGCACCCCGCTCTCGGCCTCGCGGCAGCTCCCATGCTGGGCAGACTCTCCCTCTCTCTTCTAACTCTCGGCACCAGACGGGCCACGGGTCTGCTTGGTTTTTGCACTGAAGAGAGCAGGCGCAGGGAAGAGAAAAATATCTCGATGGTCCTGAAAGTGCATCCTCCATGTTTCTGGTTTTAGGACCTGACTGCTCTCAATTACAGTCCGAGGAAGTTAAGCTTCTTCGCCTTTTAGCCACGTGGTAATCCAAAGCAGAGCACACTTGAAGTGGCACAAGCGGATTTTTCTCCCTCTGTCTTCATCCATGGACATCTCCAGCCAGGATATTATGAGCAGTCCTCTTACCTTCTTCTTGACATGCTGTAGCTTTCACGCTGTGGTCTCCTTTAGGGTCCAATTTTCTTAACTCAGACTAACAACAAAACTGAGAGGATGCCGACAGGAGGAAGCAAAACTAACACACTAGATCATCTATTTAATACCCTCCTGATGAGCTCACCAGGTCTGAAACAGCTGTGTTTTGTAACAGGTATAATCTCAATTTAAAAGCTACAAACTGTGCTCTCCATCAGAGCCATTCACGGTTCAGCCTGGCACCACGGACGGTGGAGCGGGTAGGGAGCACACGGACAGGAAGCCAACAGGAGAGAGGACACAGCGTGAGGATGTATAATTGCTCTCTGTTAATACAGGGGGTAGACACAAAACGAGGTGAGTTCAATAACAAATGGCCGGGACCTGTCAGTGAACACAGCAGCAGAAAAACGAAGTTCTGAAAGGGCTTCCTTGGACAGCGATGGGGATCAAAACTCCGGCCGGTCTTTAGGTAGTGCTTCATACATTTACAAATCTATTTCAACTTCTGTGATTCCATGCAATGTCAAGAGTTTAGATTCAAGGAGCAGAAAGATCCTTTCCAGGTCTACATCTTACGGGGGGAAACAATCTTGTCCTTTAAAACACTTTCAGATCAGATGGTGTAGACATATATGCAGGTCGATGACCAAGGAAGCAACCTCCTTTACATGGCTTAACACTCTTCAATGCCGCAGGAACTTCAGCTCGGATATAATACAGCTACAGGCTGGCATTACAGGGATATTTAGCCTTATTCCTCAAGTCTTCTCCTGCTAGCTCATCTCACCACAGAATTTTTGTATAGTTTAAAACAAGAAGAAATTACAAAAATCTTCTTTCAGTTAGGGTAACTGATGTTCTGTGACCGCAAAACCCACAGGTTTCTAAAGAATATGCAGACTTTTTTAGAAGTATAAGGGGAAAAAATACAGCACAGGAGTTACATGTGCTCTCGAGGGAAGGTCCTTTCTGGCAATTTAACTTCAAAAAACCGAAATCAAGACCTTAAAGGAGTATGAGGAAACCATCACCCACAGCCTTCTCAATGGAACAACCTTATCTTCAAAAATATACCATTACTCGGCAATATCTGAAGGGGATATTCAAAGGAAATATAACAGAAAGATTTAAAAAAATACTTTCTTTTGCTTTAACGATGGGAAGATCAGAAACGGTGAGGATCTCTGGGATGACCTCTGAAGGGCAGGAGCTGAAGTGGGAACTTCTGTCGCTACCAAGTGAGAATCCTGTTCCTCTGACAGTTCGGACGGCCTGTAGAAAATGAAAGGTTGTTACGAAATGGATGCTCGCCTTTGGCACTACACTGAGTGGCTCCTCTGTGTGTCCTCTACAACTGCCAAGTGGAGCCACGGTCCTCACAGGGATGCTGGATCTTGGGAGGAGAAACAACTGATGAAATGAAGGAGATGATTTAGCACAGCATTGGTTTCTTGTTGTGCCTGATGGCCAAACACCAGCTTCTGTCTGTTTTAAGATAGTACTAATTCCAGATTTTTTGTCCCTTGTATCCTGTCTTCAGTGGCTGCTGAAGGGTGAAGAAGTCCAGGGTCCTCTGCCAGTGGCTCTGTTAACATCTCTGTTAGACCAAGGTCTCTCGGAAGCCACAGTTCAGCCTCTGCTCCAACAACCAAATGTAATCTTGTCTTGTCTTTTGGCGAAGACTATGGGATAGGCTACGACGCAACTATTTTGGCTTCGCCAGCATCCCCTGTCCTTTGTCGCCCTGAGTTTCAACTTCATTCCGTGCAACCAACTACAATCCCCACTGCAATCAGGCAGCTAAAATCCACTGCCTCCAGCCAAGCAGATCATGAAGCACTAACTGCAGAAGGAGCCCAGAAGGCAAACCTTCTGCTTGAAACTGCTCATGATTAGGCATAACCCCGTCTCATTCGGATGCAAGGGAAAACGCTGTGAGGTTTAACGAGGAGACAGGAACGGAGTGACTTCCGGAGGCTGGCGACAGCTAGCTCTGTGTTGCACGTCGTTCAAAGAGACTGCTCCTTGCAATGCGTCTCCATCGACTGCCTGCTGCAGGAAGGCTGAGCTGGAGGAGCTGGTGTTTCCCTATAGACACCCAAATGGCCTAAAAGGAATAAACTTGTAGGATGGGACAGGATTGCTCCAAGTGGTTGCCAAGCAGAAAAGCTGCCCAGCAGAAACTTGTCTGAAATGGGAGCGTATCTGCGTTTTCAGAGAGGGCGCTTCCTTCTTCCCCTCTCACAAGAAGCTTTCCAGGAGAAATGTGTAATAAACGTGATTAACACTAATTTTTATTACTGCTGAGGAGGTTATAAAAAGAAATGCCTTCCACATGGGCTTATGAGCTAACCACTCTCCTTCTTGGTTGTGACTGAAACAGCTCAGATCTATCCATCTTCAGGGCAGACCATAAACCCCATCAATCTGTCAGGCAGTTTCCTCAGGCATCTCAAGCACGTTGCAACACGGTTAATTATTGCTGCTGAACAACTCTCCTCCCTTCTCCTGCTTGGACAGAATTTGTCATTGTTTTTGCTTTATTGTTGTTTTCTTCGCTACAGATTTTGCTTGGGATGCCTGCTGGGGTGCTTCAAACATTGAAGACATTTTTTAAAATGCTGAAAGGAAACTAATAATCATAAATAAATAATTCTTTAATTTCTCCAAGGAGTTGTCCAGCAAAAAGAGAGAAATCGCTGAAGTAGTTCAAATGTACAAAATGAGACAGGAGGAAGAAAAATGCTTTCCCGAATCTCCCTTCAGGCTTTCTTTCAACAACCCATTGCAAGAAAACCAGAGAAAAGAGAAAGGAGAAGACTAATCTGATTTTTCATGTATACTGCGAAGGTGATCTACCCAAGTCAAAATCCACGCTTGCTGTCTGTGATGGAAAGCAAACCGAACCCCAGGATCCCTTTTGGCTTCAGCCTTTACACACTGGGTTTGCAGCCAAGGCACCCAGAGCACAAAGCCACTGTGGATCTGAGGGGGAAATCAAGCAACCAAGATACAGAGATGCTGCTCTCAAAGCCCTCTGACATAACGTGATAGGAAACATACATTATTATTACTGCATTTGACATAGTTATTCAACACAGGTTTCTTGTTTCCTAAATTCCGCATCCAGCACTTCAAACTTACAAAGAAAGAAAAAAAGCATGTTAGAAGTAAAAATAATCTCCTGCCAGGAAACTTCTACTACTGCCCATCACTCAGGTGGACATCTGTCTACTTCCCTGCTTGAGGACGAGCAAGGGTAGGACGTGGGTTAAGCTGAAGAGGCATTAAAGAGTCAGCGACATGAAACGAAAGCAGACTTCTCTTTGACAGCTGTAGGCTGTCATAATTTTTTTTAAAATGTGAATTAAGTTTTTGGTTAATGTCTCTCACATTCCATGTAATGTAGATTTTATGGCACTCAACTTCCAGTAACTAGGATTTTTTTACCCTTATAACAACTTGAGTTATGCTTGATACACATTAACCAGTCCTTGTCATTCCAGTTTAATTTTTCCACATCAATCTTCTACCCATCTTTCTTACCCAAGTGACAGCGTAGGTATACAGTAAAACTGAAAGGGGAAGACCTTTGGAGTGACACAAAACACAAGCAAAACACAACCATGAGCAGACCTACAAAGCCCAAACTGAAATGAGAATTTAATTGAAGTTTTTGGAGTCGCATTAAATTCTTCTACACGGGACTAAGGTTATACACAGATGAGCACAAGCAATTGAGTTACTGTAAAATAACAAGTAATAACCAAGCTGCAGTAACGTATCTTGCGTTTTCTCCTAGTGTGCCCCTCTGGAGAAGCCAAAGGAGATTAAGCCACACGGGTACACTTGAGACTTCAGCTAACAGGTTTTTCTTTAGAAGCCAGGCAGGTTGTCAGCAGGCACACGGCCCCTTCCGGCAGCTGAGCTGGTGAAAACCACCTCACCACGCCATGGCAAGGCTGCTGCCCATGAGCGGGGTCCCCAGCTCTGCTCAGACTCCACGCAGCTTTACCTTCCCAGGAGAGCTGAACCAGGCCTGAGGACTGAATTGGGGAGGCTCTGCTGCTACCCAACTCCTTCTCCTAAAAAAGTTCACTTACCTGCAGTCTCTGTATTTCATTTGAACGTGCGTCCACGGCTTGAAAAACAGTGCAGTAGAGCATCCCTAATGAAGGACCTTCTTGTCACTGATGGGACTGGGACTATCACCTTTCTCCTTGGAGAATGATGGGTAACAAAAACCAGCCTGAGGTGAACCAAACAAGAACCCAAATAACTAAAATATGCCTTCCCTAATTCAGGAGCTACTTACTCATTCCGCTCAAGCTCTCCCTGCTCCACACTGCTCCGGTGACTTTTTCCATCTGTTCAGAGCCCAGATCTCACTGCTGAAAGACACCTTCACAGCTTTGGAGAGCACAATTAACTGTGAATGTCTCTCACTGAGATGGCTGTTTATGGTTGGTGTTGAACCATTCTTCATTTTTTTTACCAGGCAACGTACGTGGATGAAATTTCATAACGGTCAGTAGACTAGGGCCATCCCATAACCGAAATGTATCATCCTGCCTAAGAATTCTGCAGCAGTTACTCTAAAAACTCCTGAAAACATCAACTCTCTTGTCCTAAATGTGCACTCTTCATCATCTACGGGGCTCTCTTTTCTTATTGCTATGAACAACAAATTCTATAAAAATCTGAATTAATATTTCAAGCTTCCAGAAGGTTTGTCAAAATACACAGTAAAGTTGTTTACTATAAATCTGCAGTAGTTATCTGCAGTTTACATTATGTTTACACGTTTATAAAATGATATTATTTAAAAATGATTGTATTTAATTACTACATCTTATAAACACTGTCAGCAAATTAACTCCAGTTTTATTCTTCAAGTGCCACCAAGATTTTTTAAGTATTCTAAGTAGGTGCAATAAGACAAAGAATGTTTGAGGACATCGATCAAGCAGTAGGATTATCTAGGTAAGAACAATAACAAACAAGAAAGAGAAGAAGACGGGTGACGCTGACAATAGCAGCCAACTTACAACTTTTTGCATTTCCTGAAAAGTGAATCACCCGAAGCCGATGGTATAAAAAAGAACATTTCTGCCATTGTCTGAGGTAATTTTGCTGCAGCTTACAGAATTCACGTAAAAGAAATCTTTGTAGCTGAAAGTTGGAAAGAAAATGTACCCATTCACAGAATTAAGTGATTTGCTGAATTACTGTTTTTTTCCCAACATAATCTCAGTTTTCATTCACTACAGTGGATGACAGTGTTGTTACTGCAAAAAATCCTCTTCAAGAACCCTTTTAAAGATGACGGAACTTTTCCATAAGTGCACCTCTAATAAGACCACGAACAGCTGTATTTCATACAGTCGAGAAGCAGAGGCATTTTTCCTACCCCGTCACAGACACTCACAGGGGTCTCCGTGCTCACCCAAAGACAGGGGATCAAATCCTGACTTCTACCAAGCCACTTCAGCTGGGCTGGGACTGGACTCCTACAGGTAACGGCTGGGTTGTCTTACTCTGAACCACCACAATGAAAACGAGAATGTAACATACGAAGCCCTGAGAGTTTTCATAGAACCATTGAATGGTAAGGGTTGGAAGGGACCTTAATGATTATCTGGCTCCAACCCCCCTGCCATGAGCAGGGACA
>Ga0181612_140979_pt1 | contig 11739 bp, 4 predicted proteins | sample HoacroProtozoa21_FD_119630 | JGI IMG/M metagenome (GOLD analysis project Ga0181612, IMG submission 119630) | Hoatzin crop microbial communities from Cojedes, Venezuel. Combined Assembly of Gp0051906, Gp0051904, Gp0051908 | reverse complement strand
TGTTGATCTTTACAAAAATAATGATTGTATCATTATGAAAATTGTGCTTCTTTTCAAAATGTCACACATAATTGTGCATAGCCAGAGTTAAATGAACCAGTAAATGGATTGGCGTTAATAATTATATTGGATATGCATGCAATTTCAAGTATTAACTAATAAAAATGATTGATAATTTTTAGATAATTGCATTTAAGAATATGAAAGAAGTTTTAACAAAATGTGACTTGCAGCTTTTTAGAGAAGTTAATTAAATACTTGTTAAACATAATAATAATTTATTATATCACTGGTGTTTTATGAATAAAATAAAATAAAAGGAGAATAATCTATGATTTTTATAGTGCTGGAGTGTCACAGGCATGTAAACATGTACCCAAAGTCCTGATGATTGTTCTTGTCTTCTGTCTGTACTGTCAATCTGATTGCTGCATTTTTTATGGTTTCACATCCATTAATCTACAGTGAGAGTTCTGCCTTTACCTTTCATTACAGGCTTGGTGGTTTAAAATTTTAAATGTAAAATGTAAAATAAAATAAAATAAAATATAATACTGAAATAAAAATATACTGGAATTAGAAAGTAGTTTCAAGACTCCTGACCCTGAAGATTTACCTGAGGTACTTTAAAAAGTAGATGAAACTTTTTATATTATATATATAAATACAGAAAATCTCTTTTTTTAGATTTGATTTATTAGGAGTGTTCATCTCAATAATGTCAATTACTGAAGTCATTATTGCATGTCTCTTCTTTTTAGGGGCTGTGGTATATTTCTAACACCACTTCCTAAAAATGGGGGGGGGGCAATGTTCTTTATAGTTACAAACTCACAACTCAATTCATAAAGACACAAAGATAAACCTCCAAAATCTTTTTACAAACCACTGTAGGCAGCTGCTATGTATCTATAGAAAAGACGGCAAAGAAGCCTCTCCCACAAGAAATCAGAAAATAAATATGTCCATTACTAGCTTTCTTTGGTATACGAGAGATTTAAAATACTGTAAAAATGGTCAAGCGGAGGCAAGGCTTGGGAATTTTCATCACCAGAATTTGATATTGGTTAGTCACAAATGAAAGCTCTCTGAACTTATTTAGTTCAGCGAAATTCATTTACGTAAAATGTAGGGAATTCTTGACATACTGCACGTCCCTAATACGTTGTGTATCTAATACTGTCCCTGGAGCAGCAGAGTGTGACCCAGCTTCACATTTCCACTCTTTTCACACATTTCAGCAATCAATTATCACAGCCTATCCCTGTATTTGTAACATTACCAACATAAAAATTATTAAAGCAACACACTGGTTAAGTAGCAAAATGAGGCACTCGGATATTATGAAGTGCTGGAATCCTCATTCAGCTCTCTTTGCTCTATACATGATGATGCAGTTTGTAATTATGTAATGAGATATTTTCATACAAGCTCATTCATCATTCCAAATAGAGACTGGATGATGTTCAGTAACTGAGCAACTGAGGAAATAGCTTTCACTAAGCTGGCTTTTTTCCTTAGCTTTGGTGTTAGGGACTTATACACATTTTAGGAGACCAAGACTTGGCGTTCACTTTTCTTAAGAAACATTTGAACACCTGACAGCGAGCTACAGAATATTTGGAAAGGTTGAAAGAAGGTTTTCAGTGTGTCTTCTTGACACTGTTCAATTTTAATAAGTAAAGACATGAGAGAAGGGGCAAGAATCTGTGTGAACATCTTAGTCACCTGCCTAAAGAACAGTCCGCTCACTTTGTATATAAAAGAGCACCGAAATATTTTGAAGAACAACTCCAAGCACTGAGGTGGAAATAGCCATACTTTAAATACCCTATGGGCCAAAAAGTAGGCCGTTCAGCAAGGAATATTTAAATAATTTGAGACGTTTATATTTGAGAAATACAGGGATATTGCTTAATACTACATTCATTACATTCTTCAAATTCCTTATTTTTTATTTAATGAATAATAGGAAAATTTAAATTTAAATATCTTCCATTCTCAATATGGTAGATATGGTACTTGCAACTGCCTGGTAAGATATTTACTGGGGTAATGAAGCACCCAGGTTTTAGTCTCTGCCCCAATGAAGATGTAGATTTTGCAAAGGGAAAAAAAATAGTCATTGAGCAATCAAATCTCTCCACAAAACTGTCAGCAACAGAATTTAGGTTGAAGCAAGTGTTGTCTGGTGACAGTATTCTCTGCTCAAGACCTTTGGCAGTGGAGCAATCTTCTACAGGCAGCAAAGCAATATGTATATCTAACTGTCTTCAGGAAATGTTTTTCTTTTTTTCTTTTCTGAGCATAGAAGGGCAAAGGGGGAATGAGGGAACAGAATAGGGGAGGTACTGGCTACAGCTGACATGGATTTTTGCTCACTTGATTTTCCAAGGGAAAAAAAAACCCTTTCTACTCTCAAGCAGAATTTTCACCCGTTGAATGAATAACTCATCTATCTCCAATCAATGTCTGACTTACAGATCCCCTTATATCAGTAGCATAGTTAAATTATTTTGGAAATAATGATCAAGTAATCCTACTGAATACAAAAAAAGCAAAAAAGAAAAAGAAGAAAAAGGAACACATAGGTACATATGTATTTAAGAAGTTTAAATATTTTACTTTTTTTCCTTGAGATTTAACACTAAAAGAGTACTCATATACACTTTTGAATGTTTGACAATAAATAAGCTTTTAATAGTAACAGCACACATACATTACTTTATTGAATACAGTAACCTTGCTGACCAACAGCCTTAAATACTCAAAGGCACACCACAGCTTTCACCAAATCACCAAACAGAAAAAAAGAAATAGCTCAAAGAAGCTTTCCACTTCTCACCCAGAGGGACAAAATGTCACCTTTTTCCCAGACAAATAAATCTTGCAATATTTCTGGATGACCTTCAAATTCAGATTAGTTCAGACAAAAACTAAAGAAATTCTCAAGAGATACAGATATTTCTTCCCCAGTAATCCACCTGTTCTACATCGTGTGTGACCTAGGCCAAATATCTAAAATGACCTGGAAACTTTTCAACACAGAAGTGTTTTTTCTAAGATAAGCAGTTCTTGGATTCTGTAGACTGTAATTAGTGTTTTAAATGACCATTACTGAGCTTGCTGGCGAGGTATCTACAAAATTGAAACAAGGGTGCAGAAATCATTCTCCACAGTAAAACAAAGAAAAAAGTAAAACAAAAGCAGTGTGAGATTGGAAAAAAAAAATTCAGAGTAATTCAATACCCCGAAAAGCAATACAGTTCCATTAAAAGGCAGTAGTAATAACCAACGAAGATTGGCCTTGTGATACCATAGGTTTCACAACAGTTTTTCTGAGCCTTAGGATATTTCAAATTTGGAAATATTAACGGAATAAGATAAATGATATGTGACGAAAATATCAACAATTAATTTAAAGCCTCAACGTTGACTAGTTGTTTTTTTCTTTCTTAGGCATAGATTTAGTTCTTTAATCCTGTAAATTACACTTTGTCAAGTACATGACTAATATCACTATTCTTGTTATCAAACCTATCTCTAACTTATAATAACTGATCACAGATATATCTGGGGCAGGTTATAGATATTTTAACAGAACAGTTACACCTCATCAACCAACAACAAACATACACCACCGAGGTTAGGGTAAGTATTTCAAACGTGTAAAATCAGAGGAATCAAAGAACCTAAATAAGCTTGAGCACTGGACCTGTTCTCTCTTATTTAATTGTGAGTTATGAACTAAGGAAACATTTGTACAGCACTTAAAATAGTTAAACTTTCAATAACTATACCTTTGCACAAATGAACTTGATCTGGTCAGCTACTTTTGCATAAATTTATGAAGGTCAGTGAGAATTGCACCTGTCTGATAATATTACTTCTGTACTTACAATTTATCTGCACAATTTACATTGTTGGTTTCGCTGTTTATAGTGCAGGATCACTAAGCCTTCATTTTATTGTGCTGTACAGAACATAAATAAAATTAATCAAGTCATTATATTATGACAGTTTATATCCCAAGCAAGAACAGCAGTCTTTAGCAGAAATAGCTGTACAGATTCTGTGAAGAGGTTATACCATACGGACTGAAGGGAAATTTGTTACTCTTGCAATAAACTCAGAACAATGACATGAAAACAGATTTGTCATTTTGAAGTAAGATCAAGGACAGCTCTACAGAGAATATTTTTTCCCCCAGCAGTACATAATGAAAAGGATTTGCATTGTGTGAGTGTATAAAATATCCCTACAAATCAGCTAAAGTGTAGATCTCCTTACAAGTCACAAACAAAATGAAGGTTAAGCATACACTGTGAAAACTTTTCAGGCTTTGACCCACAAAAGGTATCTGACCTTATTATTTTCCAGCTTTTAGTAATGAATCATTATGTAATCCTATAATTACCGTACTAGAATGATGTCATTCATGACCATATTTAACTTTCAACACTTGTCACTATGTAGTTTTTGCTTTTCTTTTTTTTTTCTCACTTACCTTGATAAAGCATAAGAGTAAAACGTTAACATGAGTCTTGAAAGTTCAGTTTCCACCTTGTATAATGCATTTGGCTCAGAAGTGACATATACTTGGCACTATTCTTCTTCATCAGTGTTAATCATATTTTCTTTCAGCTTACCTTCAAAGATTTCATCTTTCTTGTACATTCAGTACTTCTGGTTTCAAAGTCATTTTTTATTTTCTTACATTTTTTTAAGGTCTTCATTGTTGGTTATTTAATTTTTTTAACATTGTTTAACAGGATTTTAGAAGGCATGTCCCAAAAGAAATGTAATCCATATAATACAGAGTTCACCTTCCAAGCATATTAGATCACTCTGTACTTTTTGTTACAGAACACAAAAATATAAGGGCAAAATGGTGAAATTGTATTTCAATCAGCATACCTGCTACAAAGTTAAAAAAGTCCATCATCATTACCACAAGTGCAGTTAGCAAAGCAATGAGGAATTCAGAAAGGTAATTTTTCACAGGGTGTATTATTTGAGGTACAGTACAACAACCAGTAGAATGCAGAAAAATTTTGATCTCACCCAGGATTTTGTGGGACATAAAATGCCTTTAATTTTATGAAGTGATATATGATAATCAGAAATAAAGTACAAAGAAATTCTTAAATGTCAATGTATACAGCACTTTGTAAACAAAAAACACAGCCAGGAAGTCTGATTCGGTTCTGGAAAAAATCCCCAGGCTTAAAAGACTGAAAAGGGAGAGCTGCCATCATCTGTCTGAATTGTAATCATGAAGAAGGCATATTTATTTGCAAGTAAGATCCCATTGAATGCCAGATTTAAAGATGCCTAGTCCTTATGCAATTTGTGAAAATTAGATCTAGGGGCAGAGGGACATTTTCTTCACATTAGAAAATAACAAGTGAACCACATATAACCAGAAGGTATACATATACACATAACCAAAGCAGCAATATTTCATTCCTGGCATTCAAAAAAATAGCTTGGCATGAGTTTATCAGAAATGTGTGTCTGAAGTATATACCTTTTATACTTGCCACAGCTGCCCAAGGATCTTATACTTTTCAGGAAAATAATGTTGATTCAGACACAATGTACAGATGCTGTATTGAGTGCAGGGTTCAAATTAGATAGATTTAAATGAAGATTTCAGCAGAATATAAATTATCTCTGGCAAGGAGAAAGCTATGCTTGTACAAATGTTTTGGATTGAACCAAATAAACATTATTTCCATCAATGTTGTACATTTTTTGAATACTTACGAATTAACAAGTAATTACACCATAATACCCCATTAGCTAGAGGGCGGTAAGTGTCTCCCCCTAGGCCTGATGTACAAATGTCTTGTTCATTCCCAGCTAGAATCTGTAATACTTTTTGTGTGCGGTATGCACAGGGTGTGCTTACTCTGGGCTCCTTATCAGTCAGTGAAGAAAGAGACACCTCCAGGAAACCATTCAATGTGTCTAAAATATTAATTCCCCAAAATATTTTAAAGAGCTCACCAACCACAACTCATTGTGGAGATCACAAAAAGGGATGACATTTTGCACTCAGAGACCTAACATATCAGGGACTAATTCAGACAAGAGGCTTTCAGTCGTCAAGAACCTACTTCAAGTCTGTTACAGACCAAGCAAACTCTCCTCCAGAAGCAATGTCAAAAAGTGATCTGAGTCCTGCAGCAAACACCTCAGCCTGTGAACAACATGAAACAGATCGGTGTAATAGGTAGTTTATGAAGAACAAAACTCTTTCTTAATTGTTCTGGAGCTAAAATTCAAAAATTTGCTCTTTCTTCAAGTGAGAGGGAAGGGCCATGTCCCTCCATTTGTTTGTACAACACTTGGCACACTGGCCTTCCAAAACAATAACAGGGTTTTGATACCACTGACTTATATCTGATCTTGTCAGTTGAAGGTGTGAGTGGCATGCCAAACTTAAATGGTAAGATTCTTAAAAATACCAGAAATAATACCAATAACATATGTTACACTTCAGAGATTAAAGAGTTCATCTCCCAAATGAACAAGGGTCTCTACGGCACTTTATCCCTGCACTATCTTTCCATAGTGGAAACACTGCCACCTGTTCAGGAGTCACCATTTTGGTGCGGTTGTATTACAATCTACCGCTTTGTCAACTCAAAGAAAGAAAATGAAAATTATTATATTGGCCATAAGAATTTGTATTCAGAATTTGTGGAACCCCAAACTTTAAGGAACATAAAAACAATCACTTTAAGTCACGCCAAAAATCCATCTTGCCCAGTATGTTGTCACCGAAAGAGGGCTGTTGCATGTTGAATGCCTAAGGACATGGGTGACATAACTTGATACTGTCTCAGGATGTCCACTTATTCTTTTCTCAACAAATTAGCCTTCTCATGGAACTAGCTGGTTTGTCTTATGTTGACTCCTGAACAGTTTCTTGTACAAGATTCCTAAGGAAAATCATAGAAAGGACTGAGTTGATACATATTATTTCATTAAGATATGTTAATTGAAACCTGATTTCAGGGCTATAGCCTTCTTCCACAAAACATAAAAACCCAAACACTACAAACATTATTTGTGAACATAATAGTGTTATCAGAAGTAAAAAATTCTACAACTAGTTCTGAAAGAAAATAATAATATCTAAGTCTGATTCACCACACAAACATTTTGGTTTGAATTTAATTTCAGAATTTTCTTTTATTAGCCAAAATTAGTACTGAAAAACAAAGACCACACACTCCATTTTATATTGCATACCTGTACCTCTAAAAGGAATAGAAAAGGTAGATCAGGGACAGTAATGACAGAACATGATTTAAATAAGTACTATGTTTTGCTCACTGTGATTTGTAGGATCTTCGCCGTTTTTCAGACAAATGGTAGGTACCTACAAAAATGTCCATAAATCCCCAAAGTTTCATCTATTTCACAAAGAAATTATGTGTAGCCAACAGTTCCTAGTGTTTCATTTGTAAATCTTTATTAAAAATCTTTTAGACAGGAATCTGGCAGTGCAAGTAGAATAGTTAGACTTGCATCAATATTCTCACTTTTTTCTAATTTTCCTTCTTTTGCATTGAAAAATTTATCAAGGATTTAATTATATCACACCCTTGGGCACATAAAGGCTGATGAAATCACGGTCATAGATGCTAATTCTGTGTCATTTTGGAGGCATGGGATCAAAATACCAATTATCAGATAATCAGGATGTAAGACTAAATCTGAGGGAAAGAAACATAATCCAGGAACACATTCGACACCTGTACATAATGAAAATACAAAGGGTAAAATTTGCTTTACTGAAAGTCAGAAGAAAACTCCTCTGATATTTGAAATACACGAAATGGTAGCAAGGATTATGATTTTTCCCATTATGGCATTCTGCAACGCTAGGCACCTTGGTGAAATGTACCCACTCCTAAATGGAAAGGTCCACTTATTGATGAGGTAAGAAATATGGTAACAAAATCCTTCACAATGCTTTCATAACCCAGTTTAGCAGGACAGTGTTTTCAGTGGAAAAGAATACTCTTTACAATGACCTTACTTGTGAGAAGTGCTCAGGATTGCTCAGTATCATTCTCAAAAATCTTATGGGTGACATTTCCAAGAATATGCTAGAATTGTAATACTTATTGGGAGACTAAAGAAAACAAAATATCCACTATACTTTTGTCATAATCATAATGCTGACCTCTACTATCTGACACACAGAGAGGATTATGATAATATTAACATTGGCAAAAAAAAGCTATTTTCACAAATACGCATTTTACTCCCATATTTTTCTGCTATACAATCTCAGAGATCAGATTTCTAATGCAATCTGCCCAACTGTGCACCATTTATGTAGTAATTGTATCTCCGTTGTCTGTAACAAATGCCTGCAGTATGCTTCTTTACCCACAGGTCTGCAAATACATTTGGGATCTGCTAATTGACACCAGTCTTAGGTGGATAATCAAGAATTCAAAAGACAATTTAATTCATATTCTGCTGTTCTATTCAGACAAGTCATTATATCAGGTGATGGCTACTGAATATCATGTAAAATCCACCCTCGCACTGCCCAGAAAAATAGAAATGTCTTGACAAAAATGGAGTTATTAATGAAGTACCATTTACATTAATAGCCCCATTTTTATAGCATATGAGGCTAAGTTTATCATGTTACTTCACTAATTCTCTGCTCTGATCTCATTTGGAAAAGGATATATATATTTTTTTAATTTTGACAGTTTTTTCTGTGTTCAGCTCTGTGTGCAACAAACAGAAAAAGAGAAACGTCTGAATGTAGGTGAAGGACCAAAAGACATTTCCTTTATGATATTTCTTTTTCCATGTACATGTACTGTAGATCTTTTTCCATCACCTTTTTATGCTTTACAAGATATTTTGGACCAAATTAATTCCAGGAGTGATTGTGCTGCTTTCCACTGAGTCAGACCTGGAATGAATTTGGCCCTTTGTGTTCTCCTCAACACTCAATTGTCACTTTAAAACTCTCAGCGTTTGTCAGATTAAAAGAGTTCTTTTCATGATTGCAGAGCTCTTCTAATCCTTTCTGTGACTCTTTCTCAGTTATGTGAAATGTTACCATATTCTATTAACTGATGTTCTCCATGATGCATGTTGTTATGTAGTAAGTCTATTAATCCCACAGAAGTTTTGCATGTTATTGTAATTCCCTGAGCCACATAATGTGTACCCACTTCTTTCTTTGTAACATATAAAAAAGTTAAATATTATTTATGTGGATAATATTCAAGGAGTTCAGCTTCATGCCTCTCTAATTCATATATGACCAAAAAAATTATCTCCAGCTTCTTTGAACATAACCAAAGAATTTTTTCCCCAAAACCCTACTTAAAAGGACCACATTGACCAAGATTATAGAATCAGCTATTCTTTTGAATTCAAATCTGAAACTTTTATCACAGTGTTTCCATTCCAACTGGTCCCCTGAAAATGGTCATGTTTCACTATAATTATGTCGTATTTGCAAGTTCAAATTTTCAAATTCAACCATACAAGCCAAAAAGAAGTTGCAGCCTTCATCTAGGTCTATGAAGTAATGCTTTCTCAAGCATATTTTTATTGTTTTATTATAATTCTGATCCCTTGCCAGACATGCCTTTCCTGGTCTGTAAACTCCTGTTTGTATTTGTCTCTTAAAAGATGCCAATAGAGAAATAAGAAAGCAATGCATCAAGAGGAACTGAGACAAACAGAACTAAGCACAAAAGATCCCAGAGGAAGAGGCCGTGGTTAATCATATGTTCTGTATGAATCCTTTTTCTACCTGAACACTTATATCATCAAGAGAACATCTTGGGAAATCCTCCACAGTGAGGTGCTCTGACTGGATGTTCAGGTCTCCACTGTATTTTTCCAAATACTGTTTTGCCACACATAACATTTCTCATTTTTATATTTTTTTAACAAGAAACAGAGAGTCAGCCCAAAGTACAGAACAATATAAGATAAGTTATGTATTAAAGTAAAAAGTGAAGAAAAAGTCATAAATAAAACATAAATAAAAAGTCTTTGGAGAATAAATGGCTATCTTAGAGAGCATGATCTCTGTCTCTCTACTGGACACTAAAGGAAAAAGAGAAAGGAGATCAAAAGTAATATCTAATTGGTTATTAATCATGGCCTCAAACATCATGATTTTTACTATTTTGCAAATAATTATGGGGCATTTATAACCTCATTTGCTGGAAGGCAATGTTTCCTATATATTACTTTTCTTTCAGGGCAAAGGCTACCATGTGGGTCTTCAATATTTTAGACCTTTGCAGGGAAAGCCAGTTCTCTAGTTTGACCTTTCCAAGAATCAGTATGAATTCCTCAAGAAATTATAATTATGAAGGAAACATTACAGTTTCAGGATCCACTTCTCTCCCAACAGGCAAGATAGAACAGAAGGTATAATCTACAACAGCACAGAATCTCCTACTCTTCACCCTGTTAAAAGTTACGCTTTAACCTTTGGTTTCTGAAAGACTGGGAAAAGGAATATTGCTATAATAATTCTTCCTTTTTAACTTGTTGCATTCTTCAATATCTGGACTATTGGTGCTTAGCAACAATTCAAATAAATCAAAACTAGTATTTAGCATTAAACAAGTGGTGGAAAACATCTTTGTAGTGATGAAGACTCACCAAATGGTGGGTTGAGTAGTCAGAAGGTAAAGGGAAGTAATAATTGCCTTCTATTTAGCTCTTGTAGTCCACATCTGGCTTTATCTCATGTTGAGCCCTGTGATTTAAAAGAGGTACAGGTATTGACCAAGTGAAGATAGTACAACAAAGGAGCACTGGGATGGGTAGGGGATTGGAGCACATGATTTGTTAGCAAAGGCTGAGAAACCGGAATTTGCCTAGACACAAAAAGAGAAGGCTCAGAGAAGATCTAGTAGGTCTCTTCAACTACCTAATGGTAGCTACAGGAAAGACAGAGGCAGACCCTTCTCAGAGATGCATCATGAAGAAAAAGAAGCCATGATCATAAGTTGAAGCAAAATAGTTCTCAATAAACTTAGGGAAAACAAATTTCATTATGAGCATGTTTAAGCACTGGAATGGAACAAATTGTCCAGAGAGTCTATGAAATGTCCATTTTGAGCCCCAGGTCCTGAGTAACCTCATCTAGCTACAGAGCCAGCACAGGTCTGAGGAGAAAGTTGGGCTAGAGGATATACAAGGGTCCCTTTCAAACTAAAATATTCTATGATGCCCAGGTGGAGACCAGTGACGAGCGGAGTCCTCAGGGGTTGGTACTGGGGCTGGTGCTGTTTAATATCTATGTCGGCGACATGGACAATGAGACTGAGTGCACCCTCAACAAGTTTGACAATGACACCAAGCTGTGTGGTGTGGTTGATGCGCTGGAGGGAAGGGATGCCATTCAGACGGACCTTGACAAGCTGGAGAGGTGGGCCTGTGTGAACAGCATAAAGTTCAACAAGGCCAAGTGCAAGGTCCTGCGTGTGGATCGGGGTAATCCCAAACACAAACACAGACTGGGTGGAGAGTGGCTCGAGAGCAGCCCTGAGGAGAAGGACTTGGGGGTACTGGTGGATGAGAAGCTCAACATGAGCCGGCAGTGTACACTCGCAGCCCAGAAAGCCAACCATATCCTGAGCTGCATCAAGAGAAGCGTGACCAGCACGTAGAAGGAGGTGATTCTGCCCCTTTACTCTGCTCTCGTGAGACCCCACCTGG
>Ga0181612_124817_pt1 | contig 11739 bp, 4 predicted proteins | sample HoacroProtozoa21_FD_119630 | JGI IMG/M metagenome (GOLD analysis project Ga0181612, IMG submission 119630) | Hoatzin crop microbial communities from Cojedes, Venezuel. Combined Assembly of Gp0051906, Gp0051904, Gp0051908 | reverse complement strand
TATGTATAGTTGTTGTAAAGGCACATTAGATGTTACAAAGATGGGACATTGTCATAGAATGGTGTATTTTTTGCCTAAAGCTTATGGCATTCTTTCAAGATGATGCTAGCTACATAAGAAAATACCTTGAGTACATAGTTAGTCATATTTATAAACTCCTCAAGAAGACAACATTTTTTTTCTTCTAATAACAATAATCAAACCCTAACTTTTCATATATTTTTTTATGCATGTATGTGTCTCCTGTCATAAAATCTCACTGGTAGCATGAATTTTGGCCCTATGTAAGTAGTGGTGCCAACACAGACTACTTTTACAGCTCCCTACTTTCTCATATAAGTATATTTTTATAGGTGTTTTATGAGGTGTTTATTACAGGTAGCAGTTTAGGTGGTGTAGAGACTTTTTACATCAAGTCTTTAAAAAACAGACCGACACTTTCCTATTTAGAAAATATTTCTTTTACAAGCAGTCAGGCAAACGCTTAGATATATGGAAGGATCATAAAAATAGGTGAAACCACTGCTCCAAGGGATATTTTCACGTTTCTGAGGAAGAGTGTAGTTCATGTATTCCTCAGTTAAATCTTTGCTCTGTGTACACACCAAAAACTCTCTCACTTTGCTTCCCTTTTATGCTTTCTCATTAGCTTTCTCTTATTTTAACTTTTAATTTTCCCGTCTTATTGTTTATGAAAAGCTACATATTCTTTAATCACAAATGAAGGAGGAAAGCAAAGATGTTATCTGATTTCTCAGGTTTACTTCACAACCTTTTACACTTAGTGTTGGCATTTAGTACAGCCTGATTTAGGGAACCTGATCTGTCAAAACTTCAGAGGTTTTTTCAAGGCTACACCCAAAACATAGGATCACTTCTCTGCTGTACTCATCTTTTCTTTAATAGCTATTATTTTAAAATGTTTTCTTTTTTAACAAATTCAAACAACCTCTGAGTTTAGGCAATTTGTCAATATACCGAAGCACCTTAAGTTGTATATCTGCTTATGTGTTTTCCTGTCTCAAGCTCCAGTTTTTCCAAAGTTGTTAAAGGAAGCATAAGAGAGGGATAAAAGAAATATAATCTAAAATTGAAAGGAGTTATTCAGTCTCTTTACCAAAGAAACAACTCCTGAGATTGTGCCTATTTGTCTTTCCAGAACACCTGGGTTTGCCTCAGAGTGCTCTGGTAATCGATAGATTAATAGCAATGCTCCTGGTCTTCAAGGTATTTTCATATATAAATGCAGGCAGGATCAAAGTTTTGTGGGCAACCTTCAAGCAAGAAAATAAATCTTTAGAAACAAAAGAAATCCCATACCTCACTTTAGTTTTCCTTCAGCAACATATACAGTTCATAGAGGCAAAAGGGAGGCAATTCTATTGTCTGCTGCTTTTTTCCTTGCCACAGCATTTAACCTATTTCTTAAAAATAAAAATTTTCCACATTTAAAAGACCCAAGCCTCTGCAATTGGAATACCTAGATTAATTTCAGCTGAACTGAACTGTTGAATCAGTAAGTGATAAGTCATAGCTATTTAGGAAATTTTAAAGCCCATTACTACAATTCGATTTGAGAAAATTTGAAACTGAAATGGTCTTTTTTCAAGCCATATATAGAAATAGTTTTTGGAAATGCAAAAGGAGTTTTTAAAATGTTGTTTGAAATTTCTTCCTGATTCAGGCTCTGACAGATTTGACTGTAATTCATTAAAAAATTCAGTGATGCTAAAAAAGTTTTCAAAGGAGTAAATGGTTGTTGTGGAAAGGTTCTTACAGCCCTCACAATCTGCTTAAATTGCCCAGTCTGTGGGCTACCAGGTGCTTGTGCTGAGCAAAGACAGTGAATGTTGGTTGGTGTCTGAAGGAATAATGTAAATGTAAAGTAAATAATAAATGGCAATATCTACTTTAATTTTATTATACAGTACACCTATCAAGGGTCTTGCATTTCAAGAGCCCTTCTGCACCTCTTCACCGGCATGGGGAGTTGGCACCTTCACCCTTGGCCAGAATGGGCTGCCAGGGTGCAGGCAGGAGCCCAGGCAGGCAATGGGTTCCCCGCCTGCTCTGAACCCACCTAGTGTGGGTGCTGCTGCCTGTCTCTGCCTGCTCTCCACTCGTACCTTCTCCTGCTGTCAGGCCCAGAGCACCCAGCAACTGCCCTAATTGCTCTCCCCTTAAAAGGTAAATGAATTTCCTGATATAATGAGCCTTTCAGAGGACGAGCTCCTCTGACACAGACATGCCTCTCTGCTTCTGATTTACGATTCATTACTGTGCACCATTTGAGGGACAGATGTGCTACTTAATTACTGGAAGTGGCACAAGTAGGTCAGTCGAGCTTTGCTATTCATGGTGCTGGTCTGAGACAGGGCTTTCTCACCAGGCTTGGCTCTGTCATGTCTGCCACAAAGGAAAGTGGAGATTTTTCTTCCTTTTTTTTTCTTTCTTGAACTGTACAAGATATTTTAAAATAATCCAATCCTGCATTTGGTGTTGCTGAGCAAATGCTTTAGAATTTGCTTTAAATGTATTTGCTTTTAAGTGCAATTAAATTTGCCTGTAAGGCCTGATTATCTAACTTAAAGGCAACTTGATAAAGCCTTAGACCTTCAAAATGTCTTTGACCTCTTTCCAGGCTTTCTCCATAGACATATTCTAAAGATATTTTTTGCATAAGTTTTCAGTATGCAAGCGGTAGAACGCCAGAAGATGTACAAAATCCAGCTCTTGTCTGAAGTGTCTTTTAAAGGTTTTCACACGTAAAATGAACTGAGCATCTGAAGTAACGAAGAATTATCCTTGTAATCCTACAAGAGCTCTTAGCCTACCCTCTCATCACTTATCTGTGGTGGTGTTTAATATTTATGCCAAAGCCTGGTGAGCATTGATTTGGTTTGGGTTTGACTCACACCTTCAGCGGATTTAGTCCTGACATACACCAATGCCAATGATATTGGAATGGAAATACAAGGATTCACATAGATTTGTTTTTAAAATTGTGGTTAATTGTGCAGGTGCACACATGCATGCAGTGGCTGTGCTCATGGGGTATATGTACCTGCTTTGAGCATCCCTGTGCACACACACTCCATTTCAGACTGGATACACCCGTGTGGCATGCATTGGCACAGTGTAAAATCTTGAAGATGACTGATTTGATAAATTTTAAATATTAACTGCATACCACATAAATAAAAAAATCAAACACCTTATCAACAAGTTAATGAAGCTGTTGTGGGGTGTGTTTCCTGCACTGTCTCTTAGTTTAAAAGAGTTTTCCAAACCCCTAAAGGGTCGTTATCTGGTGGGCATATGCGTGTGTGTTTCTCCTGTAGATCAATAAAGGTAAATCTCTGTCCGCCAAAAGAGGCCCCACGTTGAAAGAAGGGAGAGCTACGAATTAGTAGTAAAGCATTTAATAGTTTATCTTTTTTGTTAAATGGTTTTGTAGTTGCTTTCTCACTGGGCAGTGCCAGCAGATGTCAGTGCCAGCCCCACTGGTGTCCATTGTGCTTGAGCTACGCAGAGGAAATTGCTTTCCCTTACAAAAGAAACTGGCTGTCAAGTTGCTGTTACGCTAAACAATGGATGTAGGTGAAGCTTTTGAGCCACCACTTGAAATTCTGTCTCGATGCCAAGAATACTGTCAAGTGTTTGAAAGAAACACTCCAAAAATAAGAATAATCACCTTAAACACACATACAGTATCTTTTTTTTTTCATACGGTGTTACTAGGAATCAGGGAAGCAGCCTTCTCTTTCTTCAACTGATCATAAAAACATCTTCCAGAAATGAGTGTGTTCTCCTCCCTTGTGTGATGGGGAAGGTGCCCTTCAGCCTGTACTGCGGCTGAAATTGGTTCCACTTCAAAACCTTGTGTTGGTGTCCAGCCTTCAGAACTGAAATCCGAGTCTGAATTTCATGAGTCCTCTCTAAAATGAGGACAAAATTTCAGCCTTGAATAATCATATATTATGAACATGGATTATATATTACTTAGCTTGCACATCTGAAAATATGATTCAATATTTGGATATAGTCCTAATCATGGAGGGTGTAAGATCCAAATAGTCTGCTTTAAAAATCATACAAAGAATAGTTCATCTTCTATGTTGTTTTGACATCCATTAAAGCTTCAATTTATTAAAATCATTTCAGCTAACTACTCGCTGCTGCAAAGCAAACAACAGATATCTGAACAGAAACAAAATCCCTGCAACACCATTGATCACTTCTTATTTATGTTTTTGTCAGTCGCTTTCTGTTGGTCTGAAACTTAGCTGGTAAGGGCTGCAAAAATGTGGATTTATTGCTGTCCTTATCCTGATCTGTCTGTCCTCTTTCCAAATCATTTCCTATCAGAGATAGCTGATTTGCTGGAGGTTGTTCCTACTGTCGAGATTTCTTCCCCTGCCAGATACAGCTGGATTTCTACAGCTTCTACTCTCTGTTTGTGTTTTCTCCTGATTGTGGAAGCTTCCCACTAGTTAATATTCATAAATTATTTTATATGGATCATTAAAATGTTGTTGTAGTTTGCCTTTTTGCCCTGTTTTTATTGCATGTGCTCATAAGTTGCAAGGAGAATAACATTCTTGAAATCTTGTAACGTCTCTTATTTCCATTTGTTGAATGAAATGGAGTATTTTCAAGTGTTGAGCTTCGTCTGAGTTCACATCATAAACTGTCAGCTCTTCTCCCAGGCATTCCTTTGTTTACCAGTGCTTTCTGGAGATTTCTTCCCTTGTCCAAACCAATGGACCTGCATAAGGTCAAGAGGGTTTCCAGCACTCCTACCCTTAGTTGTATATGTGTCAAAAGTCTCTGTTTTCAAGGGAACTTGGACATTCCTTAAAATATTTATCATTGCAAATTCATCTATGCCATAGCTTCCAGACAGAAAAATGAGGCCAGGTCTCCATAAACCTTTATTGATTTTGTTCCCTGTTTTTTTGTCCCAATTATACTAAATAATAACTGGTGGCTTGTCGTCTGATTACTCCAGAGCTACAGTAGATATTCCAATATATTCTTCTCATTGTTAGTATATTTTCTCTGACTATCAAGTTATGATTATTTTCTGCATATGCATGCAGCATCAATGTTTTCAGAATACTATGAAAGGGCTTAATATTTATAACTTTAAACATTTACATGGTAATAGAAATGCTTAAAATAAGTTACAGAATTCAGCTAAGTTAAATGTTTGGAATTCCTTGAAAGGGTGTGATCAAAGTTGTGGAAATTGGCTTAGCACAGGGAAATGACACGCTTGTGAGCAGAGACTCATTTTGGGATCCATCCTCCTGCCTCTGAGCTTTGATTCGCGTATGACATTTTCTTGCCTTGGCAGTTGTGACTCTCCCTTTTACCATGGTCCAAAGCTCTTGCCCTCCAGAAGAGCCATCTCAGCTGCCCACCTGCTGACGGCTGAACCCCTGCAGATAACTGTGCTGTGGAGGAAGGTAAAATGGTATGACATTCAGCTTTGTCTTCACCAAAAAAGACTCAAAGGATAGTCTTAATCTGCTTTACCTTTAGAGAGTCTGAGTTCACTAGACATAGCGTTATTGAAAGGGGGTTTTTCCATCCTGTAAATTGGGTCTAGTGTCCAAGGGGGGAGTGCGCTTGTTCATACACTCATTTTCACAATAAATAAACTGTTGCATGGAGTGGTGATAAATGCTGCAGAGCAGGGAAGTTGCCCCCGTGGAAGAAAGTCCATTGGTACTTTTGCACTGTACTGTATCATACCTGTAACACTCCACGCTCGTCGAGCTGTCATCGTGGAACAGGGAAATGGTTGTAGGAGCTGTCACTGCATCAGAATGAATTCTCTGAATATCAGTGTTTCATTAGTGTCTCTAGAATTCAGAAACATGGGGGTTTATACTGACACATCTGCACTTGCACAACAAGTTACATTGTTTGTAATAATTTGACAACAGCACAATTGAAAATATTTCATGTGAGCATAGTACAGTGCTTCAAAAATAATGTGCTGATAGCTTTGGTGTCTTTTATTATTCCATATCCCATGGCTGTTTAAAAGAACCAAATCTAACCTTAGCATTAGGTAATTTCGCACTGTCAGTGCTTGCAGCCAATAAGTTCTCTGCAAAATTATGAAAAGAGTAATGAAACTTCAAGTATCATGCTGATATGTTCCTTCTTTAGAAATTCTCAGGTTACTGCTAACACTTTAGGAAATTAAAAGGCAGAAAAAGATACTTCCCTTCATCTGCTATTTCTAATTGGTTCCTATACAGGAGAGTCACTTTCTAACAGATTTATTTGGATGAAGAGCAGTAAATACCTGTCTGGCATTTGACACACTGTAGACGGAGAAACCACTATGTTTCCTTGCAAAGGGGCCAGTTTTAATGACCCTCTTTGACCTTTTCCATGTTTTTGCAAAACTGCCACAATCAGAAGCAGAATAAAATCCATTAAAACGTACAATTTAGGGAAGTAAGGTAATAGCACGTTGTGATTCTTCACTTTGTTGAATGACTCCTGCAAAGTAGCAAATGTCAATTTGCCAGTTTACCTCAGTCCCTCAGGGTGAAGCACAGGGTTTCTGTCAAGGGCCTGCCAAGTCTAGCTGCAAAATATTAAGAACAGATAAAGCAGGAGATGGAATAGTCCTTCAGTAAGTACTCTTGGGGCAAGATAGCTCAGCTCTCCCACTGCAAGGGTAGCTCAGCTCTGGCTGCTGCTTTACTCCTTGCAGCTCCTGAGTGGAGCAGGACACATATGCTTTATTCTGAAAGCATTTAATGTCTAAGAGGAGGGGGATTTGATTTGCTTATTCTTATCCAGGAATGAAGTGTAAATTGAGATTCTGAGACCATATATTTGTACCAGTGTCCAAGTTCCTTTCACTGAAGGTGTGTGTATTGAAAAAGACCACGTCTGTGTCTGTTTCTGTTTCTCCCAAAGCTTTAATGTGAGGTTTCTGTTTTAGTGTAGGGAAAATTTACCTCTCTCTATTCACTTGTTGCGTATGTTCCTAAAGCAGCCAGCACATCTCTCACTATGACAGAATCTATACAACTGTATGCTGATGATAACTCAGCATGATGGCTTACATATTGTAGGACACTGATTATTCTAGAAAACATCCAGCAAAGGGACAGGGAAAATCTGTAGGACTTAAATGAAATATAAATTATTGAAATGTGCAGCTGAAGGTTCCTCAGCCAAAGTCGTCTACTTTGATTTAGTAAAGCCATTACTACTTCTATTTCCAAATACAATATTGTTAGTAATGCAGCTGGGAGACATTGGAATCGCAAGGGCTAGGTAGGGGTGATCAGGGAAATGGAATTCATCTCATAAGAGGTTTCTGGCTTTCAAAATATATTTTGGTCCTGTGTGGGAGAGTAAAGATACTTTTAGAGAGCTGTTCCCCTAACAAGTAAATCTGAGCATTGAAGATAAATTCTGAGGTGGGGGTAAGTGATTCAAGCACAAGCTGCTGAACTAACGTGAGACTTGAACAAAGGTGTTCCTTGCCAACAAGGGAAAATGTTTCTAACATTGAAACCCGATCAGGATATCTGGGCATCTGCAGTCTCTTCCTAACTTTGACTTGCATACAAAGCGTGTTTCTGAAAATGTTAGTTAATCTCTATTTCCAGTTATCTCATTTATTAAGCCTGGTCTTCAGTTGCCTTTTGTAGAACTTGATTTCTATGATCAAGTGTTTTCAGACATCCACATGTAAAAAGACCGTACACTGACAGAACTCAAATCTGTTTTGAGGTAGTAACACCATATTCCCAAACAGCACCAGAGCACCAGATTTTAGCAAGCGTATGCCTGGTGGCATTAATCCAGTGGAACAGCTTTGATTTTTTAGCATTCAAGACCAGCAGGAGGAAGTGGTCCTTCACAAAACACATAGACAAGCCACCCTCCTTGCCACAGGAGCCTGGAGATGTTTAAAGTTTTGCTCAGAAACTGAGTGGACCAATCCACAGAAGAGAAATGCAACCAGCATACTGACCCTGGCCTGGAAGATCCCTGAATAACAATGTGCTGCAGGCTGGAATTACTCTGGGGATTTTCCACAGCACTTTTGCCGTGTTCCTATGCTTCTCCCTGGGCACCGGCTGTTTGCCATTATCAGAAATTGATGCTGGTCTGGATGGACCTTTGGTCTGGCTTGGTGTGATTGTTAGATGCCAGGTGCCCTGCATCTATCCGAAAGTATTTCTTGGAAAGAGCAACACACACCAAATAACTTTTCCACAACTAGAGCGAGATGAACATTGTGGATCTCTTCACCTTTTTGGAGAGGAGTGCTGTGCGTGCACAACTGCAAAGTAACCATAGAAACAGAGGCGCATGAAGAGAGATTGAAGCCAACATTGTGAGTGGAACAAGAAGTGGCAAGAGGCAAAGATGGGCTTTAATTTATCATGAGAACTAAGGTGTCTTTCATCCCATTCCTCGCTGCCATCTCTTGCGTCCCAGCTGAAGCTCTTGTTGCACTTTCCAGCATGGCACTGTGGCAAATTTTATATGACAACAGCACTTGGATTTCAAATAAAGCACATCAAATTTCATGCTCTCCAGATGATAAGGGACCTCAAGCTGGAACTTCCTTTCATCATTCCTGCGTTCATTTTGAGCAATAAGGCGCATATATCCCCTGCGCATTGTCGATATCATACTGATGGAGCACTCTCTGCTTTAGTTTTTGTAAATATCATTAGAAAAAAGCCTGTTGGAAGCTCAGTCACTGACAACTTCGTATAATGTAGCAGCCTGACTGTTCAAGGGGTTCTGGGTTCTTGTATTTAAGCCAAAACAATGTGGTCTTAACTTCTGAAAGTTGATCTTCATTTGAAGAATGACTTGAAAATTAGTTTTGTTCTCTCAGGTGGTAGGATCTTCCTAAGCTCATCAAAATCCAGACTGAATAACCACTGAAAAAGATTCTTTTTCAGGTAGGTGGGTGTTGGACAATTCCTGGGCTCTGCCAGTAGCAATGACGTTTGAAAAACTACATTACAACAAACCAGTTCTAGGAGAGACGAGCCAAGAGACATCCCAAGCAAGTTTCACATCACTTTTTAGTTTTAGCACAAGCTTTTTCAGCCCCGTCATCAGACTGCTACAGCAGCTTCTAACACTTCTGTGGCTCCTATTTGTCAGTTGGACAAGGCAAGCTGGACGGCGATGCCTTAACTGCTGGTTTGAGGTTGATTATAGCACCTGATGGCTGAAGGGAATGCTCTTACTCACCTCAGGTTTAGTACATGAAGAATCAGCTCCCTTTGCTGCAAACATGATCCTTTAAACCACTGGTGTTAGTTCACATGCCCCCAGAGACACAATGTCATATATGCAGCATTAAAATAGGATGCTCTGAGGGATTTCACTTTACTATAGAAGCAACTGTAACTATATAAGTACTATATAAGTAACTGTAAATGTTACTATAAGTACTAAATAAGTAACTGTAAATGTTACTTATAAAATAAATCTGATTTAATTGTGCTTATTCATGTGAGACTATTCTCAGTGTAAGGTAGATGAACTCTTGACTGCTCATCAGGATAATTTTTGACCTGTGACTCTGGTTTTGTCAAGCTTTAACATAAATTTGCAACAAAAGGCGAAGCCTCTTGTGTTTCACAGCAGATTTTTACAATCCTCCTACCCATTCCCATGTTGTTAATAGCCTGCTAATGAACTGACAGCTACTGTACTTATGTAAATGAGGAGGCTGTTGAACTGAGACTTAGAGTTAGCCTTCCTGAAAAAAATGTTAAATTAGCCTTTCCAACCTGATAATTCATTGCTTTTCTCACCTGGTTGTAGGTAGAGAATATGTATCTGTATCCTTTGTTCGCTAAGGGGTCAAAGCCGGATAAATGTATGCATGTCAGAAAAATGTATTGCACTATAGATGACTCTGATAAAGGTTCAGATATAGAACATATGAATCCTCATGGCAAATCATAACAATGGTGTATGTAATAATTCTGACCTTTGAAGGGGTCAGTGTTTCTCACATGTATAAAGAACACAGCCTAAACTGGAATAGAGCCTGTAAGGTGCATATTAATCTTTACTGTCAGTCTTCCAGGCTCTATTGTTTAGAACATACTCTTTACATATGTAAGTATACGTGCACATGCGCATGTACTTGTAGACTTCTGCATGAGAATATATTGTAAAGGTCAAAATTAAGTTTCAGTAAAGTCTGTTGAAATTTTTGTATCCATTTATTAGCACCTCACTTCAAATGAACTGTGGACAAGCTGTAGTCTAGGAAGCAGAAACAGAAATGACATGTTAGAAAACATGACCTAAAAATGCAACATAGAAAGATAAATATGAATTGTGGCTGGTTAGCTTAAAGATGGGAAAATGTTAGTGGCTGTGATAATAGTCTTCAAGGATGTACAAGGTTATTGGAAACTGGAAGGAATTAGCCCTTCTGCAGCAGCAACAGACCCAAATTCCTGCCTGAAAGTTTGGTTAAACACTGGGAATACTGCGATCACAATACTGAAGCACTGCAGTGGAGGAAAGTTATGGAGTCCCCAGAGTTGGAGATCTTTAAGAGCAATTTGGAAATAGTTATTATACCTTATGTCACTACTGGTCTGGAATAGACTAGATAGACTCAAGCTTTTTGTCTGATACAGTATTATGAAGATTTATTACTTAATGAAGATTTCTGTTATTTTAGGTAATGATTTATAAAGTGTTTTAGGACCAGTGGATGGAAAAATATTACTGCAACTGCATAATATGGCTTGGACACTTCAGGCTTTTAGCTTCCCTTTTTGTCTTTTCCCCAACGGTATTAACTGATACACCTATTTTTTTGCCTTTTACTTGTTTGTTCTTATAGATTTCTGTTCCAACAGTCTCCCTTCTACCTAACTGCAAGCTATTTCACTGTGAAACAGGACAGCCCACTGTTTCAGAGATCAAAGTACATTGTCCCTATTATTGCAAGAGTTTGTTAACCTTTATGCCACAGTGGGAATGATCGATAGAAATGTCAGAAAAAAAATTAGCCTGCGCAACTCTTCGGAGGTAGAATTCCTTTACAGTGGATGTCTCTGTTCCCCTTGTTTGTGTGCTGGAGATGGTGACATCCTTCTGCCCACACCTGACTCTGCGCTGAGAGACGGAGGAGGAGGTTGGGAGGGGTGCGCAGCAGTCCTCTGCAGGTCGTGCACGCCATCCCTCACCTGAACTCTACAGAAACTTCTCCCTGACTTCTGGCAGACGCAGAACAGTAGACTACCTAATTATGAGATCAAATGGGATGAGCTGAAGACAGCTTTTTTCTTTTTTACAATACTGGCTGATAATTCTGGCACAAACCCCCTGTAAGCTTCGTCTCTATCTTATTTCTTCTAATTGTGCCCCTAGTAAGGGAATAAGGACAATGGCAGTGAATTAATGATAACAAGAGGCTCTGTGTTACTATGAACGAAGCGCTTGTCTCTAGTTTATCTTCACGACAAGGGCACAGATTTGTGTATTTGTAACATCTCATCTCCCGACAATTTGACCTATTCATATTCAGTCAAAGTATCTGTGATTTGAATTTGTGTTATTAATCATTCCGCTAAACTAGAATCTGCTGTGATTTGTCCTTTTTGATATATAATGAGATCAGCATTTATTATTCATCACTCAGTTCTCTTTTATCTTAGCTTAAATTTAGTCTAACATTTTGCTGTGGTTTTTTTTTTC
>Ga0181612_115940_pt1 | contig 11739 bp, 5 predicted proteins | sample HoacroProtozoa21_FD_119630 | JGI IMG/M metagenome (GOLD analysis project Ga0181612, IMG submission 119630) | Hoatzin crop microbial communities from Cojedes, Venezuel. Combined Assembly of Gp0051906, Gp0051904, Gp0051908 | reverse complement strand
TCCTCCCCATGTGCAGGACCCTGCATTTGCCTTTGTTGAACCTCATCAGGTTCCTCTCTGCCCAACTTTCCAGCCTATCCAGGTCACGCTGAATGGCAGCACAGCCTTCTGGTGTATCCACCACTCCTCCCAGTTTGGTGTTTCACACTAACCTCAAAATACTTCATCATGACATGGATCCTCAGTGAGGAACATGGACTTTGGAAAGATTTAAACTGTAGCGTGCTGTCTTAGCTCACACACTACTGTTCTCTGGAGCTACCAGACAAGTTCCAGGTAAGATATCAGTATTTTGAAAAAGACGCGAGTCTCTAGTGAAAAACTTTTCAAATATGAACATGTCATTCTGATGTAGAAACTGAGACTGGTAAGAGAGGAAGAAAATATACAGCACTGTCAAGAGAAAATGACATAGAACGAGGCATGATTATGTATCTTCAGTTGCACATAACATGCATTCATTTTAAAAAAGAGACTGAAATTTAAGTATTTCTAATAGAAATCCATGCATCTATCATAGCCTTCCAGTGCACTTATACTACAGAATTAAACGTTTTAGCAACAAATACACTCCAAATTCTAACAAAACAGTTGTCAAGCCAATATTCCTTAGGCAAGATTGTAAGTCAACAGACAGACTTTCTGGATGACAGTCTTATGTCTTGACAAGATACAGTAATAATAATGTTAATAACCCTAGCAACCGAATTAATATTCAAACACATGCATATGAAAAATTTTAACCAGTGCAACTATCTCAGAAGTTACCCAGAGATTACTTCAGCCATATCTGAAAGGTAGGAATCTATGGTGCAAAAGGTAACAGCCATGTTACACAATTGTTTTGGTTGGGGAATATATTCCAACTGAAACTGCAGAAATAATTTAGGCAGCTACACAAATTAATGTAAGGATACAGAGGTTAGAAACCTTGAAAAGAATCTTTACTGACCACAAATGGCTTCTTTCCAAAAGACACCTTTGTATCACAACATTCCACTACACCTTACTCAAAGGTTGCATACCAAATATTGAATTTTTAATACCGATTCCTAGAACGCGGACATGGTCAGTGTATGTTTCTAATCCAAGTTTTTACTGAACCTAGTGGACCCTGACTCACAAAATGTGATAAAAATTAAGGCACAGTGATAAAAACTGTGTGAGCCATATCAGTTAATCACACGCATCATGCACCTATTTCAAGCGTGAGGCTGATAGACTGTTATTTGTTCTTTTCAACTCCTGGAAACATATACATTAAGGATTAATTGTACTGTTAACTTACTAAAAGTTTTCCATCAATAGTCTGTATATTACTACCATACTGTGAAATGCTGAAACAGGAAGAAATTACATAATGCTCTGAACTTTCAACTCCATATAATTAACAAGCCATCCTTAAGCAGTAGTAGATGTGTGAAAGACAAACTGCTTACATCTAAAAGGACCAAGAAAGGAATAATTTAAGTTTCCAACATACCAAGCCTCAGAACTCCTTGCTCAAATTGCTGGAGATTAATAAACTGTAAGTGTCATCATGATCATGAAACCAGAGGGAGTCTGCATTTTTCAACAATGCTATTCATTTCACTCAAGAAGTCAGAAGTGAGTCACTTCCAATAGTAAACAATAATGGGACTTATGAAACATGTCTGAAGTAACTGACTCTTACTGGTAAACCAGTCCACATAAAGCCATTTGTGTTAGGAGAGATTAAAAAAAAAAAAAAAAGACTGGAATAGGAGAATGCTGATTGACCAAGGTATACAGCTCCACAATTCTTTGACTGCACTGCGAGCAGCTAGATGTATTTCTGCAAGCCTTCCCAATGCAAACAGAGCTTGTCTGATGGCAGTAGTTCTTTCCACAGTACAGTGGCAAAATGAAAGCCTGCATATGGAGCAATGTGTAAATTGGTTCCCAGTGTCTTACTGCAAGATGTTACAAGACTTCGCGTGCGGAGTATCATTCAGTTTGGGATATGTGAAGCAGTGAATGTCGATCTTCAGATCTGGAAGCTTCCGGCACAAGGAAGCCTTGAAAATAAAGAAATAATAGTTGAGTTTTAGTAAATAAAATAACTGTGTATCTCTCTCCATGCTTCCCCCAGGCTCCTGCTTGCTTGGCTGGAAAACACAGATAAAATGGAGCAGCTCATCTGTTTCTCAACAACATGATGAAAATTCTTTTCATTTTAAGAAAACATTTTACATTTGAACAATCCTATTTTTTGACAACAAAAAAATCCTACCAGAAACCTCATTTGACCAATCCTAATTCCACCCATTTCACCAACTAGAACTTCCCTTGCCTTTCATTATTCCTTCACCCCAAAACACAAGCCCCTATTTTTCTAAGTGAAGGCTTCTGATTTTGTTTGCTTGACCACCTAGAAATACTCCAGAGGGCTAAGATATGTAAAGTAAAATCAAATAAACTTGACAGAAACCAGATCTTTCATATATCATCACACTCAGTTGGAAATTTCAAAAGAATCCTGAGGACATTCCTTGAAGTTTTGGAATAAACAGTATGGCTTCATTAAAAATTAAGACACTGTAGGCAGAGAAATGTTAATGTCTTGAGCGTTAGACTTTACTTTGCTCAGCCAGTATCGCTGATATCATTCTATTGAATTAATAAATATGGCTGAACACATTTCCTGAATCTGGCTGGAGGTCTGGCAGCAAGCTCATTGCCAACATGGAAATCTTTTGGAAAGCCTGTGTAATGATAACCTTCGTGACAGATATTCAAAAAGCGTGATAAAAACAACTGGATATGGATTTAGAGGAAAACCTGCATCTATGCTTATATAAGGATGACAGATCCTTGCATGAAAGAGACTGTAATTTGTTTGTTATTTGATAGAGTGAATTTAATCTCGCAACTGTAATACAAAACTGCAATAAATATTCCAGTAAAACTCTTGGTTTTGATTCTGTGCAGAACTTTTCTACAGACCTTGATCCTTCCTTCTTCATGCACCTCAGAGAACACCCCCAGTTTTCAGCGCCTTTCAGAAAAATCCAAACTCTCTAAGTCTCAAACCAGAAATGAAACAGAGAGGAAAAATCAACTTATCTGAGAAGGACTACTGTTAACTTACAGTTCTCACCAGATTATACAGAAACTGGGTTCCTAGCATTATCCAGCCTGGTCACTGGCTTTTTAAATCTTAAATACGTGATGCAATACTTAAGTGTAGTAAAGGACTAAATCCTTAAACCCTGACAGAGCAGAGCATTTAAGCAAGTAAGCCCAATGAAGTGAGCAACTAAATATGAGATGGGACTTCCACAAAGAAAGCCATGCTATGAGAAGTTTAGCAAAGGTTTCTACAGCTAACTTTCAAATACATAGGATTATAGGAGGAGAAGGAATAACCCAGATAAGTCAAAAACATAGCAAATTTAAAAAAAAAAAAGTTAAATTAGGTAAGGTAGGTTATAAAAACCTGCTTAGTATATTCACCAATGAAAAACTTAAAACATTTCTGTAAAGAGCAGTAGCAACTTCAAACGCTATTAACAGAGCAAGGCCCAGTTTAAAATAATACCCACACTGAATCTTACGTGGTGAAGAACTGTGCTGAAGCCAGAGTAACTGGGGATAATGGGACCTGATTAATTAATATATGGATGCTTTTTCTATAGACAAGAGTTGAAGAGAGGAAATAACTCACCAGTACTAAAGGATGATAAAACAGATGTTTGTACTGTTGACATCAACTTTCATCTGGAATCTGGACTGTTTAGTTTAGAACATACGGTATAAGGATGATTGGTAGTGAGAGGAAATACTGTGAACAAGTTTACAAAATCTAGCATATATGTAATTCCGAAAACAGACTTACTGCTTCACGAAACAAAATTAACTTCACCAAGTTTTATGCCAAAAAACAACCAAAATCATTCACAACCCTGCCTCTGAATAATTACATTTTTCCCAGTCTTGCTGCAAGACCATGCAATTGCATTAACTCTGTACTAATTCAACATCACAAATACGTATTCTACATTTTTGTGTACATTAGTTAGCACACATTTTCTAGACATCCATATTAGTAATAATAATAACACCTTTTTTAAAGATTTGCAAGCATGGATGAGTCTTGTTCATATCCAGGGTACATAACAAAACATGAAACTAGAGGTGTTTTGTGTGGGTTTTGGATTTTACCAAGAGCTCCTGGCTCAGCATAGCTCCCTCCTATGCTGTCATTCTAGATCACAGATTTGAGAAATACAAAACATGTTCTCATTTACTTTTAAGTCTGTGGTGTATTGTACCCAGCATGGAATTTCTCTGTAAGCAAAATTCACTTAGGTAAAGTATTATTTACTAATCAAGTGTTTGGTAACACATTAAGCAGTTCAAATAATAACTCCTATACAATCAACAGTGTACTTTCCATGGACTGTAGAACATATATTCTTCACAGATTAAGAATTACCTACCATAGTGAGTCACATAAAATCCCAACACTTGGTTTCTTTCCAGACAGTCTTACTAGAACACAAGACTGAAAACTAAAGATATATTGTAAATTACTGTTCTTTTTGCAACATACTCTGCAATTCTAATAATTAATCAGTTGTAAAAAGGTTTCATTTGCATGTGACAATATGGGGCAACATTCACTACAAGAAAATCTAAATACATCACCTGTGCCAGGCAGGTTTTAGTAACTTTCCTTGGTTTCTTTTTCTGCATGATACAGCTCTTGATTAGAAAGTCATACAGAAAACATTAAACTGGAGAAATTAATATAATTTACAGACAATAAAAAAGTTAAACACATAAAATCCATTGGAATAGCAGTAAATTATAGTTAGATATAAATTGTATTTTTATATGTATTTATACATATGCATAAAATAAATTACTTGTTACCAAACTGTATGATTGGTGCTCGTCTAGGATACCAGGTTGGTGAAGAACATATATGAATAGTGGTTTGTATACCAAGGTATAATAAGATATATGTACACTGAAACATAGAGATTATAATCTGCAATTTGTACGCAACCTGTTTGAAATACAGATATTGTATCTAGCATACAGAACAGAGCGTCTGATCCCATTCTAAAAACAGCACTCCCACTGATATCCCCCTGTCATATGGAGAGTCACATTCATATATACATCAACACAATGCTAGCCACATTTTATGCCCTAATAAACCAAATAACTTGTTATGCAAAAATATAGTGACTTTGACAATACTTTGTGAAAAACTTGGCAGCAGAGATAAGGTTATAGATTAGTACAGGCACACATGAGGAGTTACTGGATGGTTATCCTGAACAGTCCTGTACGTATTTTGAAATGTACTTCATTAATTAAGTAACCATACTTTTTAATTATCAATAGCATATATGGAATTGCATTAAGAAAAATAATTCAATTCTAAACTGGTAACATCAAATGGAACAGAGTTGCCTGATTTTTTGTGAAAAAAATCACATCATCTGGTAAAAGAGATGGCAATTTCAACAGCAACTGAAAATGGAAACGTGGAACTGTATCGAGCCTTTCCATGAACAGTCCTGCTGACCTAGGAGGAAGAGTTATCTATGCAGGATTAATATTTGAGCGCAATGCCTGCTCAGCTTTCAGAGCAATGAAAGAACAGGCACTGCACATCCAGTACAGGGAACAAACAAAAAAATCCAGAAATCCTGTTTTTCCAGGGCATGGTTATATTCCGCTTACGCCAATGGGACCTCTCAGCGCATGCAGCCAACAGGTAAACAAAAATTCATGAAGAAGACAGTGGATATTGATGTGCAGCTATGAAGTGAAGAGAAAAGTCACTTTAATGTGGGCAATTAATGTAAATTCAGTGTACCACTAGCTCCCAGAAGAGCATTCTTATAAAGCAGAACTGCTGTCCTCATTAAACAATTCTTTTGGTGGTTGTTCATACTGGTCTTAAATTGGCTATTCGCTAAACACATTGTATCTCAGTCAAGTGCTTTTTGAGTATGTGGTTTTATTTAACACAAAACTTCTTTGAGTCACCAATAGGTATATTTAGATTAAACGACATTTAGACTAGAAAACTTCAGGTCATTTCGTATTCTAGCAAGCCATTTTTTGCCACCATAAATAGCAATGTTCTAATTCTCACCTGTTGAGAATGAGTGAATTTACAGATTTAACTAAATCCTTTATGAATTTAAGTCAAACACTGAAGATTAATTCAATATGGCCCATTTCAGTTTTACATTCTATACCACTTGCTACGTCACTTCTCTACCACAAAACATCTACATAGCTATCTATAGTTGATCTACACATGACTAAATCAGCATATGTGCAAAAATAATTCTGTAACACAATATTTGCTTTCAAAAGGTGCAGAATTACCCAAGATGTATGCATCATAAGGTCCTGTTTAAAGTTACTTTAAAACCTCTCGTGTATATCATTGCTTAGAATTTTAAAAGTGTGAAGTGCAACTGACATACTACCTTTTTCATGTAAGATGTGTTCATACTGGCATGTGTTGTTTTTCCCTAAGAAAAAGAACTTCTATACTCCTTTAGTCGGAGTGGCTTTTATCTTAGACCAACAGAAACAATAAAATCAAAGAGAAAGAGGAGTGTCTCCAAAAGTTGTCCTCATAAAGAAAAAATTATGTTAGCTCACAGTAATTAAAAACGCAGTCATAACATTGGCTGCAGTATGATCTAGACATGCCTGCTCTAGCTTCAGAATAAGTTGCTGGGATACTCGTAGCGATCTAGGCTGGGCAGCACGGAGCTCAGCAATGGCTAGCAAAAGGGTCTACTTCGGGCAGTCAGGAGCTCAATGGAATTGAAAGCTTCATAATAGCAATACAGTTTGTAATTCTTACATAAGATTTGCTAATCAAATTTATAACTATGCCTCCTCATAGTCTTTAATTCTGTCTACGTGCTTGGATGAAAAGTGCCTTCACTTCCCCAGGTTTTGCCTTTATGTTTATAGGAATTAAGAATCCTTTCATTCTTCAAAAGGCTCATACATGAATGGGACTGGCACGTCAGATCAACTATTACTTTTTGATCTAAGAACCACTCCTGCACACTGCTTTGAAATTTGATATTAGATTTGGTTTTGCTGTAATCTTAGCTCAAGTTGCAAGTTAAATATTGACCTTAATTTAAGTCCTATCTATATATAAAAATCCCTAGCTTGATACAGCACTGGAAAATTAAAGGACAGGTAAAGGTCAATTTATGCATCTCATCAGTTGCTCACACCACCACTTCATAGCGTGGATACTTGCTCACAATGCTCATATGCTACTTGCACTTCACAGATGTTCACAATTACTACCACGTCTCCAGAACAAACGATTCACTAATAATTCAGAGAGCAGCAAAATCCACTGTAAGAGAAGAATCCAGGGAATATGCACTTGAATTCACCCTAGCACACAAAAAAAGAAGTGGATTTCTTGTATGGACATATTATCTCACACGTCACTTGGCATCGTGGTCCCTGTTTAGGCTAACGTGAGGATATGAGTTATACAGCAGGAAAAAAAAGCCCGTTGTCTGGAGACAACAAATTCACAGTGGCTGTCCTTACTGTGTGGTTTCTCACAGTACCTGCAGATTGTCCACATCAGCTCAGATTCGGCCCTGTTCTTATGCCAGTGATGGCACAAAGATGTAAGCAAGGTGGCTTCCACCTTCCTCAGTGAGGGTCAGGGTCATGCACAGTCATCAGCACAACTTAGGGCAGTTCTCCAGATTCCCCAAGTTGTGCTCTTGATGTAGTCCCTGTGAAGTTACTACAAAGAAAGCTGCCTACCTGCACACAAAAGCATCCTGATTGCTCCCTCCTGTCGAAGGACTTCTCTGTTCAGACTGTGTAGAGGGGCCAGAAATGCAGAGGCAGGACACTATAGTGGCTATGAGGAGAACAGAGAGCCAGTGTACAGAGAGGAGGACAGACCTTTTTGCTCTCTTGTCCCCTGATATCTGCATATGGGGTAAGGCAAATCAAAAAATGGCTCCTAAATGTAGAATCAGTACACAATCACTACATGTTACTAAAAGAACGTGGGGTTTTTTTTTTCCTGTTACAGTTATTACCCATTTCTTTTTTCTTGGGTAGGGCAGGAGACTTTAATCAAGAAAAACACAAATATCTAAGAAGATTAAAGAAGTTCCATCAGAAAATTTTCCTTTGAGAAACTTAATCTGTGAGTAAAGATGTCACTACAATATTCTAAGATGTGCTTTGTTATCTTATTGTCTCTTATAAAGACATAAAGCAACATTACCGCACAGAACAAAAATACGCTCTATAATCTACTTCAGTACATTTCTTTTCCTAGGCTGGAAGACAACAGCGACATTAATCAAAGAAATAATAAGTATTGCTACTACAGAAGAAGTAGCCCATCCCCCCAAGCGGATGCACATTTATATTTAAAAAGCAATGTCATGGTTTGTTATACTGACTTTTAGCTGTATACTATTCTCAAAGACAGCAATAATTTCCATTGTGAGGAACATTATACGGCCAGGGATGTGTAGTATGTGGTAGGGAAAAATGGTTACTAACCTTTTCATATATTGTTCTCAGAGTAGATACATCTCTTCTGCTCTTGGTTCAGGCATCTCCTGGGCACTAGAGATATTTTTCTTGACACTGAGTGGAACGAGCACTTTTTTGTGCTTTTGACCAGAGTAGATACCACTCTGACCTGTCTTCCATTCTGTCATGTGAAATTATTGATGGATATGCATAGTGTAACGGAAGAAAAGGCAGAACACACCTCACAGAACAGGCAATTCTAAAAAACAATAACTGATACTTTGCTTGTGTTTATAATTCTTCTTATAGGACTTCCACAAGTTACTTCACAGATCCTGAGACTCACAGTCTATTTGGAAGACATGAACATTACCAAGTCTGCATCAGCCCTCAAAGTGACAGTACTCTGCAATGACACAAATGGGTGACCAAGTAATTAGTTTGCAGAATTACAAAAAAAGTTGACTCCCCTACTATATCACATGTGCTATTTAGAAATTGTAAGGTAATCTAGCTAATGTAATGGTAAGGTAATCTAAAAACTTACAAGCTGACATTTTAGCTCCTCATTAAGAGAATACTATCCAGCAAATATTTGTTAGAAAGTATCTATGGATAGGCAGGCATACATTTTATTTTTTCTATGCATGGAAAAAAAGAATAATGCCAAGGCTTCAGTTTAGAATAACACAGAGGGTTGGACAAACAGTTGAGGCTGTAAACTTTCCCTCTCCCCTATGCCTATGAAGCTCGGTCATGAAAATGGAAGATAAATAATATCAATGAAGCGAATACATGTTTTTGTCAAAAATTTGGATAAAACCTCAAAGGTCTTTGCCCTTGAAAAAAGAGACAAGAAAAAAAAGGCCCTGGTACTAGCGATAAGCACATTAGTTTGGAGTTATTAAGAGTGAATGAGGTCTTCCACAGTAATCAGACCACTGCCAAATAGACCTGACCTTACCTAGCGCCAGCGGCTGAAGACTAGCCATTGAGACATCTTGAAGTTCCAATGCGTCTGTAACCCTTTAGCAACTGTCAACATCACCTGATGTAGCAAAAGACTATTTCAGGATTTCACCCCATGATGATGAGAAAATACTATGAGCAGACTACACGATGGTAAGTTTTCTAAACTCTACCTTGTAAGACACCTGCTCACATATGGAAGGTAACCCTGCACAAATGAGACACAGAGCTGACTACAGTCCTTGGAGACGACGGAAGAGATGACCCTTCTTTAAAAAAACTAGTAAAGTAGGACTATCTACAGAAAGGAATAGGTACAACCCACATTAGGCCATGGAAAAGAGGACTGCTGCTACAAGTTCCATGGACCTGTCTCTGGCTCCATGGCCTATATATTCGCTGCTGTGGAAATAAATTTCTTGGATATAATCTGGACCAGCAGTTCAGATTAGCAGTTCACAAACCAGGAATTGTGCATCTGGGAGGAAAAAAAGGGGTAGCAGGTATCAGTCTCCAGCAGAAAATCTCTTAAAGCAGCAGCCTTTTCTGTTTTTTAAGTTGCTTTGGGCCCAGCTCAGCAAGTTGATTGCAACACCAAGCTTCTGTGAAGCAGTTAATAGCTGCTGGGGAGAGCTACTGAAAGTAAGTGTTCCTGGGGAGAGAAGAGCATGAAGCTTCCTATGAAGTAGTAGCGAAGGAGACGATCTTTCTCATTAATGCAGAGTAAGGAACAATGCCCAAAGCCACCATTTTGGCATCTTCCTTTCCCTGGAGATACGGTCTGAATACGGTGTGCACTGCGGGGCTGGAGTGGCAGAACTGCAGCCCCCAGCAGCCACCCTTGTTCTGTAGCAGGCAGAGGTACCTGTAATGGCAATTCTCCAGAGCACAATCTAGAGTAATAGCCAGTCTTTTATCTTATCCTGTTCTGTTCCCTCTACCTCAAAAAAACATGTATCCAGCTCAGAGGAAGGATAGAGAATGGCAGAGAAAACGTGAGAACTGCTCCTGGATCTACCTCATGTAGTGTTTCCAGCACATCTGGAATTTAGCTGTGGGCAGTTTACTGGCACAGGTGAGACTATATGAAGAGGAGTAAAAATAGGATGGTGCTGCCAGTTTAATGCTGCTTCTAACATCAGTAGATATTGCAACGCCAATGCGGACACCTGCCTCAAAGAAAAATAACATCAGCTTTCTAGCCTACACTTCAATCTGTAGTGGCACTGGAAACAAAGGAGGGAAAGGAATACTCAGGTAAGAACATGCTCAAGCTCTCAGGAGCAGGAAGAATACTTTGATACACAACAAGGGAGACAATGGAAGTAAGAAAAAAATTTTCTTACATAGAGCAAATGCTGTGACATAAATCTTTAGCAGGGGTGGCACCAGAAAGGTCCTAGGGGTGGCACCAGAAGGGTCCTAGAGATTAACAAAAGGTGAGGTGGATGGGTGGATGTGTAGAGTTTCAAGCAATTTTTTTATGTCCTTATGTCTGGCTGTAATGACAAACAGGACCAGTCTTGTTTGTGGAAAGCATCAAGCCTTGGGTCTTCTTCTTATTCCCTGTTGTAAAGGTCAGACACTTTTATCTGAGATATCCTAATATATTTTCCTGTCTTGAGGCTTTTTAGTGATCCCTCAGCTACTGCTCTGGAAATCTTACAAAAATGCCTTGAAGACAGAACAAACCTTCTCTTGTCCAAAGATAAGACATGTACCTTCAACCTTACAGAGGAGAGTTTAAAAAGCACCAAAGCAGAACTCTTGTGAGCAACAGGCTTGCACAGCTTTAAGAAGAGAAGGTCACGAGGAGTCCTATTGCTGTCTTCCATGACCTAATAGAAGCGTGTTAGAGAAGACAAAGTCAAACTTCTCCAGAAACGCGCATTAGATGAGGCAACAGATGCAAGGTGCAACAAGGGAAATTTTGATCAGATATTCAGAAATTATTCACCATGAAGACAGTCAAACCTTGGAACAAGTTACTGACAGAAGATGTAGAGTTTGTATCCTTGGAAATGCTCAGTATCTGACTGGACAAGGCCTTGAGCAAACTAATCTAAGTAGGCTGTGCTTTCAGTGGTGGTTTGAATCAGATAATCTCCAGAGATCCCTTCCAATCTGTATTGGAAGCCGAGTGGTGCAGTTGACACACCAGAAGGATGGGATGCCATCCAGAGGGACCTGGACAAGCTCGAGAAGTGGGCCTGTGTGAACCTCATA
>Ga0181612_168095_pt1 | contig 11740 bp, 10 predicted proteins | sample HoacroProtozoa21_FD_119630 | JGI IMG/M metagenome (GOLD analysis project Ga0181612, IMG submission 119630) | Hoatzin crop microbial communities from Cojedes, Venezuel. Combined Assembly of Gp0051906, Gp0051904, Gp0051908 | reverse complement strand
CGCATTGCCACACTCGACAAGGGTGTGCCCTCAATGCTCGACACAGAGAAACCGAGCGAGGTGAAGCGCCTGTATGGATATTTAGAGAATCCCGAATTAACAAGCCTATAAATATCTCAAACATTACAAGTGAACCATTCTGCCAACTGAACTATTGAAGCATTTGGGCATAGAGTATGATGGCATGATGTGGCATTCCGAGAAATTTGGTGGCGATTGAAGAGATAGTATGGGAAAAAATGAATTGATTCGCCGGTATGTATTGTTTACGATTGCGCTGTGTGTTAGCTCGTTTAGTATCGCACTGTAACTAAGGGGTTGCTGGGGACGACGCCCATTTCGAGCATTCCTTACGTTTTTAGCCTCTTCACACGGCCCACGTTAGGACAATACACCACGCATTTCTTCCTCCCGTGGTTCAAGGACCTCGACCGCTGGATTCAGCCGGTCACCACCACTTCCACCACGTCACCAACGGCCACTGCCGACTACCCCCTCATCGTCACCATCTACCACACTAAATCGCAGCAATAACCCACTCAATGCCTTGCAGGTTTCTTTTTCGAGAGGGCGGTGACGATGAAGATGCAGGCAGCGAAAACTAAAGCTACCTCGAGGGCGAGTTTCCAGTAGCTGTCGATGGGGAATAGCGCGAGAGCCAACAGCGAAACGGGGGTGATGAGAATCCATTGCCACAGGTAGATTTTGTTGATATTGCGGCTGCAAAATGTGGCCAGCTGCGTGAGCCATCCCTCGGCAAGGTCTTTCACCAGGAAGTAATAGATGGGTAACAACATCAGCACGATGCCCAGCGACCACGTCCAGCGCAACAAGTTCATGTCGAAATAGCGACTCGTGAAAAATGTCGTCAGGTCATCACCGCGATAGCAGGCCAGCAACGTAGTGACGGCAAAGGCTGCGACGCCCACCGCGAGCATGCGCCAGTAGAAACGGCCCTTGTCGGTGGCAGCCTTCAGCCGCGTGCCGCAGATGACACCCGCCATGGGGAACGGAAGCCACTGCATCAGCGGGAACGAGGTGAAATCGTTTTGATACCACAGCAAGCCTGCAAGGTAGCTATACCACGCCTTGCCATCGCCCACGGTGGGCAGCACGCTGGCGAGCAGCAATAGCGCAAGCACAACGAGCGAGGCCAGCGCGTGCGACACGTTGAGCCGCTTCATCAACGCGAAAAACAGAAACGCCAACCCCGCAAAGGGCAAAATGTCGACGCATAACGCAAAGGCGGCAACCATGGGCAGCACCTCGTGTGTCCCCAGTGCTCCCGCCAAGCCGCCGCCTGTCACAAACAATGTGCGATAGAGGTTGAGCAAGTAGCCCGTGACGAGCAATTTCACGCCGCGACGGGCAAACTCGCCAGCCGTGTTGTGGCGCGTGTAAACAAGCCCGACGCCCATGCAAAACATAAACACGGGTGCTGCGGGTTGGGCACCCAGAAATTCAATAAGTAGCCCCCACGACGAGGTTACATGCGCAGCCATCGACGACAAGTACAGCGACGAGTAGTCGTAGCAGTGCACGAGTATCATGCACACGATAGCAATAAACTTTGCAAAATCTAATTCAAATTGTCGCCCCGCGTTGGGCAAGGCAGTTCCATGCTGTTCCATAACTGTTCTCTACTTTTTTTGGCGCAAAGGTAGACGCGTTCACCCATCCACAAGTATTCTATTTTTCGCTTATAGCTATAGGAAATTTCTTTTGTAGAAGAAAAACGGCTCAAAATAGCACCTTTAGACTACTTTTCTCAAGAAAAATATATAACTTTGCTGCCGAAATTTAAACCGATTGACGCTATGGAAAAGAGAATCGCAGACCTCAACAAGGAACAATTTGACTACATCGACAACGAGATGTTTGTCCTCAGCCACACCGACAGAATTCCCGAGCAACTCGTCAACGAATTGCTCGACATGGAGGTGCTCATACAGTGCTGGCGCGGTAAGGCATCGTTCAAGTTGGAGCAGCTGCCCGTGGCCGTCGAGGCAGGGCAATACGTCTTTTGCACCGACTATCAACCCATCCACGACCTGATGGTCTCGCCCGACCTGGAACTGAGCATCATCGGGTTCTCGTGGCATCTTCTCGAAGACGTCCCCGCGCTTGCGCAAGAGGGGTGGACGATCACCAACGCTGTGCGCAGCCACCCCGTCTTCACCCCCAGCGACGACGAGCGGCAACGCCTTGGCCACTACACCAGCCTGATGAAGCACCACGTGCAAAATCAAGGCTCAAAGTTCAGCAAAGACATGCTCCACCTGCTGTGTCAATCATTCGTCTTTGAACTCATCGACATCGCCTACACCCGCGATGCCACTCCCATCGACACCGCGACCGACACCACCGCGCCCCAAAGCCTCGTCATGTCGCGCCAATTCTTTGAAATCCTCGCCCGCGGTGAAGGCACCATCCGTAGCGTCGCCCAAGTCGCCGACCTGATGCACGTCACCCCCAAATACCTCTCCCACGTCATCAGCAAAGTTAGCGGCCACCCACCCATCTACCACATCCACCAATACACCATCCGCGCCATCGAGCGACAACTCCGCTACTCCGACAAAACCATCAAAGAAATCTCCGCCTCCATGGGCTTCCCCTCCCTCGCCTTCTTCGGCAAATTCGTCAAACAACACCTCGGCCTCTCCCCAAAAACCTACCGCACCACCCTCCCCACTCGCCAATAACTGGTTTTTTGGCGGTGTGGGGGAGAATGAGTAATTTTGTGGGGATCTTAAAGAAGTGATACTATGAGTGGTATAATGATTGTTCAGTTGGTGATTGTGCTTCTTGCGTTGTATGTGGGGAGCCGGTATGGCAGTCTTGCGCTGGGGGCGATTTCGGGTATCGCGCTGGCAATTTTGGTGTTTGGGTTTGGGATGAAGCCGGGGACGCCGCCGACTGATGTGATTTATATCATCATTGCGGCGGTGACGTGTGCGGGGATTCTGCAAGCGGCGGGTGGCATGGACTGGCTGATACAGTTGGCCGAGCGGTTGCTGCGAAAACACCCCGAGCGGATTACGCTGCTGGCACCGCTGTGCACGTTCTTCTTGACGGTGCTGGTGGGCACAGGCCATGTGGTGTACACCATCATGCCGATTATCGTGGATATCGCTATCAAGAAGGGCATCCGGCCCGAGCGGCCGTGTGCTGTGGCATCGGTGGCGGCGCAGCTGGGTATTACATGCTCGCCCATTGCCGCGGCTGTGGTGGCGTTTGTGGTCATTAGTAATAGCAATGGCTTCGATGTAACCATCCCGCAGGTGTTGATGATTACCATCCCTGCGAGTCTGTGCGGCCTGCTGCTGGCATCGCTGGTGTCTTACCGCCGTGGCTTAGACCTCGACAAGGACCCCGAGTTCCAAAAGAAGCTGCAAGACCCCGAGCAACGAGAATACATCTATGGCAACACCTCGACGATGCTCGACAAGAAAATCGGCCGTCGCGCTAAGGCTGCGGTTTGGATTTTCCTCGCCGCGCTGGCGGTGATTGTGCTGCTTGCCATCTTCCCCGACTTACTGCCGACCTATAGCACGGTCGAAGCCATCAAAAATTCCCAAGGTTTGACGCTGGGTAATGGCACCACCATCAACGCTGCCACAATAGCGCGCACGGGCGTGCTGGTCGATGGCGTGACGCAAGCGGGTACCGAGCGATTGAAGATGAGCATTGTGATTCAAATCGCCATGATTGCCGCTGCCGCGTTGATTCTCATCTTCTGCAAGGCCTCGCCCAAGAAAGCGGTGGCGGGCGCTGTGTGGCAAAGCGGCATGGTGGCCGTGGTCGTCATCTATGGCGTCGCGTGGATGGCCGACACGTTCTTTGCCAACTATATGAACGAGATGCGCGAGATGCTCGGTGGCATCGTCGAGGCTCACAAGTGGAGCATCGCCATTGTGTTTTTCCTCGTGAGCATACTCATCAACTCGCAGGGTGCCGTGGTCGCATCGATGTTGCCGCTGGCCTACTCGCTGGGCATCCCCGGTCCCGTGCTACTGGGCGTATTCCCCAGCGTGTATGGTTACTTCTTCATCCCCACCTACCCCTCCGACATTGCCACCGTGCAGTTTGACCGCACTGGCACCACCGTCATCGGCAAATACCTCCTCAACCACTCCTTCATGCTCCCCGGCTTAGTGAGCGTCATCACCGCCACCGCCGTCGGCTACCTCCTCACCGCAATCATTTATTGAGTGTCGAGAGTTGAGAGGCTTCACGCTGACTACGCAGACCTTCTATCAGAGTGAAGAGTGAAGAGTGAAGAGTGGAGAGCAAGCGCGTTCCGCGCTATAGGATTTAACCTAGTTTCTTCTCTCCACTCTTCACTCTTCACTCTTCACTCTGATAGAAGGTCTGCGCGAATTTTCCAGCGAAGTTGCAGGGGTTAGAGTTCGATGGCGGACTCGACAGCGAGGCGCATCATCTCCATGAAGGATTTCTGGCGCTCTTCGGCAGTGAGGACTTGATCGGTGACAAAGGAGTCGCTGATGGTGAGCAGGCAGGCTGCGCCTTTGCCCATCGCACGAGCGGTCTCAAACAAGCCAAAGCTTTCCATCTCAACGCAATCGGCACCTGTACGGTCGCGAATCTCTTGCCAGCTCTCGGCCTTTTCGGAGCCGTAGAACACGTCAGCCGAATTCACGCAAGCGTGCTTGCAGGTGATACCCAATTCATTAGCTTTCGCCAAAATCTTCTCGTTGATGTGAGCGCTGGGGTAGAGAATGTGCGCGAGATTGCCGCTGTTGAGGAGCGCGTAGGTCGAGTCGCTCACAGCCGTGTCGGCCAGCACAATATCGAGCAAATTGAGACGATCGGAATAAGCGCCGGCGCTACCGATGCGGATGATATTTTCCACGTCGTAGAACTTGTAGAGCTCGTAGGAGTAGATACCGATGCTGGGAATGCCCATGCCACTTGCCATTACCGACAGAGGAACACCCTTGTAAGTTCCCGTGTAACCATAGATGTTACGAACCGATGTTACCAACTCGGGTTTCTCTAAAAAAGTGTCGGCCAGTAATTTAGCGCGCAAAGGATCGCCCGGCATTAACACCGTCTTTGCAAATGCACCATCAGGTGCTGAAATGTGTGGAGTTGCCATAATTTATAGATTTAAAATTAATTTTGCGCAAAGATAATCATTTTTTCCTGCCCACTGAGGGGCGTAGGCACAAATTTTGGGAAAATCCGTTTTTTTTGCGCGATGGCTGTTTACCTTGACGCAGTGTGGCGTATAGGTGTGTAGAAGCATGACCAGCGGGCCGATGTGGTAATTCTGTGGAGAATGCGATACGTATCAAGGAAAATCATTACCTTTGTAAGTTGAAATGTAATGATATGAGCAACAATAGCGTTTTTGATTCTCGACAGAAGATTCAGCTGTTCTTCACCGAGCAGCGGGGGCGGGTGATGCGCTTTCTCGGCAGCCGCTATGGCGTTAACGACGACGATGCCGAGGAAGCTTACAGCCGCGGGGTTCATGCCTTGCTAGAGGCGATTCACTCGGGTCGGTTCACGACCGAGTATCACGAGCATGCGCTGGCCCATTACCTGCAAACGTGCTGCATCAACCAGTTGTTGAAGATGTTTGAGCAGCGCAAGAAGGAGCCCCCCATCGACTGGTCGGGCAACGTCGGTGGCAACGACGATGCGTGGGATGATGGTAGCGACCATCAGCCCGATGATGCGCAAGCAACCTCGATGGCCAGCGATGCTGCCGAGGGTGAAGCGGCAGACCAGCACGAGGCCGACCTGCAGCTGATGGAATCAATCCTAGAAACGCTGCCCTACCCCTGCAAGGACCTGATTTGGGGCAAACTCAAGGAGGGGTTCTCGGCTGGCGAGATGGCAGCGCGACTGGGCTATAGCAACAGCCGTGTAGCCATCACCACACTGAGCCGTTGCATGCAGAAATTGAAAGAACGCTTTAACGATGAAAGGAGATTGATAGATGAGTAACAACGAACTGAACAAGGAACAGCTCGAGCAACTGATGAGCGAGGCCATGCGGAACGTGGCTAAGCGGGAGGACGAGGCGTTAATCGACGCCATGAGCAACCTCTCGCCCGACGACCTCGACAAGATGCTGGGCAAGGACGCTACGGCTCAGGCACAGGCCGCAACAGCCGCAACGGCGTCCACAAGTGATAAGAAGAAACCCAAGCCTGGCGTGAACTGGATGAGTTTTGTACGCCTCGCTGCCGCGTGCGCTGCCGTGATTCTCATCATTGTAGGCATCGATAAGCTGAACTTGGGTAATAACAACACGACCAGCTATGCCTCACTCTTCGAGACCTATTACACCGAATACAAAGTGAACGATGCCACATTCGATGCTAAAGGCAAAACGGTGAACGCTAACGGAAAAGCCAACACTGCCGCCATCCTCCAAGACGCCTCGAAACTCATCAACGAGAAGCAAAGTCGCATAGCCCTGCACAAGGGCACCCAGATGCTCGAGACCTTGCTCAAGGATGAACAATATAAACTCGAACACGAAATCCACTGGTACCTTGCCCTGGCTTACCTCAAGGACAACCGCATCAGCAAGGCCCGCGATGAGTTACAGAAAGTCGTCTACTTGAAGTCACCTCACTCGGCCGACGCTCAGAAAGTTCTAGCGCAAATCAAGAAGTAAGTCGTTGTTGCTCTCTTTCAATCTCCAGCAACCCCTGCCAAATCAAGAGCAGGAGCAAGAACCATGTGAACACCATCAACTCGACGTTGCAATTGACCCTAGCCGATGAGTCGAGCAGATGGTTCCAACAAAAATGCAAGGCACACACCACCAACCCCGCCATGAGCGTGAGCGGGTGCATGATGGTGCGCAGACGCATCCTCCCGCCAGCAATCCACGCCACGGCGCCACCCATCAATGCGCCCCAAGCCACGTGGCACGCTGGCGCTGAGAGCGAACGGACGATGATGCCATAAAGTAAGTTGTCGACGTCCATGAGAATGTAACCTGCCGACTCAAACACCGCAAAGCCAGCCCCCACGGTAGCACCCACCAGTACCCCGTGAAGTATGTGACATTGCTTGCGGTGACGCAGCAAGATGACGTAAGTTGCAAGCGCCTTAGACAACTCCTCGACAATCGCTGTGACAACCAGAGGCACCGCTCCAAAACTCATCACTCCGAGTGGCGTAACGTAGTTGCCGCGCTTATTGAAGATAAGGCGCCAGTCTTTCACATGATCGAGCATATATTGCAGCAGATATTCTAGCACAAACGTGATGGTGATGGCCAAACAACTGCCCAGCAAGAAGTAGCGCAGCACATCGAGCAACGTGAGCGTCCGCCACTTGTTGATTTCCCAGAAGAACACCAGCAGCGTGACAGGTACCATGAGCGACCCCACCACCGTGAGCCCCGGTAGCAGTTTGCTCGCCTCGTAACGTTGCTCATAGTGCCAGCACACAAACAGCATCCCCAGCTCCACCAGCAGCAGGATAAACGTGCGCATGTAGAGCCACGGCCGCGGCCACAGCGCATTCATCTCATCGGCCCTAAGCGACTGCCCCACCATCAGTTCATCACGCTCGGCCTTAGTGTGCGGCAAAAACGCATACACCACCAGATTGATAAACCCCAAGTGGTTTCTATCCAGCCAGTTAGCCTCATATCTATTAATCGACCTCTCTTTCATCATTTGGTTGTAAATTATTTATGCTGCTTTTGTCGCACTTTAGGTGAAGTATTCATGCAACAAAATCGGCAACTTGGACATCAGTTTGTCGATGTCATAACACAAAATATATTTTCATTTAAGCCCTTTTTTGGCCCTTAAAACCAAATATATTTTGTTTTGCAAAGGTGGCAACTTCCCCACAATTCTCCAAAAAAATTTCGCACGTGTTTTAATTCGCGTATGATATAATTCGCGCAAACTTACGCAGACCTTCTATCAGAGTGGAGAGTGAAGAGTGAAGAGAAAAAAGTAGAAGGTCCGCGCTGGTCTGCGCTGGTCTGCGTGCAAAAACACTGAAATCAGAAAATGTGCAGAAAATGGCGGTTTTGAAATTTGAAAATGTGCAAAAAATAGGGGTTTTGAATTTGGAAAAAGTGCAAAGAGATTTTGTAAAACTCTTTAAAACAGCTATTTATCTCGTCATTTTAGAAAAAGTGCAATTTTTGGCGTTTTTTAATTTGAAAATGTGCAAAAATTGCTATCTTTGCACCAAAAATTGATATGATATGCTCAGACGAAAAGTAGAGAACTTGCTCCAATTGTGGAAAGCGAGCAACAAGGCACTTCTCATCGATGGCGCTCGCCAAGTGGGGAAGACTTACAGCCTTCGCAAATTTGCCGAGGCCAATTTTGGCACCGTTGTCTACCTCAATTTCTTTGAGAACAAGAATGCGGTGCAGGTGATGTCGCAAGCGGTCGATACCAAGGATTTTCTCTTGAGGTTGTCGTCGTTTAGCGACCGGCCGCTTGTCAAGGGCGACACCGTCATCTTCCTTGACGAGATACAAGAACTGGCGCGTGTTTACGACATCGTCACAACCAGCAAATTTCTCGTCGACGAGGGCAGCTACCGCTACGTCTTCTCGGGCTCCATGCTGGGCGTCGAACTCACCGATGCCAAGTCGTGGCCCATGGGGTACTTAATCGACGCCACGATGTTTCCCCTTGATTTTGAGGAATTCCTGTGGGCTAACGGCGTCAGCCAAGACCTCATCGACCGCGCTCGCGAGTGTTTTAGGCTGAAGAAGCCCGTGGACGATTTCATCCACGACCGTTTCATGCAACTTTTCCAGTACTACCTGCTCGTTGGCGGCATGCCCGATGCAGTGAAAGCCTTCGTCGAAAGCGGTGATTTCAATCAAGTCACGATTTATCATCGCATGATTCAAAGCTATAATCGCCGCGACATCGCCAAGTATGCCAAGCAAGAGGAAAAGCTAAAAATCAAGCAGATTTTTGATATCATTCCCGTGGAACTGAACAGCAAGTCAAAGCGGTTCCAACTCAAAGACATCGAGGGATTGAAACGTGGCGAGGACATCAACCTAAGTTTCTCGTGGCTCGAGGGTGCTGGCGTTGCCATCCCCGTCTACAACACCACCGAACCGCTTGTCCCCTTGAAAATCAACAAGGAGCGCACAACCCTCAAATTGTTTATGGAAGACGTGGGCCTGCTCACGCACGAATTGCTCACGCCGGGGCTCAAGGCTGCCATCTTGCGTGGAGAGTTAGACATCAACGAGGGCTCTATCTGCGAGAATTTTGTGGCACAAGTGCTCAAAGCGCATGGCTTCGACAAGCAATTCTACCTCAACAGCAAAAAGGTGGGCGAGGTCGATTTCCTCGTCGAGCATGAAAACCGCGTGTTGCCCATCGAGGTGAAACCGGGCGGTGCCTTCAAGCGCCACGCCGCCCTCGACAACGTGATGAACGTAGCCAACTATGCGTTAGACGAGGCCTTCGTCTTTGCACGCACAAACGTAGAACGCAACGGCTGCTACACCTATTTCCCCATCTACATGGCCGAATTCCTGCAAAAGGAAGACCGATACTTGATAGGGAAATAAGCGTAGCAGCCGTGATGGGGAGGGTGCCCCCACAGGGGTTACTTGGGGTAGCCGATGGGGTGGTTGAGGATGACGACTTGAGTGTCGGTGAGGCCTAGGGTGGTCTTGAGGAGGTCGCGGTTCATGCCGGCGCGGGCGACTGAGCCGAGGCCCATGGCGGCGCAGGCGAGGCCGATGTTTTGGGAAACGTAGCCGGCATCGAGGTCGCAGAAGTCGCGGTCAATCATCTCAAATTTCATCTTGTCGCTCACGAGTAGCAGGATGATGGGCGCCTCGGGCTTTTCCATCTTGCCACGGCCAAACGACATACGCAGGTCGGCAGTCGACTTCTGCGTCAACGTGTTGGCCTGTGCGCTGTAGAGCCACACGCCATCGGCACGGCACACATACACCTCGACGTCCTGGCGATTCATGGCCGACGGCACGGTGAGTTTGCCCTCGTCGGGGCGGTTAATGCCGCACGCTGCCCACAGCAGGTCGCTCAGCGTCTGGTCGCTGATGGGTGTGTCGCTAAACTGCCGCGTGCTGCAACGTTTCTCGAGCGCCTCGACCAGCGTCATCGTGCTGTTTTTCAGCGGCGTGGGCAGCTGAATCACCGTCTGGCTCAGGGCCGCGGGCATCCCCACAGCCATCATCAAAATCACAGAGAGAATAATCTTTTTCATCGATCTATTTACTTGAATGTTACACTAAAACAATCACCACCCGCCACAAAGTTACAAAAAATCCACCGGACAGCAAAATTCTCGCGCCACGCTGCGCCTTTTCTCGCAAGTTGCGATGCGGTGGCGATTTTTTCAGTGGCGCAGATGGCAATTGGTTGGTCCAAAAATTGTATATTTGCGGGCAAATAAGGTTTTAAAATTCACGCAACAATGAAAAAGCTGTTCTATCTGCTCATCGTGATACTGATGTTGCCCGCTTGCCGCCAGGCCACTGCCGACGGCGACCGCACTGACATCGACACCACAGCAACGGGATTTTTCTGGTCTCAGAAGAACAAGAAAAACAACGATAAAAAGACGTCGGGCGAGGGCAAAGAGTACGCCTCGACGGGCGACGCCAGTCTGCTCGACATCAAGATACCACAGGGTATCACCAACGAAAAGGTGCGCTACAAGGCGTTCACCGTCTACTTCAACAAGCACTGGCGCATCCCCAATTGCGTGGCCTACGAACTGACCAACACGCAGGTTGCCATGGCCAACTCGCGCGACGCCGAGCAACGCAGCGACTACAACTTCAACCGCGACACGCGCGTGAACGGCTGCCCCGACTGGTGGGAATACAAGAACACTGGCTACACCCGCGGCCACATGGTCCCCGCCATGGACATGCGCTGGGACAAGCAGGCCATGAAGGAGTGCTTCTACATGACCAACATGTGTCCACAAGAGGGCGACTTGAACGACGGCGAGTGGCGTCACGCCGAGGAGGCCGTCCACTCGTGGCTGGGCAAGGGCAAGTGCGACCGACTGGTCATCTTCACCGGGCCCATCGTCTCCAAGAGCCCCAAGAAAACGGGTAAAAACCACGACATCGCTGTCCCCGACGCCTTCTTCAAGGTCGTCTACGCCCCCACGCAAAACCGCGCCATCGCCTTCATCATGGACAACAAGAAGGCCAACAAGTCGTGGACCAACTATGCCACGACCGTCGACGAGGTGGAGCGACGCACAGGCATCGACTTCCTCTCCGCGCTTCCCGATGACGTAGAGCAAACCATCGAGAGCAAGCAGAAAATCAGTGATTGGCCCCGTTACTACCCCAGCCGATGAGCAACGACCCACTGCCTAACGACACCATCGTCGCCATCTCCACACCGCCGGGCACGGGCGGCATCGCCGTTGTGCGCGTAAGCGGCCCACAAGCGCTGCAAGTTGTGGCCCAGCGATGGCAGGGCGCCGACTTGAGCACCGTGGCCTCGCACACTGCCCACCTGGGACACGTGACCGACTCCGCGGGCAACCTGCTCGACGAGGTCGTGGCCACCGTCTTCCGCGCCCCACATTCCTACACGGGCGAGGACGTGGTCGAACTCTCGTGCCACGGCTCGACGTGGATTCAGCAACACCTCGTGCTCACGCTCATCGATGCGGGCGCACGCATGGCGCAACCGGGCGAATTCACCCGACGCGCCTTTGCCAACGGCCGCATGGACCTCGCGCAAGCCGAGGCCGT